>MDTE01049706.1_pt1 | contig 13793 bp, 15 predicted proteins | sample 811231 | NCBI WGS metagenome assembly MDTE01 (sample SAMN05326651, study PRJNA326480) | marine metagenome | isolation source: seawater | place: Indian Ocean: Red Sea | collected 2010
ACATTATAATCATTTATTTTTTTAATAAGTAGATCCATTATTATTTTCTTTTTTTCATGATAAATAATTGTCCAAATATTGAAATCAAAATTTTAGTAAATATCATCTTAATTCTAAAACTTATTTCTTTAATTGATTTTCTCCTACCAGCTTTAAAAAAACCACAGTTCTTTTCACAAACTTTCTTTGCATAAAATAACCAACGACCTTTTTCAACTACGTGAAGATATTTAATCGGACTATTAAGAATAAAAAAATGTTTCTTATTAGTCTCCTGAGTTTCAAAATCCCATATAGATTTAGTTTTAATTAAATATTTTTTAAAATGATTAATGTCCCAAATTGCTAATTGCAAAGAAGAATAGTATGGATAATCTTTAGGTATTTTGAGGATTTTATCTTTCGTTATTAATTTAAAATAGATTTCTTTTAAAAAACTAACTTTTATTTTTCTAAAACTTAAATAATAGAGTTTATTTTCAAAGGATTTTTTTACAAAGTAATCTAAATTATTCCTCCCAATAAAATCAGTAATTATAAAATCATCCAAAAAAATTAAAAGTTTTTTAATTTTGGGATATTTTTTTTTAATAAGTTTTATTTGCTCTAAGGTTTCATATTTCCAATTACTTTTTTTTGCATAAAGGGGTATGGCTTTTAATGATTTTGAATTGTTCAATTTTGTATTTGTTCCAATAAAAATTTTATAATTTGACTCAACTTTTTTTTTAAAAGCTGCAACAAAATGCCTACAAATATCGTTAGTTTTATCACTTGAAATTATATAAATGGCAAAATTGCTATTATAATTTTTCATAAATTAGGTCTTTGAAAAATATAATCTTATAAATTCAATTACACTTCTTTTGGTAAATTGGACCCAATTTAAAAAAATTCTTGAGCTAGTGTTATTTTTAATATTATTTATATCTGGGATTATTTCAAAAGCATTTGCTATATCATATGAATTTTTAATATACTTTTCATTAATTACTAAGTTACAATCTAAATATCTATCCCCACCTGAATAATTCTTAAATTTTTTTTTTGAAAAATTTATAAACTTCAAATTATTTCTTTTAGCCGTATATTTTGCAGCATTATAAATTTCTTCTGGATTTTTTGAGGTATTAGTTTCTCTCTTTAAAGCATTAACATACGCTCTCCAATTTGGTTCCGGCCATTTAAGAGAAGTTAAGTTCTTACTAGCCATTATATACTCACCAAGTTCAATTGAATATATGCTTGTGCTATAACCCATCCTATCGTCATATTTAGACTTTAAAACCTCAACTGATATGTCTTTTATTTGATCATACTGTTTACTACTAAGCTTTTTATTTCTCTCTGCTTGAGCAACTCCACCAGATAGAGCTGAAGCTCCATTTATTGAAATTGGAAAATATGCAAATAAATACTCATTAACAACTCTTGATAACACAATTCCTGAGTATACATCTGGAATTAATCCTCCAAAGAAAATATTATTTTGTGATATCGATTTAACTTTATCAATGTACTTTCTATGTACTAAACTATTATAAACACAAGGAAGAGTATTATATCTTTCATAAAACTTTGTAAAAAGTTTAAATTTTGACTCACTTTTTACTTTTGTAACTAAATGCCTAACTGAACCGTTTATTGTATTTTTTCTCTCGTCATAAATATGATCTGGCCAATGATAATTAAACTTTTGCCATGTAATAACATCAACATTGAATTTGAATAAAATTTTATCTAATAATGTAATAGACCCTTTGCATAAAGAATCATCATCACCTAAAAAAGTAATAAATTCACCATTAGCTTTGGATAGTGCAAAATTCCAGCTTTCAGTACGACTTAATTCTTTTTCTGATTTATAGTATTTGATTTTTTTACTTTTAAATTTTTCTACTATATCCTTTGTATTATCATTACTAAAGTTATCTGAAATTATGATTTCATAATCATCATAATTTTGATTTAAAGCACTTTCTATTGTATGAGCTAAATAATTGGCTCGATTTTTTGTAGGAATAATAACGCTAATTTTTGTCATTTTTATAAATTTGAGAAAGTAAATAAAAAGAGTAAATCTCTTTATTTTTAAAATCAAAATTTTTATAATTTATATTTTTGTTGATAAGTTTATAAGATCCTTCTTTTTTTAAAGCAACCTCGATTTCATTTGGTATTTTTTTTGATAGGTAAAAAACATATGTAATTCTGTCTACAATTGTAGGCATTGATAGTATAGCAAACAAAAAGATCAAGATTTTCAAATTTTTATTTAAAAAATCCATTCTAGATCTTATTTTAATATAAAGTTTATTTAATAAATTTATATTTATTTGAATTAAAATAACGATATACGATAAAATAATTAATGGATAAATTCTTTGTGGAATATGTCTTAGAAAATAATAAAAGTAGCTATCATAAAAATTATTAAAGCTTTCTTGAGTTAAAAATTGGTCTTGAATTATAAAACTAAAATTTTGAAAAATAGTTATTAAATAGTTTAAGTGCTGCTCATTATTATTAAGTTTCCCGACAAAATTTTCAAATGAATAAATGCTTAATAAAAAAATTAAAGATATATTCAAATATAAAAGAAAACTATATCTTTTAAAATTTAAATTATGATATTTTATTGATAGAAAAAAAATTATCGATAACAAAAATAAATCATATAACCTTAAAAAAAATATTAATGAAAATATTAATATTAAAAAAAATTTAAAAATGATTTCTTGTTTCAAATTTAATTTTTCAATTATAAAAAAGATTACATAATAGTTTAAAATAATTAAAAATAGAGCTAGACCAAAGCTAAAATGATATAATATTGAAAAGATCAAAAATAAAAATGAAAACTTATAATCTCTATATTGTATAGATATAAGTGAAATTACTCCGCAGAAGAGGGCTATACCTCTAGGATAATACTCAGTAGTATAAATATTAAATTCTCTAAAAGATGGCAAAAATAGAGATAAATCTATGTTAAATATTTTTATGTCAATTAGTGATATAGAAATTAAAAAAATTAATACTGAAATTTTTAAATTTTTTGGTGATTTATAAATTATTATAAGGAAAAAAAGATAAAATAATATTTGCGATAATATTAATCCATAATGAACGCTTTTTGATATTCTGGTTAGTTGATCTTCTTCCTTTTCGTATGTTTTATTAAAAAAATTAATTAATAAGTTTACTATTGGATATGTATTATTTTGATTGATTTGCATTTCCAATCTATTTTGACAAGGAGGATCATTTTTACAATTTATTGAGTTTATTTTTTTTACTTTATTAACAATTTCATTTCTTTTTGCCTCCTCTAAATTTTGAGAAACAGCGTATACATACAAAGTTAACTTATCATCAGCATTTGCGCCGTTTGTTTCAATATCTCTTAATGTACTGAAGGTAAAATTGATTACGATTAATGCAAAAATTATAATAAAAATTTTATCTTCAAATAAAGCTTTTTTAATTTTACTCATTATAATTAAATTTTTTAATAATTATTATCTATTTTTATTTCGTTTTCTATTTTTTTAATAAAAGATGTAATTTTCACTCTTTTTTTAGAGTAAATATTTTTTGTAAAGGAATAATTTTTAAAAATATTTTTGATAATTTTATCAGCTGCTTTTTCAACCTCAATATAATCACAATATAAATTTGGATTATAAATTTTTATTTTATCTTTATTTTTGAAAGCTTTTATAATTTGTGGATATAATCTAAATTTTTTTTCATTAACACCTCCATAAATCTTGAATACTCTTAACCAAATTAAATTAATTTTTGATTGATCAAAAATCTCTTTTAAAAAATTATTAGTAGTTACTTTGGCAAAACCATAAATATTTGCTGGGATTTCTTGTTTAAGAATTCTTTTCTGACATCCATTTCCAAATTCCCATTCTGATCCAATACAAATAAATGATTTAACGCTTGAACAATTTTTTACTATTTTTGCAATTTTAATTGTTCCTGACATATATTCTAGGTTAGATAATTTATTCTGGTAATCTTTTTCTACATTCCAGGCTAAATGTAAGAAATATTTTACATCTCTTAAATTTTTTTTCCACCAGGTTTCGTCTTCTGAAAAAATATTTTTTGTTTTACATATTTCTAAATTGTTCTCTGCTTTTAAATTTGATCTAGTAACTAGTTTTATTTTCAAGTTTTTCTTTAATTTATTAACAATATAACTTCCTAGATATCCTGTACCTCCTGTAATTAAAATTTTATTTTTGGCCATGATTTATCATTATCTGATATTTTCTTAATTTTTTTATTAATTTTTTTTAAAATAGATTTGAGAACAGGATCATAAATACTTACACCTTTTGATTTAGTAGACGAATAATAATTTGATACAAAATATAAAATTACTGAGTTTTTTTTTAAAGTTAAATATCCATGAGCACAATCCTTGGGAATCACTAAAAAGTTATGACTACCTTTTGATAATGTGTATGTAAAAACTTTTTTAAATGTCTTTGATTTTTTTCTCATGTCTAAAATAATATGAAAAGTTTTTCCATTTAATATATGTATAACCTTGTCTTCTTTTCTAAATCCTGTTTGAAAATGAAGACCTCTAAAAGTTCCTTTTAATGGATTTTCACAAATATTTGCTTGTTTAATATCTATTTTTAATTTAGATGAAAAAATATCTTTACTAAATATTCTTTTAAATGTTCCTCTTTGATCTTTAAAGGCAGAAATATTTCCAATTAATAAACCATTAATTTTTGTCTTCTCAAATTTTATCATAATAAAACTTTATTTGATTTTTGCATATTGTATTAACATCTTCTTTATTAAAGTATTTTAAATACCATTCAGCTGTCATTTTTATACTTTCTTCAATATTCAATTTTGGTTTAAATTTTATTGTTTTATAGATCTTAGTCGTGTCCAAGCTAAGATATTGTGTTTCTTTGATAAAATTTTTTTTTTCTTTTTTGTATTTGTTAAAAGAAAAATAATTTCCCATAAGTTTAACTAATTTTTCTGTTTTAATCATTTTTTGATTAAATGGACCAACATTATAAATGTTGTTAGATTTAATCGAAAGTTTTGTCTCACATAAAAAAATATAAGAACTTAATGCATCTAACACGTGTTGCCAAGGCCTAGAAGAATTTGGAAATCTCAAGTGCAGGTTTTTTTTTTTCTTCCAAGATCTAATTATATCAGGAATAATTCTATTTTTTGACCAATCTCCTCCACCAATTATATTTCCACCTCTTACTGTAATAATTTTAGTATTTTTGTAATTAAAATATACTTTTTTATAATTTTCTATTATTTGTTCTACGCAAACTTTGCTTACACTATATGGATCGTGTCCTCCGAGAAAATCTTTCTCTTTAAATTTTATATTTTTTTTATTAAAAATTTTATAAACTTTATCAGTAGTACTTGTTAATATTATTTTACAATTTTTAATGTTTCTTAAACTTTCAAATACATTAATTGTACTCAAAATATTTGTTGTATAAGTTTTATATGGTTTTTCATAACCAATTGAAACAATTGGCTGAGCAGCTAAATGAAAAACGACTTCAGGTTTTATAATATTTAAAATTTTTTTTGTTTTTTTATAATTTCTTAAGTCAAATAAATAAGATTTTTTAAATGTCTTATATTTTATGCTTTGAAATAAGTTTGGATTAGTTTCAGGTTTTAAGCTAATTCCATAAACCTCTGCTCCAAAATTTTTTAAAATTAAACTTAACCAAGATCCTTTAAATCCAGTATGACCAGTTATCAGAACTTTTTTTTTTTTCCAAAATTTTTTTGTCATTTTTTCCATCTTTTCCAAGGAGGTTTGTTTTTCCACAAATACTCAAGATAATTTCTATCTTTCATAGTATCCATGCATTGCCAAAAGTATTCATGTTTATAAGCTAATAGTTTTCCTTTTTTGGCTAAATTTGTGAGGGGCTCAGCTTCTAATACTGTTTTATCGCTTGATATATAATTTAAAACCTCTGGCTCAAAAACGAAAAAGCCCCCATTTATCCATTGATTTTTTGCTACTTTTTTTTCACTAAATTCTTTAACTTTATTACTCTTAATTGAAATTTGTCCAAATCTTGCTGGAGGATGTACAGCAGTAACGGTTGCAATTTTTTTATGTTTAATATGATGTCTTAAAAGTTTATTTAAATTTACATTTGATAGACCATCACCATAGGTAAGCATGAATCTTTCATTATTAAGATGTTTTTTAAGTCTTTTTACTCTTCCTCCAGTCATTGTTTCTAGGCCGGTATCTACGAAAGTAACTTTAAAATTATATTTAGAAAAAGTTTTTTTAATTAGGTGAGATTTATAACCAAGAGCTAAAATAAATTCATTAAAGCCATAGGAAGCATAATACTTCATTATGTGATAAAGTATTGGTTTTCCACCTATTTTTACCATAGGCTTAGGTCCTGCAGCTTCAGCAATTCTTGTTCCAAAACCACCAGCTAATATTACAACCTTCATATTAACATTCTTTTTTTTAAAAATTTAAATTGTTTTTTTGCAAGACTCCTTAGATATTCTTTATCACAAATCTTGTCTATTATTTTATTTAAATAAAATGAAGGAACACTTTTAAGATTAATATAGGGTGAGTTTATATAATTTACTGATGGGTCTCTAATCTTTAAAATTGGGATATTATTTTCTATAACTTCAATTATACCTGAAGTGCCGCTATAACACACGCCAACATCTATCATCTTGCTTAAATTGCTAATTGAAAATTCATCTTGGCAAATAAATACATTTTCAAATACTCTGCTCCCATTGTTTTTTAATAATATTTTCTTAAATATCTTTTTATTTTCATAATAAGGTTTAAACTTAATAAAAAGAACAATTTTTTTTTTTGATAATTGTTTTATTAAAGACGAAATTGAATTATAAATTCTAATAAAATCAGCTTCTGTCACAAAATAAATAGAGCTACAATTTAAAATCAATCCTATTTTAATAGTATTTTTGTCTATTTTTTTTAATCGCAAATACAATAAAATTTTTTGAATATAATTAAAAATTGAATTAAATAATTTTAAATAAGTTAATTCAATTAATTGAGATGCTCTAAAACTTAACAATTTTTTAAATATGTAAGAAGTTTTAAGTTTTATGGTAGATTTTTGAATATCTTTTTTTTTAATTAATATCTCTTTTTTGTAATTTTTAATATCCCAATCTATACTTGTTACTATATCATTCGATCTTATAGTTGTATAATTTTTTTCATATGTATTTGGATGAAATTCATGAGATGACGTTGACGAATGTGGAAATAAATTTACCTCAATTTTATTTTTTTTACACCATGAAGCTAAAGAAATTGATTCAAAATATGGAGAACATGGACAAATAAATTTAATTATTTTTTTTCCTTTAAAAATTTTATCATAGTTGTTCTCTACTTTTTTAAATCTATCAATAAATAATTCTATATAATTAACAAAAAAATTCTCTAGCAAATCTAATGCAAAATTATTATTAAATTTTTTTTGGTTCTTTATCTTTATAATTTTTTTCTTTAATTTTTTTTCATAATTATGCTGGAGATTATTAAATTCTTCTAGAGAAATATTTTCACCAAAAGTAATTGCATTATCATATCTGTCTTTTGAAAATCCTACATATACACACTCACTATTTTTAACAACGTATTTAGTTTTATTAAAATCAACTTTATATTTCAAACCTTCTAACCATACTAAATTAATTTTATTATTAGATAAAATTTCAAAATCTACATTTGGAACCTTATATGTGGCTATTATATTTTTGATAAAAAAATCATTGAAGTCTTTTGAAATTTTTATTTTCTCACCTCTTTTCAAAAAAAAAAATTCAAATTTACAATTAAAAAAACTTTTTATAGATATACACCAAAAATAAAAACTATAGATTTCTGGTATCGAGTAATTTTGCCCAAAAAAAATTTTTATTTTTTTTACATTTTTTTTTCTAATTGAAAATAAATAAAATATCACATCATAAATTGAGGAATTTCCATTCATAAAAAGTCTTTCTAATGGATGGATAAATTCCTTATGAAGAATTTTATTTTTTATTTTGTGGATGGACTTAGTTCTTAAATAAAAATCATACTTTCTTTTTTTTTTTTGAAAATTTTTAATCTCCTTATTTTAAAATTCACTTAAAATAGATTTAAATTTAAATTTTTCGACACTAATTTTATTAAAGAATGTAGCATTTACTGAAATATTCAAATCTTTACTAGATATATAGTTATAAATTTCATTTTGCGAAAACTCGTTAAAAAAGAAATTAATATTTTGTGTCATATTTTAATTTTCCATAATTTATATCTAAATTTTTTCCATATTGAATCACATCTAAATTTAAAACTTTTGTAGTTTCATCATCTGCAATAAAAAAATTCATTTTATGAAAATTTTTCATAAAAATGAAACAAGACATTGGTCCATGAGATCGCAAACTATTAGATATTATTTTTTTATCTAAATGCCAACTTTTATAACTTTCATTATAATTTTTAGAATTATATAAATCGAAATGAAATATTTTAAAATATGAAGGTTTGAATGAAACCACATCATAAATAATACGTTGTGGTAACATTGGATCTTCAAAGAGAAAAAAATTTATTGGGTCCTTCATAACTCGAAATTTATTATGGTCATTAATTAAGCCAATTTTTTGCATATCTTTTTCACTTTTAAAAACTATCCAATCCAATTTTTTATGAATGTTGATAATATCTCCTTTTTTTTCTGCTACTCTATAAGAATTATAATAAGAGATATTAGTTTTAGAGCCGTATACTGAAAAAGGTTTATTTGAATTTTCTTTAAAGTTAGGTCTAATAACAATATCAAAACTGTCTATTTCATATCCTAAATGGGAATCAGAATTAGCAGGACCAACTAGTGCTACTTTTTTTCCATAAATATAATTTTTAAACTCTAAATCTTTATTTTTTTTTTCTTTTTCGAATAAATTTATTTTTTTAATAATTTTGTCTTTATCGAAATTTTGAAATTTAAGTTTATCAAGAAAATTAAATTTTTTATTACTTAAATAATCATTTTTAAGTAAAATAAACTTTGCCTTAAATGTTTTTTCGAAATTACCGTTAAGTCTTGTATTGAAATAATAAATCAATAAATCTGGAAAAAATCTTTTTTTTTTCAAACTGTCATTATTACTTAAGATTAATTTTTCAATTTTTTTAATATAATTTTTTTTTTCAAAATCTGATAATAAATATTTTATTTTTGCTAAATTTTTTTTTCTTAAATTTATAGATATTTTAAGAAATAACTTTGCAAAAAAAAAATCCTTGAATATTAAATTTATAAAAAAAAATAAAAAATTTTCAAAATAAAAAAATAATTTACTTTTTAATTTAAAAAAAATCATTTTTTTAATCTAAACATATATTGTTGAGTTAAAAAATCTGAAAAAAGTCCCAAAGATAGGCTGTTAAATATTTTGGCTTTACCATTAAAATCTATTGGATATTTTTTAACTTGAATAATTTTTAAATCACTTTTTTCAAATATTTTAAATAAACTTTTTTTTGTAAAAAATCTTAAATGAGTATTGTCTAGAATTCCAGACTCTTCATATTCCCATTCGCCTTTGATAAATAAATTTATAATTATGCTGTAATGTCTAACATTGGGTATAGAGATTACTATAGACCCATTATCTGAAAGTTTTGATTTTATTTTTTCTAAAAAATTCCATGGATTTACTAAGTGTTCTAAAGTATCTAAAATTAAAATCAATTCAAAGACCTTTCCAGGAAAAAGATCTACATCATCTTCAACATTTACATTAACAACATCATTTAGAATCTTCTTAGCTTTTAAACAAGAGGCATCAGAAATTTCAACACCATATATATTTTCACATTTGTTATTGGATTTTAACCAGTTTAGCGTGCTACCATCGCCACAACCTATGTCCAAAACATTTTTTGAAAAATCTGGCAATAAATGTTCAATTTCATACCTTATTGACGAATAATATTCTGTGATTTTATTATTATATAAGTTACCAATTACTTTTGACATTAAATTTTTTGGATACTAATAATTTTATTTATAAATCTTTTTATATATTTAAATATATTAAAAAATGAAAATAATAAACATAAAACCTAAATCAAGAAAAAAAGGCTTTCATAACAGCAATTTTTTATATTCTAAAAATGATGAAAAGCTCAACAACGAAATAAGTAATAAAATAAATTTGTTAGAAAAAAATTTAGGAAAAAATAATCTTAACCAAAAAGAGAAAGAAATAATAAAGATAATTGTAAAATCTTATAACAAAATCAAAAATAATGAAGAATTAAAAAAAGAAGACATGATACTAACCAAGCATGAATTGCTTGAGTTTAAAAAACTAGATGAAAAAAACTATGCACGTTATCTTGTCTATAGATATAAATATAATATGTATCCTAAATTAAATATCGTAGATGATTATCCTCCGTGCGTCCAAATCGAGCCAACCTCTATTTGTAATTTCAGATGTGTTATGTGTTATCAAGTAGATAAAAGTTTTTCCTCTAAATCAAAAGGTTTTATGGGTCATATGTCTTTTGATTTGTTTAAAAAATGTATAGATGAATTGGAGGGTAATATAGAGGCTATAACATTTGCTTCCCGTGGAGAACCTACTTTGAATCAAAATATTTTTGAAATGATTGAATATTCAAATAATAAATTTTTAGGACTAAAGATAAATACAAATGCATCTATGCTAAATGAAAAGTTAATTCATAAATTATTATCAAGCAGTATACAGACTATCGTTTTTTCAATCGATGCAAAAGATAAGGAAAGTTATGAAAAGATAAGGGTTAATGGGAACTTTGATAAGACAATTAAAAATTTAGAACTATTTAATAATATTAGAGATAAGCATTACAATCGAAATGATAAAATTGTAAGAATAAGCGGAGTTAAAATTAACAAAAATCAAAATATTTCAGATATGAAAAAAAAATGGGGTAATGTAGCTGATATAATTGCATTCACAAATTATACACCTTGGGAAAGTTCATATGAAAATGAAATTAACAACATCATGTCAGCATGTAGCGAGTTATGGACTCGAATGTTTGTTTGGTGGGACGGAAAAGTAAATCCTTGTGATTATGATTATAAATCGTATTTATCTAAATGGAATTTAAAAGAGAAAAAAATTACTGATGTTTGGAATTCTAATGAATATAATGTACTTAGATCAAAGCATTTAAATTCGCAAAGAAATAAAATTGAACCTTGCAAAAGATGCATTAACACTTGATTTTAATGAAAATTGGTATCATTGGTTACGGAAGTCAATCAAAAAAAATAATTAAGTATTTACTTAAATTAAAACAAGTTGAGAATATAATTGTTTTTAAAAGAACTAAATTTAAAGATCAAAATATTAAAAAAAAAATAGTAAAAACAAATAAATTATCTAACTTAAATAATGTTGATTGTATTTTTATTTGTGCACCTAATTCAAAACATTTTTTATATTTAAAATATTTTACTATTAAAAATAAATATATATTTTGTGAAAAACCCGGTCCAACTAATATTAAGGAAATAGATTATCTAAAAAAATTGAATTCACAGAAAAAGAGAAAGATTTATTTTAACTATAATTATATTTTTTCTGAATATTTTAAAAATATTTCAAAAGAATTAAAAAACAAAAAAAATGGCAAAATAATAAATTACTCTTTTTATGCCTCACACGGGTTATACTTTAAAAAAAGTATTAAAAAAAATTACAAAAAAGATATTTTCAAAAATATTTTAGGAAATCTTGGCATACATTATGTAAATTTTTTACAGAGGCAATTTAAGAATGTAAATATTGTGAATAAACATGATTTAAATATTTCTATGAAAGGAAAAGATACAACTTATATAAAATTAAACTCAGATAAAATATTTGGTAGTATTTTTTTATCTTATGCATCAGTTTTATACAAATTTGCTATAATCCACTTTTCAAATGCGATATTGATTTTTGATAATTTTGAAATGAAAAAATTTTCTCCCAGAGACACATTTAATAATTTTGGCCTATTCAAAACTCCAAAAAAGAAGATGATAAAAGTTATTAAAGATAATGATATTACAAATTCACTTTATCTTTCATTAAAATTTTTTTTAGATAAAGTAGAGAAAAAACAAAATTTTAGTATAAAAGATTATAATATAGCTATTAATTCCTCAAAAATTTTAATAAATAGATCTAAATATTAAATGAAATTTTTAAAAGATATATCGGTTATTATAAGGTGTAAAAATGAGGAAAGATGGATTGGTCACTCTATACAATCTATTATAGATAATATTGGTTTATGTGAAATAATAGTTGTTGATAATAACTCAACCGACAAATCCTTATCAATTGTAAAAAGTTTTGCGCAAGATCCAAAATTAAATTTTAGCAAAAATAACAATTTTACAAAAATAAAAATACTTAATTTAAATGATTACTCTCCTGGCAAATCTATAAATTTAGGTGTTAAAAAAGCTAATGGTAAATATGTAGTAATAATGTCGGCTCATTGTGTCTTGAAAAAAATTAATTTAAAAAAAACCATAAAAGATCTTGAAAAATTTGTAGCTATTTTTGGAAATCAAATACCTATTTGGAAAGGAAAAAAAATTAAAAAGAGATATATATGGTCACATTTTTGTGAAGATCAAGTGATTAACATGTATTCAGAAATGGAAGAAAGATATTTTTTTCATAATGCTATAGCTGTTTATAAAAGCAAAACTCTAATTAAAAATCCTTTTGATGAATACCTAACTGCAAAAGAAGATAGATATTGGATTAATAACCAAGTAAACAAAAAACAAAAATTCCTATATGATCCTTCTATTGAAGTTGACCATCATTATACTGAAAATGGAAATACCTGGAAAGGTTTAGGATAATTGAAATTTAGGATATTAGCCATAACACTTGCCAGAGGTGGCTCGAAGGGGATTAAAAATAAAAATATTAAATTAATTAATCGTAAACCTTTAATTGCTCACACAATTCTTGAAGCTAAAAAATCTGCATATATAAATGATTATATTGTCTCTACAGACTCAAAAAAAATTGCATCAATAGCAAAAAAATATGGAGCGGAGGTGCCTTTCTTAAGACCAAAAAAATTAGCTACTGATAAAGCTTCATCTGTAAATGCATTAATTCACGCAACAAAGTTTATGGAGAATAAAAATAAACAAAAATATGATTATGTTATTGAGCTGATGTGTACAAATCCCTTAAAAACTGTCTCAGATATAGATAATATAATAAAAAAAATTATTAATAAGAAAGCTGATAGTGTTATAGCAGTTCATAGAATATATGATCACCATCCAGCTAGAGTAAAAAAAATAATTAAAGGAAAAATAGTTAATTTTTGTATAAATGAAAAAGCTGAGTCTAGAAGGCAAGATTTAAAACCTAACGCTTATGTAAGGAGTGGTTCAATATATGCCTTGAAAAGAAATTATCTAGTAATTCAAAAAAGAAGGTATGGATCAAAAAATAGTTTTGCCTACATACTTCCTAATAATAGAGCAATTAATATTGATGGTGTTTTAGATTTTTACATAGCTGAAAAAATTTTAAGTAAAAAATCAATATGAAAAATAAATTTAATTTATTAATTATCACACCAATTAAACATATAATTAATCTTAAGCCAAAATTTAAATTTTTTAAAAATGTTAAAATTTTAGAAAACC
>MDTE01100177.1_pt1 | contig 13793 bp, 9 predicted proteins | sample 811231 | NCBI WGS metagenome assembly MDTE01 (sample SAMN05326651, study PRJNA326480) | marine metagenome | isolation source: seawater | place: Indian Ocean: Red Sea | collected 2010
GAATCACTATTGACATGGTCGCTCCAAAATCTGGTGCAGTGGTAGAGGGTCTAGGTGTTGATCTTGACTTTACTGCTACACTGGACTCACTGACAGCTACCTGGTTTGGTTTTAGTGATGTATTAAGTGATATATCTCACTATGAGTACTCTGTTGGAACAAATTTTGGTGGTTCAGATATTCTTGGCTGGACCTTTACAAATGATACGAGCATGGTTCTTAATGATTTGACCTTAGAAAATGGAGCGCAGTATTTCGTGTCTGTCAGAGCATTTGATCTGGCCTTTAATATTTCAGATAGTATCAGTTCTAATGGTGTTATAACCGATATTGATGTACCTCTAACTGGAGAGGTACAGGATGGTCTCCTCGCGCAGGACCAAGGTTGGACCAATTCATTTAGTACCTTGTCTGCGAATTGGACAGGCTTTGAAGACTCAATCAGTGGGATTGAACTTTTTGAATACGCTATAGGAACCTCTGAAGGTGATAACGATATAGTTGATTGGATGAGCACTGGCACAGATACATTTTTCATAAATGATAATCTTGAGCTTGTAACCGGCAATCTATATTTTGCTTCTGTCCGGGCGATAGACTACGCAGGAAATGTGAGCTCAGTTGGGATGAGTAACGGAATCATGGTTGACCAGGTCAATCCTATCGTTGGTATTCCAATTGATGGAAACCTATCCGAAGATATTGACTGGCAATCTTCTAGATCATCATACAGCATTAGTTGGGATGCTAGCGATAGTCGCTCTCGTCAGCTAGATAGTTTTGAGTATTCTTTGAGTACTGTCCCTGGTGATTCTAATATTCTTGGCTGGACCGATAATGCTAGTGAAACTATGGTCACAATAACAGACCTAGATCTCAATGAAGGAACCACATACTTTGCCAACATTAGGGCATATGATTCAGCAGGAAACCGCTCAGAAATTTCAAGCAGTGATGGTGTCATTATTGATGCGACTGAGCCTAACTCAGGTATCGTTTATGATGGACTAGATAGTTTGGAGATTGATCTGAATTTTACTGCTAATGATTCATCATTAGACGCTTCATGGGATGGGTTTTTTGATGAATTAAGCGGCATAAAATATTATGAAGTAGCTATAGGAACTGCAGAAGGTGATACAAATATTTTAGGTTGGCAGAATGTATCTCTAGACAGCCATATTGTTTTCACTGATGTAGAGATCACTAATGGCACCCAGTACTTCGTTTCTGTTAGAGCATTTGATCAGGCATATAATTCTTCCGATGCTGTTTCATCAGATGGTGTAGTTGTTGATACACAGGCTCCAATAACAGGGGAAATCTTTGATGGAAGTGGAAGCGATATAGATCTACTAAATCAAAATGAGATTCTATCCGCGAATTGGACAGGTTTCTATGATTCACTTAGCGGTATTTTTGAGTATCAGGTTGCTGTTGGCTTTGATAGCTTGTCAAATGATCAGATAGATTGGTTCTCAAATGGAACAAATACTTCAATAGTTTTTGACAGTCTTACACTGGTTGATCCAAGCAAGTACTATGTTTCGGTCAGGGCAGTTGATAATGTTGGGAATATCTCTCCTGTATTTAGCTCGGATGGTGTAATAGTGGATGGAACAGGACCGGTTATTGCTAGTCAATCAGTAGAGAGTGGAAGTTCTTTCTCTTTGGTTGATACTTTTAAAGTAGATTTTATCTATTCAGAGTCTCTAGAGAGTGTAGACGTTTTAGTTTCTGATCTTATCACAGGAACCTATGACTATAGTTACTCAGATAATCTTCTTCAGGTTTCATTTACAGGTCCATTTGCGAGTCTTGACACAATTCGGATCACGCCTATTGCAGTAGACTTTGTAGGTAATGTCTCTGACACTTTAGAGTATGAGTTCTATGGTGCACTGCTTGGCGATTTTAATGATGATATGATTATAAACGCATATGATCTTGGCCAGTTCATGGTGGGTTGGGACAATAATGATCTTCACTATGATATCGGACCGGTTGGTGGACAGGTTCCGAACTTAATTCCAGACCAGGACGGTGCATTTAGTGTAAGAGATGCAATGGCATTTAGAAGAATGTGGTACTGGGCAAATTCATCTGTCACTAATGTACTTGCGGTAGGCATGCCGGTGGGTTCTCCTCTCGATATCTATCAGTCTGGTAATCAGATTGTGGTTGACATCCCAGATGGAGTTGTCGCCTCTGAGTTGGTTCTTGATTATCCAAGTGCAGATATGGTTATTGCTAATTATATTGATATTCAAAGAGAGAATGACATAGTCTTGACCAAGACGTATGAAGAGGAACTGATTTTACAACAGGTTAATGGTTTTGCATCGGCTGATGGTGAGGATACTGAAAAAGAAATTATTTTTGATGTAAGTGGAGTGCCTGCAAATCAGAACGTTCAATTGGTTATTGATTATCAGATGATGGGTGATAACAATGAGGTATTATTCCAAGGATCACAGCAAATTAATTTTACTCCAATGCCTCTAGAGTTTGCGCTATCTCAAAATTATCCGAATCCGTTTAATCCTGTCACTCATATTAAATATGATCTTCCTGAGAGATCTGACGTGGTCTTGCTAATTTATGATTTAATGGGTCGAGAGGTTGCTACACTCATTAATGAACAGCAAGAGCCAGGGTATCGCTCGATCATGTGGGATGGGTTAAATAGATCAGGTCAAAAGGTAAGTGCTGGAATGTATTTCTATACTATTCAGGCTGGTAGTTTTAGGCAGACAAAGAAAATGATCTTACTGAAATAGAGGGTCTAGACTTTTTCATCTAATAGTTTTTCAATTACATTTATCATCTGACGGTGTTCTTGTTCATCAAACAATCTGGTTAGAAAAACGATTTTTCCATTTTTATCTATCACAACATTTCGTGTTACACCTGCTTCCTTGGGAGCAAACTTAGAAAAATGTTCCGCGCCAGGGTCTAGGGCAATAGGGTAGGTTACTTTCATTTCTTTTTTAAACTTTTTTACCACTTCTATAGGCTCATCCCGGTCAATTCCTATGAGCATAAGATCTTTATTCTTAAATCTTTGCCAGACGTCTTTCTCCAGGTGGGGCATTTCTATCCTACAGACTGAGCACCAGCTTGCTGTGAACTGAAGAACGACAACCTTTCCTCTAAGTTTATTAAGTTGGATTTGTTCACCAGAAACTAGGTCGAGAGTAATATCAGGTGATGGGTCACCGATTTTAACTAGAAAATCTCTTTCGTAAACTCCGGGTCTGTTGATAATATTCTTAAGCGCGATGCTACCTTCTCTTAGTGTCCGGGTCTGGCTTTCGAGATCAACGGAGTAGAGTCCAAATTTTTTATCATAACCCTCAGCCCATTCAAAATTATCCATAAGGGTCCAATAGAAATAGCCCTTTATATCTACACCCTCTCTGAAGGCTTTATACATCGCGTAAAGATATCTATTGATAAATAGGCTCCGACGGCTATCATCTTTATCGGCTATTCCGTTTTCAGTTACATAAATTGGTACTTTTAAAATTTTTATAGTGTGGAGTGCCCTGTAAAACCCCTCTGGGTATATGGAGTAGTCCATGTCCGTCTGTATCTCATTAGATCGTTTTCTAAAGATAAATGGTTCCCTTGTATCCGGTTTTGCCTGTACCAAATAGTGGGAGTAGTAGTTTAATCCAATAAAATCCATTGACGAAATAGCGGAAGTGTTTTGGAAGGATAATTTTGCTTGAAGAGGTAGATGGAAATCAAAGTTCCCTGTCCTGAAATAGTTAATAATACAGCTGTTAAAGACACTGTCAAGCATACTACTTACTGCCCAGTCCATAATGTTCCATCTTTGATATGGTTCAAATTGAAAGATGTTTTTAACGATACCGATCTTAGAATTTTTACCATCGTGTGTGCTTTTTAGGTGTCTGTATAGTTCCACATGTGCGTCTAGGAGATTGCCCAAGACAATTGCCGCAAGTTTTGGATCTTTCTTTCCAGGAGGAAAGACACCATTAAAATAGCCCTGAGAGACAAAAACAGCGGGCTCGTTAATTGTGCACCAGATAGGTACTATATCATTTAGAAACTTAAAAACAGTATCAGAAAATGAAATAAAGTATTGAATATTTTCTTTTTTCTCGAAGGCCCCCATTTCTTCAAACCAGATTGGATGTGAAAAATGATGAAGTGTTGCGACCGGGGTTATATCATTTTTAATTAGTTCAGTACAGAGAGCGCGGTAGTGTTCAAGAGTGGTCTGATCAATCGTTCCTCTAGAAGGCTCGACCCTGCTCCATTCAATTGAGAATCGATAGTGGTTGGTACCTAGATCTTTCATTAGTCGTATATCATTTGGATAATTATTCCAATGATCAACACTTGCACCAGATTTTTCATTATTATGGATTCTTGATTTTCCGTTTTCATCAAACGAGTGCTCCCACTGATACCAATTATTATTATTATTACCTCCTTCAACCTGATGTGCAGAGGTCGCTGTTCCCCACGCAAAGTCTCTAGGGAAGTACATGCTCTCGATATTTATTTTTTCCCAATCCCATTTTATTTCGGGATGTTTATAGGATAGATATGCAGACATTATTAAGGATGAGAATATGAAGAAAAAGAAAAGTGATAAGATAATTTTTAGTGATTTCATTCAGATTTATAGCCTTGTTTTTTCATCCATTCAGTGTTTGGAAATTTGGTCATATAATTTCTTATCCCATCTGGAAGAAGAACTAGACAGTTTTGATTTGATTTTAAACTGGGTGCTGATTTAATTGCCGCAACCATGGCTGAACCGCAAGATCCTCCGCACAGTAGGCCCTCTTCTTTTATCAGTCTGCGAGACATTAGAAATGATTCTTCATCTTTGGTTTTTACATACTTATCAATCAGTGAGTTATCTAAAACCTCTGGAAAAAAATCATAGCCGATGCCTTCTACCTGGTATGATTTAACTTCTGTTCCACCTCCTAGAATTGAACCAACAGGGTCTGCTCCAACAATAATTATTTCTGGAATCTCCTCTTTTAAACGCCTAGCGACTCCGGTTATTGTTCCACCAGTTCCAACTCCCATAACGATCATGGATAGATCCTCACCAAAATCATTTAAAATTTCTTCGGCTGTGTGTTGGTAGTGTGCCTCGGGGTTTGAAGGGTTTGAGTATTGGTCCAAAATATGTGAGTTTGGGGTCTCGCTTTGAATTTTTTTTGCTACTGATATGTGGCTCTCAGGATCATCCCATGCAGCCTCGGTCGGGGTCCTAATAATTTCTGCACCAAGAGCTTCCAGCGTTATTTGTTTTTCTTTACTCATTTTTTCAGGCATTGTTATAATACAGCGGTATCCTTTTACGGCTGCTGCGAGCGCCATTCCCTGTCCCGTATTTCCTGATGTTGGCTCAATAAGTGTGTCTCCTGGTTTAATTCTCCCTGATTTTTCTGCGTCTTCAACCATTTTCCAACCAATTCGATCTTTTACCGATCCTCCAGGATTAAAATATTCACATTTAGCGAATAAATTACATTCAAGGTTTGACCCTATTTTATTTACTTTTACTACAGGCGTATTGCCGATTGTGTGTAAGATTGAATCAAAAATCATTTTTACTCCTTCAAAAATTGTTAAGGTAAAGATTGCTAGTGGAAATAAATTATAATATATATTTTACCATAAAATTATTAAATATAAATGCCAAATAAGTCAAATAAATTAGAGGGCCCATTTCTTATAAATCTCAGGAATAAATTTAATGAGATTGCGGGGGATGATAAGCTGATTGATCGAAATGAATTCCAGGAAGGGTTAGAGATAGAAAACGAAAATATTTCTAATCGACTTTTTGATTTATTTGATCTTGACAAAAATGGTACTATCGATTCTTATGAGTTTTTATCTTCTATCGAGCAAATCATTAATGGTACTGAGGAACAGAAAATAAGGTTTGCATTTGACATACATGATGTGGATGGCAATGGTGTTATAGACCGAGATGAGCTAAGAGCATTAATCGAACAAAGTTTTGATGAGAACAATCTGGACTATGACCCCTATCAGTTGGAGTTTTTAGTTGATGAGTATTTTGAGCGTGCAGATGTAGATAATAATGGTAAAATTGATTTCTATGAGTTTTTAGATATAGCAAAAAAAAATCCGGACTTCATGACCGGTTTCTCAGTCAGTCCTGTTTCATGGCTTAACCCTGATAGATATAATACACAATTCTCAACTCAGGAGACGCCAATAGATAGATTGAAAAAAGATGCGTCCTTGCAGGTTGAGGATTTGACTGCTATACAGTGGCTCCTGATACCCAGGATGATTTATTTATACAATATATTATTTAATAGAAAAAAGAATAGACTATTTGTAAAACTAAAAAGTATCCACCTTCTACCTTCCAAAACCGTAGAGATCGTAATAGGCGCTCCAAAAGATTTTGTTTATAATCCAGGAGACTATATTTATATAAACTGCCCTGAAATATCTAAGGGGAAGTGGTATCCTTTTAATATTATAAGAACAAGCGAAGAGGGGGATTTAGTCCTTAATGTTAGAGCAAATAATCATTGGTCTGATCGTATTTTTGATGAGACAATATCTGCGATAGAAAAAAACAGAGATATTATTTGGAATCTTAGGATTGATGGGCCCTACGGATCTGCGAGTAATAGAATCCTTCGTTCTGAGCACGCGATACTTGTAGGAGCTGGATATGGGGTATCGAAAATTGCTCCAATTTTACAAGATATCGCGGTTCGGTATAAAAAGGGACGCGATTTATCAATAAAAAAGATTGATCTATTTTGGTTAATCAGAGATGAAAACTATTTTCAATGGTTTAACAAACTTCTAAGCGATATAGAGTTTTCAGGCGATACAAAGTTTTTTAATTACAATATTTATTTCATCGATAAAAATCCAATATATTTAAAAAATAAAATTGCTTATATAAAAACGGATATAAAAAATAACAAAACAGATATGAAGCTCGTAGATAGTCCGAGTCTTACTTCTCGCTCTGGTATGCCTGAATGGGATAAGGAACTAGAAAAAATAAAAAAAGCATCCAAAAGCTCTAAGCAGGATTTGTTTTTTAGTGGCCCAAACAGTCTAAAGGGGAATCTTCAGGAAGAATGTTTGAAGAAAAATATATCTTTCATTCATCGAAAGTTTTAGTGGCTGATTGTTAAAATTAAAATGACAAAAAAGGGCTCTTTCGAGCCCTTTTGGGTTAGCTTATTTTATTCTTATGATTTTTTCTTTGGGGATTGATTTTTCATTCTTATGAAGGACAATAGATAAAACACCATATTTAAATTTGGCATCAATGCGATCTTCATCAATAGACTCTGGTAAGTTAAAAGATCTAAAGAATGAGCCGCTGTTTCTTTCTCTATAATGAAAATTACCATTTTCGTTGGCGTTCATATTCTTTCGCTCGCCTGATATTGTTAACACAGAACTACTTAAAGTAATTTCTATATCATTCTTTTTAACGCCTGGTATATCAGCTGTTAAAATGAAATTTTTTTCGTTTTCTTCAATATCAACAATCGGCTTCCAGTCGCTAAACGTGTTTAATAATTTAGGACTATCATTGAAAATGCTATTTATCATTAGGTCAACATTATTCAGCAATGTTGTTGCCCTTGGTCTGTATTGTACTAGTGTCATTATTGACTCCTATTTTTTAGTTAATTGTTACAACTATTATTTAAGCAATAATGATTCCAGGAGGCTAAGTATGTCTGTAAATATCAATAAAATGAAAAAATGGCATAAATGGAATATTTTAAAATCTAAAATACGCCAAAATGACGCCTTTTTGTTATTTTTTCTTTTCATTAGATTTTTTATTATATCCGGTTACAAACTAATTTTTTATCAATCTTGGTATAAATAAACAGTTATAAGGATTAACTTTGCAGGTGTATTTATTGATAAAAAAAATTGTAATATAGGATTTTACTATGAGATCAGATGTTAATTTAGAGAAACTTCTTAGTGCTATTGATGTCCCCGCTCAGTGGGTTGGTTTGAGAGAGGTGTATGAGGCTAGCACACCTAGGATGATTAGAGATGGTGTTCCTGTTGCCAATAATTTTTCAAGTACTCATGGGATTATGGTAGAGATATTGGTTGATGGCCAATTCGGTTATTACGGGACTCCTGACATGAGCCAAGAGAGTATATCAAAAGCAGCAGAGAAAGCATATTTTCAGGCTAAGACAGCTTCAAAGTCATCGATTTTTCATTTTGATGAGAATGCTCGTCCGCCCCATAAAGGGTCATATCAATCTCCTTATGTTAAAAGTAGGGATAAACTATCAGCTGGTGAAATGAACTCAATGTTACTTGAAGCATATAAACATTTGAAGGTCTCGGACAAAATTGTGAGTGCCTCTTCTCTTTGTGAGATTATAGAAACAGAATTTAGGTTTATAAGTAGCAATGGAAGTGATATTAGTCAGAGTTTTTTGATGCTAGGCTTTGATCTTAGAGCAACAGCTGCTGATGGCACAAATCAGCAGACCAGAACCTTTGGTGGAATGAGAGGAAATTGTAAACAAGTCGGGGTTGAATTTTTTGATGGTTTGGAGGTTATCGCTCATGCAAATACTATAGGAGAGCAGGCTCTTCAGCTTTTGGATGCGGAAGAGTGTCCGACTGGTGAATTAGATGTAGTAATCGCTCCTGATCAGATGATGCTCCAGATTCATGAGAGCATAGGGCATGCTCTAGAAGTGGATCGGATTCTTGGGGATGAGAGAAATTATGCCGGCTGGAGCTTTGTAAAGCTTGAGGATTTTGGAAAACTTAAATATGGTTCTGATGTTATGAATATCACATTTGATCCTACGGTTTCATCGGAGTTTGCATCATATGGGTTTGATGATTCGGGGCTTAAGGCTGAAAAAGAGTATCTCATAAAAGACGGCCTTTTGATTAGGGGCCTTGGCGGTCAGGAGAGCCAGATTAGGTCTGGAGTCCCTGGTGTTGCTAATTTTAGATCAAGTAGTTGGAATCGTGCACCTATTGATCGTATGGCAAACATAAACCTTGAGCCAGGTGACAATACTTTTGATGAATTGATATCCATGGTGGATAAGGGAGTATACATGGAGAGCAATAGATCCTGGTCCATAGATGATTATAGAAATAAGTTTCAGTTTGGCTGTGAATATGCTAGGCTTATCGAGAATGGTGAACTAACGAAAGTAGTTAAGAATCCAAACTACAGAGGTGTAAGCACGCCCTTTTGGAATAATTTAAAAGCTGTTGGAGATCAGGACTCTTTTGGAATATATGGTACACCAAATTGTGGAAAGGGTGAACCTAATCAGGTTATAAGGGTTGGACATGCATCGCCCGCATGTTTATTTGAAAAGATTCAAGTTTTTGGAGGAGCTTAAAAATGAAAAAGGCCTTTAATGAGTTAAGTGAAAAATTATATTCGATGCTCAGTCCAGAAGAGCATCTAATCGCATCGTTTTATGGCGAAAATAGTCAGTTTATTCGATTTAATGCTGCGAAGATTAGACAGACTGGTTTAGTGGATGATGGGACTCTATCTTTAAAATATATGCACAACGGAAGAACTTGCACCGGAGACTTTACATTGTCAGGTGATCTAGATATTGATCTCACTCGCGCCAAGCAACAGTTAGATAGAATGCGTAATGAATCTAAAGAAATCCCAGAGGATCCGTTCCAAGTCATTCCATCAAATACTGACTCTAGCAATGAGATAACTACCGCGAGTGGACTTAGATTTGAAGATGTTCCTGATGCAGTATTACCTGTTATCTCAGGTGTTGACTTTGTTGGGATCTGGTCAGGTGGAAAAATTTATCGAGGAAATTCAAATAGTATAGGTCAAAATCATTGGTTTGAGACGGAATCCTTCAGCCTTGATTATAGTCTAGTTACACCTGAACACCAGATGGTGAAAGGTTGTTTTGCTGGTACAGACTGGGACCAGAAAGAGTTTATAGATTATGTAGAAGAGAGTAAAAAGAAACTCTCTCTATTAAACCTTAAACCAATAAAGATAGATACTGGAAAATATAGAACATGGTTTGAGTCTGCAGCAGTCGCTGATTTTCTTGGAATGTTTTCTTGGAATGGTATCAGCGAGGCATCACTAAGACAAGGATGCAGTGGTTTTGGCAGAATGAGGCATGACAATGTCCATCTATCTAATAAGTTTACCCTTTCTGAGGATTTTCGCAGTGGATATTGTCCAAAATTTAATTCGGATGGGGAAATCGCCAATAACCGCTTGACTCTAATTAGCTCCGGTCAACTAGAGAATACACTTGTCAGTTCTAGGAGCGAGAAGGAGTATGGTGCTAAATCTAATTATGCTGCCAGCGGCGAGTACCTGCGTTCGCCAGTTATGGAACCTGGGAACCTAAACCAGAGCGAGGTGATATCCAAGATTGATACGGGTCTATATTTATCTAATATTCATTATCTAAACTGGAGTGATAATGCTGCAGGGCGGATCACTGGCCTCACAAGATATGCATGTTTTTGGGTAGAGAATGGAGAGATTGTTGCGCCTATAGAGACAATGCGCTTTGATGATACATTTTACAATTTTTTTGGTAATGAACTTGAGCATGTTGAAGATAAGGTAAGTGTTAATCCAGATATTCAAACCTATGGAGGCCGAGAACCCGGGGCAATAACATGTCCTGGTATATTGGTTAGTTCATTCGAACTTACTTTATAAGATAATGGATCTAGCAGGAATTAGCTTTTTTATACTAGGATTCATAATAGGTGGGGGTCTTATGTGGTTAATAGGTCAGAGGAATATAGACTCTGTAAAAAAGAATCAGGATGACATAGAGCTGGAGTTTAAAAATCTTTCAAACACTGTGTTACTTGATAGCCAAGAAAAATTTCTCGAATTAGCAGCGTCAAAATTTTCTGATTTACTTCAAAACTCTGATAAACAACTAGAAAATAAAAAGGAATTGATTGACTTAACCTTAAAAGAGATGAAAGACAACCTTGATAGTCTATCAAAAAATACAGCTGCATTGGAGGGGCAGATGAAGGAGTCAAAGGAGAGCGTCGGAAGACTTACAGATACGACATCTCAGCTTCGCCAGATTTTATCTAGCTCTCAGGCTCGAGGTCAATGGGGTGAGAGAATGGTAAAAGATATTCTAAATTTCATTGGTCTGGTAGAGGGAATCAACTACTCACAACAAACACAGATATCTGATGGAAAGGATCGACCAGACTACACATTTTTTTTGCCCGATGAAAAGTGCGTTAATATGGACGTTAAGTTTCCGCTAGTGCACTATGAAAAATTTATTGCATCTAACAGTGAATCAGAAAAAAACTCTGAAAAAAAAGCTTTTTTATCTGATGTAAGAAAGCGAGTTAATGAAGTTTCAAAAAGAGGCTATATTGATCCCAAAGGTAGTACAGTCGATTATGTTCTTCTTTTCATACCGAATGAGAGCATATACGCATTTTTAAATCAAGAAGATCATACCCTGATTGATTTTTCTTTGGAGAAAAAGATTGTACTCTGCTCACCCGTTACTTTATATGCTTACTTATCATTAATTCGTCAGGCTGTCTCAAACTTCTCTATGGAGAAAAAAGCTGGAGAGATGCAGGAACTGGTAGGAGTTTTTCGAAAGCAGTGGGAAGTTTTTGTTGATAAGATAGATGCGATGGGTAAAACTCTAAATACCTTAGGTAATCACTTTGAGGAACTTAAAGGAACGCGTATAAGGGCACTTGAAAGGCCGATGGAAAAGATTGAGAATTTAGAATTGGGAGATCCGAAAGAATTTAAAGAGATCGAGGCATAAGATTGATAATAACTGCAGATAAAAATAGAATTTTTGATATTGTAAAGGTTAAACTTTTAATCGTTCTAGTACTTTATATTTTCTCTGTTTCTTGCGTTGGTCCCCCTGAACAGGCAGATGGCTTATTGGAAAATATCCCGGCTGTAGTAAATGAATCTGATTATTTTTCTTTATCAATCTTCGCGGATGACTACACTGATAGTTCATCCTATGATCTTAATTTATCAGTGTCAGATTCAGATATTTTATTAACAACGTTGGTTCTTAAAGACCTTGATATCAGCACAAAAGATTCAACTTATTTTACAGTAAAAGATACAGAGGGCGATACTGTTTCATCTTTTTTGATTCAGAGTAACGTTACCTTATATGGAGAAGACTCAGTATCTGTTATCGGCGTTCCAAATACTATCATATTAGATAGTAAAAAGTTTAGTGGACGTTTGGAGTATCAGATATTGAAAAAATAATTTATTCCTCCCACGCGGGGCAGAGGAAATCTTTGTAGTCACAATATTTGCAATTAAAATCGTTCCTTTTTGTCTCAAATAAACCCTTCCTAATCCCTTCAGCAACATTTTGAATCTGCTCTCTGTTTTGCTCCAACTCTTGATCGGAAAATGAATGCGAAGATATCGGGTCATCACCGTGGCGTAAAAAGTGAAGTATTGCTTTCCCAGGTTTTCCTTTAACATCAGAGACTGAATTTGTTAAAATAGCTTCAGTATAAAGTGCTAGTTGAAGATTTTTTTCTGCTTTACTTTTCTTACGACTTGTTTTATAATCAATTATATTTAGCAGTTTACCATCTCTATCAATTCTATCAATCTTTCCTGATATCTTTACATTTAAATCATTCATAAAAAATGAAAAACTTTTCTCGCGTCCAATGACCTTAGGAGGATTATCTTTATAAAAGTAGAAGTAATGATTTAGGATTTCTTCTCCTTGTTTTTTGAATTCTTGACCCCTTTGACGATATTCAAATGAATCTTCTTGCCAATGTTTTTCAAGCAGTTTGAATAAGGTTTCTTTGGTCTGATCTTTATTTTTAAGTCCGTGAAATTCTTCAAGTATTTTATGCATTATTAAACCAAATTCCCCTGTCGCACGTGTTTTTCTCTCTGGTATTTTATCGATGTATTTAAGCCTATATTTAAGTGGACATGAGCTGTAGGTTTCAATTTTTGTGGAAGACAAGTGTAGCGTATTGTCGTTTATCTCTGAAATTTCAGTTTTTTCAATATTTTTTAATGCTAAATTTTCTAGTTGTTCTAAAATTTCCCGTGCATTTTTTAACTGACCAGCTGCAATTTCTCGGTTAATCTCTGATAATAATTTTTGACGTTTTTCACTTAAGGAAATAGTTTTTTCTTTTGAAAATTTCATTGTATTTATCTCCATTGGCTGAGGGTTTGTGTTTTCCAATTCTTTAGTGAACCTAGATTGTTTTTTTGTAGGCCCAAATAAATAAAGTTCTTTTTCTGCTCTTGTGATACCAACATAAAATACGCGCCGCTCCTCTTGTTCGTGTAATTTGCGGAAAGTGATATTTGTATTTTGTTTCCATGCCCTCCAAGAAGACGGAAGCCGGTCAATGGTTGAATGTTTCTTTAAATTAGAGGGGAAACTACCGCTGTAAAGAAATGGAATTATTACTATAGGGAATTGCAGTCCTTTACTCTGATGGATTGTCATGACATTTACAGCAATATTTTCTTTTTTAAGTTCTGGTTGTTCTGCCAATTTATTTGAACCAAGAGACATTATTTCCATAAATACAAGCCAGTCTTTCAGATTAGAATTAGGATCTTTATTGATAAATTGTTCTGCAAGGTTCAAAAGTTCGCCAGTATTTGTGAGGTTAAGTCTTTGTGAATATGTGTATTTATTACGAATGGTTTTCACTAAAGAAGAATCTTTTAGCTGAGTTAAAATTTCCCA
>MDTE01109324.1_pt1 | contig 13793 bp, 13 predicted proteins | sample 811231 | NCBI WGS metagenome assembly MDTE01 (sample SAMN05326651, study PRJNA326480) | marine metagenome | isolation source: seawater | place: Indian Ocean: Red Sea | collected 2010
CACTTTCTTGCCCCAACCAAAGGGCTAAATCTTCTTCCAAATCTTTATGAATTAGCCGACTACCAGTAACAAAGCGTGATGCACCAGCCCCAACACCATCTCGCTCCATAATGCTGCAAGCAGCCTCTCTAAGGTTGGGGTGTCTTGTGAGGCCGAGGTAGTCGTTACTGGCTAAATCCAGAAGCACGTCGGATTGCTGAAAATTCTCACCACTTTTAAATTCAGCAGGTCCTTCACCCTGCTTCCAGGTTCTTAACTTACGAAGTCTGGCTGATGGAATAGCTTTCATTTCAAAAGTGACTAATTCGATTGTGTTTGGGAATTGTGTTTAATGGTCTTAGATTTTGATTCCAAGGATCTTTCTACTAGTAAAGATATTTTATGAGAAGCCTTGAAAGTCTCTTTAGGATTTAGTTAATGAATTCAGCAACTCAAATCACGACTAGTAAACATACCGTCGGTGTTGAGTTAGATCCTTCAAAGATCTTTCCTTTCCCACTTGATGATTTTCAACTAGAAGCCATTGATTCTCTCAATCAAGGGCATTCAGTAGTGGTAAGTGCACCCACTGGTTCAGGAAAAACTTTGATTGGTGAATATGCCATTTATCGGGCAATTGCTCATAAGCAAAAGGTTTTTTATACAACACCTTTAAAGGCTCTATCAAATCAAAAGCTTCGAGATTTTCGAGAGCAATTTGGCAAGGAGAACGTGGGGCTTTTAACAGGTGATCTCAGCGTCAATAGAGACGCTTCTGTCGTAGTTATGACTACCGAGATCTTCCGCAACATGCTGTATGCAGAGGTTGATGCAAAGGATGATCCTCTATCTGACATCGAAGCAGTGATCCTTGATGAATGCCACTACATGAATGATTCTCAACGGGGGACAGTTTGGGAGGAATCAATTATTCATGCTCCCCCTTCCGTTCAGATCGTGGCACTGTCTGCAACAGTGGCAAATGCAGATCAGCTAACTGATTGGATAAAACATGTGCATGGTCCGACACAATTAATCAGTAGTGACTTTCGCCCAGTTCCACTGAGCTATAGCTTCTGCAGTGCTAAAGGTTTGCATCCTCTTTTGAATGAGAAAAAAACCGGATTACACCCTAACTGCAAAGTTTGGAGGGCTCCCAAAGGACATAAACGTAAATCTCGTACATCAAAACCTCCTCAACCAGAGTCACCTCCTATCAGTTTGGTGATCTCCCAAATGGCTGATCGCGATATGCTTCCTGCAATTTATTTTATTTTTAGTCGTCGTGGTTGTGATAAAGCAGTCAGAGATCTTGGATCTCTTTGCCTAGTCAATGAACATGAACAAGAGTTGATTCGCACACAGCTTGCTGTATACACCGAAAAAAATACAGAAGCAGTTCGTGATGGTCATCACGCTGATTCTTTATTAAGAGGAATTGCATCACATCATGCTGGTGTTTTACCCGCTTGGAAGGAATTAATAGAGGATCTATTTCAAAAAGGTTTAGTCAAAGTAGTCTTTGCCACCGAAACATTGGCAGCAGGTATCAATATGCCTGCTCGTAGCACTGTTATATCAACATTATCTAAAAGAACTGAAAGTGGGCACAGGCCACTTATGGGCAGTGAGTTTTTGCAAATGGCAGGAAGAGCAGGTCGAAGAGGACTCGATTCCCAAGGTTATGTGGTGACCGTTCAAAGTCGTTTTGAAGGCATGAGAGAAGCAGGGCAACTAGCAATTAGTTCAGCTGATCCCTTAGTCAGTCAATTCAGCCCTAGCTATGGCATGGTTTTGAATCTGTTACAGCGATATGAACTCAAGAAAGCAAAACAACTAGTTGAGCGCAGTTTTGGACGATATATAGCCAGTCTTGAGCTAGCCGAAGAAGAAAAGTTGCTAACACAATTAAAACAACAACTGATACAGCTACAAGGAGTCGCGGGTGATGTTTCTTGGTCTGACTTTGAAGATTATGAAAAGCAGCGTAGTCGTCTTAAAGAGGCAAGACGTTTACTACGTATTCTTCAACAACAAGCAGAGGAGACACTAGCCAGTGAACTCACAATGGCTCTCCAGTTTTCAAGTATTGGAACTCTCGTAAGCTTGAAAGCCCCCCAACTTCGCGGGAGAATCACACCTGCTGTAATAGTGGACAAATTAGATGGACCGGGACAATTTCCTTTACTTCTTTGCCTCACCGATCAAAATGTTTGGCTTTTGCATACATGTCAGGCGGTAGTTAGTTTGCATGCTGAGTTGAGTTGCTTGCAGATAAGTAATGTAAAGAAGCCTACACTCACTCGCATGGGTGAGATCTGTCATGGAGATGAGAATAGTCGTCAACTGGCTTTAGCTCTTTCAAGCATTGCTAAGCGTCATGACATGGGAACCCCTCAATACGACCTTGAGGGAGAAGTCCTAACCCAAGCAAAATTAGTGAAAACACTAGAACAAGAATTAGAACAAAAACCAGCTCATCATTGGGGAGATCGCAAAAAACTCAAAAAACATCGTCGGAGAATGGAAGAATTAGACATCGAGATTAAGGAGCGTCAATCTGTTCTTTACCAACGGGCCAATAGTCATTGGGAAACCTTCATGAGGTTAATTGAAATCTTGAGACATTTTGGTTGCCTTGAGGATCTAGTCCCTACAGAAATAGGTCAAACTGTTGGAGCATTGCGTGGTGACAATGAATTATGGCTAGGACTTGTATTAATGAGTGGTCATTTAGATGACTTGCAACCTTCAGCACTAGCAGCAGCATGTGAGGCAATAAGCACAGAAGTCAGCCGTCCAGATCTTTGGAGTGCCTATCAAACTTCAGCCCATGCAGAAGAAGCTTTCAATAACTTATCAGGTATTCGTCGTGAGCTATTAAGAGCTCACGAACGATGCAAAGTAGTCATTCCAATTTGGTGGGAATCCGAACTGATGGGTCTTGTAGAAGCATGGGCAAAAGGCACCTCATGGAGTGAGCTCATCTCAAATACATCTCTAGACGAAGGAGATGTAGTAAGGATAATGAGAAGAACAGTTGACCTCCTCTCGCAAATCCCATATTGCCAAGCAATTAGTAATCAATTACGTATTAACTCCCGGTTAGCATTAAAAGCAATTAATCGTTTTCCAGTATGTGAATCAGAGGATCTTTTCAAAGCATATCCAAATGAAAATCTTGAGGTCAATTCGACTACTGAAAAATTCAGCTAGAAACCTTTTAATAGGTTCGATTACTTTGGAGCAATCGTCATTGACCTTGGGTCGACAAGTCGATCAAATTCACTCTCACTTAGATAACCAAGTTTCGTCGCCGCTTCGCGAAGACTAGTATTTTGAAGATAAGCTAATCGCGCAATTTCACTTGCTTTTTCATATCCAATCACTGGAGTCAGAGCAGTCACAAGCATCAGAGATTGATCTAAATCATTTTGAATTTTCGTTCTGTTTGGCTCAATACCTTCCACCATTGCTGTCCTGCAGCTCTTGCAAGCATCATGCAATAATTCGATACTATGCAAAAGGTTGAATCCAATAAGTGGTTTATAAGAGTTCATTTGTAAATGACCTCCACTACCAGCTATAGCTACTGCTGCATCAAGGCCTATCACCTGAGTGCATACCATAGCCATTGCTTCGCACTGTGTGGGGTTTATCTTGCCAGGCATAATTGAGCTGCCAGGCTCATTTTCTGGGAGTTTCAACTCTGCGAAACCAGCTTTGGGGCCACAAGACAGCAACCGAATATCATTCACAATTTTAAGTAGGGCAACTGCCAATAGTCTTAACTGAGACATGACATTAACTAAGCCATCATGACTAGCCATAATCGCGAATTTATTAGGGGCCGAGCAAAAAGGGAAGTCAGTCAATCTAGATATTTCCATAGCAATTTCCTGATCAAACTTTGGTGGTGCATTAAGACCAGTACCTACTGCAGTTCCTCCTAATGGCAATGGATAAAGCTCATTTAATGCTTCCTTAATTCTTGAATAAGCAATAGCAAGCTGCTCACGCCAAGCAGAAGCCTCTTGCCCCAGCGTGATCGGCACTGCGTCCTGTAAGTGAGTTCTACCAATTTTAATTACTTCTTTCCAATCACTACTTTTTTGAGCAAAGGTCTCAATTAAATTTGATAGTTGAGGCAAAAGCTTGTTTGTAATCTCTTGGACAGTCGCCATATGGATTGCAGCAGGGAATGTGTCATTAGTCGATTGCGAGCGATTGACATCATCATTTGGATGGAGTGGTTTATGACTACCTAACAGCTCCCCACTTTCTTTTGAGGCCAGATTACTAATTACTTCGTTAACATTCATGTTTGTATGCGTACCACTACCCGTTTGCCAAACTCTTAATGGGAAATGGTTGTTATGAAGTCCTTGAGCTATTTCTCCAGCAATATTGACAATTAAATCTCTTTTGACATCATCAAGAACTCTTAATCGATTATTAGTAATTGCTGCTGCTTGTTTGATTGTGGCTAAGGCATAAATTAATTGAAAAGGAATACGATCATCGCTAATTGCAAAATTCACAAGAGACCTTTGGGTTTGTGCTCCCCAAAGCGCTTCAGAAGGGACCTCTACCTCCCCCATACTGTCATGCTCTATTCGAAAAAGTTCAGACATCTATTCAATGAATCAGGATTAAAGTTAGATCAAATGAAATCTATGAAAGACTTCTTAAGAATGCATGACAGACCAAACAACTCTGTAGCGAATGGTCATTGTTATTGGACAATACGCTGCCTAACTACTGATTGATAATCCATTGCTAGATACCCAATCGTCCCCAAATTACTTCTAAATTTTCTTGATGGATCTGTGTATCAAAGCAGTTTGCTAACTGTTCTGGATTTAGATGTTCCATGACTTCATTGTCTAATTCAAGGTTGTGCTTGAAGTTTCCGCCTTCTGTATTCCAAGCTGCATGAGCATTTCGTTGTACAACTTTGTAAGCGTCTTCTCTGCTCATTCCGCTTTCAACAAGTGCAAGCAAAACTCTCTGACTAAAAACCACACCCCCATAGATATTCATATTTCTAAGCATATTTTTCGGGTAAACGCCAAGACCTTGAATTACTTCAGTCATTTCTCTAAGCATGAAGTGCAAGGTAATAGAGGCATCTGGGAGCATCATTCGTTCAATAGAACTGTGACTTATGTCCCTTTCATGCCATAAGGCAACATTTTCCAAAGAAGCCACAACATAACTACGCAATACCCTTGCCAAGCCGCTTATTCGTTCACTTCGAATCGGGTTTCTCTTATGAGGCATGGCAGAACTTCCTTTTTGGCCTTTAGCAAAACTCTCTTCCACTTCAAGGACATCAGTACGTTGTAAGTTCCTGATCTCAGTAGCAAAACGATCTAATGATGATGCAATCAGCGCAAGTGTTTGAACATAATCAGCATGCCTATCACGAGAGATAACTTGTGTACTGGCTACATCAGGTTTTAAGCCGAGATTTTTGCAAGTAAGCCTTTCCACTTCAGGGTCTGTATTCGCATAAGTTCCCATGGCACCACTAATCTGCCCTACTGCCACTTCTGCTTCTAAGCGCTCCAATCGAGCACAATTTCTAGTCGTTTCTGCTAACCAGCCAGCTAATTTAAAACCAAAAGTAATTGGCTCACCATGAATTGCATGTGAGCGGCCAATCATGACCGTCTTCTTATGGGTTTTAGCTAATGCCCTTATTGATTCCAGAAGAACTTTTATTTCTTTTCTAAGGAGACTTACAGAATCCCTTAACTGTAAAGCCAGTCCTGTATCAAGCACATCGCTGCTGGTCATCCCAACATGAATAAAGCGCCCTGCATCGCCAACGTGTTCATTGACATTGGTCAAGAACGCAATGACGTCATGTCTGACCTCTGCTTCGATTTCCAGAATACGTTCAGGCTCAAATGCAGCTTTTTGACGAATTTGAAGCATGACATCTGTTGGAATTCTTCCAAGTTGGCAATTAGCCTCACAAGCTGCCAATTCAACGTCCAGCCAACTTTGATATTTGGCCTGATCAGTCCAAAGGTTGCCCATTTCAGGGATTGTGTATCGTTCTATCAACGGACCGGAAATTTATTAGAAGCTTTGAACCTAAGTCTTTGCGATCATGCCGACTTAAGTCGATGGTGTTCAACTTCCCACTGAACATGTCTCCCCCAGGATTGTTGCCTAACCAAACAACGACCGCCTTTACAATTGATCACTTGAAATGGAGGAAGATCATTAGGTTGATTCTCTAATGTTGCAAAACTTCCAGGTGGCAATAGATCCAATACTGTTGCTCTTTTAATACCAGTAACCAGTCGGAGGTGAGAGCGCTCTCCCTCACTGCTTTGTGAAGCTGACTTTAGATCTTTGTCAATCACGTCCTAAGCAGCAATTTGGTAGATCCTCTCGGGAAATTTGTCGAACATAGGAACTTCTGCGGTTTTTATTCGGTTTCCTGTCTGCTTTTATGACTAAATGTCCCGAAAACACCGACTTGATCTTCATCTCCTCAAAAAAGGTTTCGCAACCTCACGTCAAAAAGCACAACAACTAATACGAGCTGGAAAAGTACGTGATCTCAATGGAAAACTTCTAGATAAACCTGGCCAAGAAGTTTCTGAAGAGCTTGAGCTTCGAATCAAGAAATCACCAAGATTTGTTTCTCGTGGTGGAGAAAAGCTAATTGCAGGCTTGGAACAATTTTCACTGCCGGTAAACGAAAAAGTTTGCCTCGATGCAGGAATTTCCACCGGAGGATTCACAGATTGCCTTTTGCAACATGGCGCTTCTAAGGTATATGGAATTGATGTGGGCTATGGTCAAACTGCTTGGAATTTACGTAATGATCCAAGATTAGTTTTATTTGAACGCACCAATATTCGAAACCTGACTCCTGAGAAGCTATATGGACCGACAGATCCTTGGCCAACTTTTGCAGTAGCAGACTTATCTTTTATCTCCTTAAAACTTGTTCTGCCTGCAATCAGAACATTGCTAGATCCCAACAATGCAGAAGCACTACTTTTGGTCAAGCCACAATTCGAAGTCGGCCGTGAACGTGTTGGAAAAGGTGGTGTTGTCCGGGAAAAAGCCGGACATATTGATGCGTTGAAATCAGTAATTAAGGCTGCATGGGTTATGAAGTGGGCCCCAAAAGGGCTTATCCCATCCCCGATCACTGGTCCAGCAGGCAATCATGAATACCTTCTTTGGCTAGGAACTAATAAAATTTCCGCATCACTGAATCTTGAGCAAATTGTCAAAAATACCTTGACCTAAAGGGCCTCACCATCGGTATCACCTGTTCGAATACGCACTACGGACTCAACGGAAGATATAAATATCTTGCCATCGCCAATCTCCCCAGTTTTTGCAGCTTCGCCAATTGCCTTTAAAACTGCATCAACATTGTCATCAGCAACTACGACCTCAACCTTTAACTTCTGCAAAAACTCAACTGTAAATTCTGAGCCTCTATAACGCTCTACTTGTCCTTTTTGGCGCCCAAAACCACGAACCTCTGTAACTGTCATTCCCACGATTCCTGCATTAACTAATGCAAGCTTTACATCTTCAAGCTTGAAGGGCCTAATAATCGCTTCAATTTTTTTCATGGAGTAAGTTGAATCACTAATTAAAGACTAATGACCTTTCTTACACTTTTCTTGTAAAGGCTTGAGAAGGCAGGTGATTAACGCTTAAGCCCGCTGCTTTCGCATCATCAGTGAGGTGTTTGACGTCATCACTGGAAAGAACGACCTGATTAGATGCAATTGCCTCCCAGTGAATATCTTCAAAATGAGTTTGAAGCCAAAGTATTCCATGTACACTTTCAGGCCGCAATTGTGTCCCTTCTGGTCTATCGATAAGCCAGATGTCCATAAAAAGCATTTTGCTTGGACTATTAAGGGGTAAAACTCATCTCAAAATTGTTATTGTTGTTACGGATTCAGTTTTTAGGTTTGCATTACGAAAGTTTTTGGCATGCTTTAAACGTCCACACCCCTATTCTCTAGAAACGGAAAGTCATATAAAAGTTTATAAAAGATCTAATTTCTTAGTAGCTGCTGATCTACAAGTGCTTAACGACGATTCAAAAGCCAACTATCCACTATATGGAGAACGGGCGATAGCGGAAGCAAAGCTCATTTGCTTTGACAACCCAAAGCAACAACGTCCATATGAGATTTCGATAGAATTACCAGAATTCACTTGCCTTTGTCCTTTCTCTGGTTATCCAGACTTCGCCATCCTCCGATTAATTTATGAACCTCATCTAAAGGTTTTAGAGTTAAAGGCTATTAAACTTTATATAAATAGTTATCGTGACCGGAAGATATCTCATGAACACGCTGCAAACCAAATATTAGATGATTTAATAAAAGCTTGTAACCCTAAATGGATGGAATTAGAAGCTGACTTTAACCCCCGTGGAAATGTTCATACGAAAATTAAAGTTATTCATGGAAAAAGGCAATCTTTTTAGTTTACTGATTGGATAATGACTTTTGAAAATTGAGGAATTTCATTAGCCAACTCTAATAAGTTTCTATTACTGAGACCGGCAAGATGAACAAATTGACCATTCAATTCTGAAATCGCCCATAATTGACGAGTCGAGATCATGCTCAAAGCACCACCTATTAAAATTATTGCAAATCCTGTATAGACAATAGGAACCCCAGGGTCTCGCTTCAGCAATACTCCACTAGCGGGAACAATTCCTATTATGCGAAGTGGTACCCCTTTTATTTCTTTTACATCTCCTCCAGGTGTTAATGAATTAATAAGATCACCATTTTCATCAAAAATTTGTACTGGTCCAGTCTCATTTGACATACTAATTAAAATTGGATTCGTACCATCTGAATTTGTAGGCAACACTAAGCCCCAAATTTGTTCTCCTAATTGAGGAAAGCTCTGCAAAGGTAATTGTAATTTTGGACTCTTCCCAATCTGTAGTGTGATTGCAGCAAGGGACCAATCAGCTTGATAAATAGTTAATCCCTTAAATCGTAAAGGATGGTTTACACTTATTTCTCTAATTTCTCCATCATTTTCACCTGGTATTATCAATTCTAGCTGAGAGCGAAATTGCTCTGGTCTTCCAACAGGATCCCTTTCAATATAGAAATTATTTAGCTTTAATGTTAGCTGGTTAAGACCCTGTTGATTTAAAAGGTCAAAGGATCTTCCAGGGGCAAGAAACTTTTCTACTTTTTGTCCTTTTAGAGCACCTAATGCTGCACCAAACATCAACAAAATAAGACCAAAATGAATCAATGGCGGACCAATACGTCCAATCACGCCTTTGCGAGCAGCTAACCTTCCATCATTTTGTTTGACTTGCCATCCTGTCCTTTGGAGATAATCTGCAAGCTTGGTTATACCTTGAGAAGGCTTAACTGTTTGAATTGTCTCGGCTATTGCCAGTTTGCTTAATTGTTTAGGTTCTTTGTAATCAATCCAACTAAGAGCTGTCTTTAAAATTGGGAATTGTCTTCTCCAGCTACAAATCATTAGAGAGATTCCAAGCCAAGCTAATAGTCCTAAGAACCAGGTACTGGAATAAACATGATCTAATTGAAGATGAATAATTATAGAGCCATCAACAAAGCCAAAGAAAGGTTTCTCTCCATAAACTTCCAGGTAACTATCAATTGATTCACCTTGAGGAATAGCCGTACCAATTCCACTTGCGATTGCAATCAAAAACAGTAATGCAATTGCAACTTTTAGGCTAGATAACCAAAAAATTATTCTTCGCAAGGCCTTCATTTTTAAACCCAACGTGACAGCAAGGTTAATAATCCAGTAGCAACTAAGATTGTTCCACTAATAGGGGGAATCCATCTTCCGATTGGACGTAAAGCTAAAAATTTAGGAATGCTTGCTGCTGCAATTCCTGTGATAAGTAATGGTAATACTTGACCAAAGCCAAAAGCAGTCAAAAGTAAAACTCCTATCAATGGATTGCCAGTTTGAGAAATCCATCCTAATAAGACCGCTAACACAGGAGTTGTACATGGTGATGAAGCAAGGCCGAATGCTAGTCCTGCAGATGTAGGGGCAATTGAAGGCGGAACTTTTTTCTGCCAATTATCAGGATCAGGTCCCTTTGGTAAGGGTAATTTCACAATACCTAGAAGATTTAAACCCATTAGAATTGCTAATAAAGCAACAAAAACAGGTAGAGGCACTGGTAGTTGGCCATAAATCTTTCCAAATAATCCACTAAGACTGCCTAAGATTACAAATGAGAGAACAATTCCACTGCAAAAATTCAAACTGCGAAGTAATGGAGACTGTTGATTTTTAAACCCTGCTAAATATGCAGCAGTAATAGGCAATAAAGATATAGAACAAGGTCCCAAGCTTGTTAATAAGCCAGCAGCAAAAACTATCAATAATGTTATTGGTCCTGGATGTAATAGACCATTACTAATCAGTTGCTCGCTGTTGCGAGCCAAATCAGATAAAAGCAGGTCTATATAGGGAATTGACATAGCCGGCAAGGCCGGATCAAATTAAGAACTTAAGGATATCTAGGTAAGTCTCTTATTTGTCTCAAAACCACCAATTAATCCAGTGGATTCTATCGAGCACCGAATTAATAAGCCACTTATTAACAAGCTGGAGAGAAGAGAGCTGCCTCCATAGCTAATCATCGGCAAGGGCAACCCAGTAGTTGGCATAACCCCTGATGCAACAGCTACATTCATCAATGATTGACCAACCAAAATTGTGCTGCAGCCAATTGCTACCAATTTAGCTTGATTAACCTGACAGCGAAGAGCGACGCGTAAACCCAAAAAAGCAATCAGCAATAAAAACATTAAAAGCATTAAAGAGCCAAAAAAGCCAAATTCCTCTGCAAAGACTGAAAAAATAAAATCAGTACTTCTAAAGGGTAGATATTGAAGTTTTTGTGTTGAAAGTCCATAACCTTCACCAAGCCAACCTCCAGAGCCAATCGCTAAAAGGCTTTGAATAAGTTGATAACCTGTTCCTTGAGGATCTTGCCAAGGGTCTAGAAAAGATATAACTCGATTTCTTTGATATTCCTTAAGTAAAATACTTGCCGTACCCATTAATCCGCCTAGGGATGCTATCCCAATAAGACTTCGAAATCTTATTCCTGCGGCAAGGGCAATTAACCAAAGCAGGATCCCTGAAAGTGCAGCTGTGCTCAAGTTAGGCTGCGAAAGTATTAACAACAAAAGACATCCAAAAACAGCCAACCAAAAAACCTTTTGATCAATGTTAATTCGTTTCCATCGCGCAAATATATTGGCTGATTGAAGAATTAAAAATGGTTTAACTAATTCAGAAGGTTGAATTTGTATTGGACCAATTATTAACCACCTGGTCGATCCATTAATAGTTATCCCAAACAAATCTGTGATAAGCAAAAGGAATAAGAAGAAAAGAAGAGAAGGTCCTGCAAATTTCAACCAATTTCTAAGGTCTATTGAAATCGCAACGTAAAGAAGCCCCCAGCTAGCAACAAGCCAAATCAACTGTCTTTTGATATAAAAAGCCCCATCTCCCATCTCTCGACTAGCGACCCACCAACTAGCCGATCCAAGAATAAAAAGGCCTGCAAGACTCCAAAACCCAATTAAGGCCAATAACAAGCGGCCTTCAGCAGGCCAAATAGCTAATGGGATTGGTAGAAATCTTTGCCAAATGGGCATCCTTTCTCCTGTTTTAAAGAGCCAAAAGGTATCTTTCAATTTTCTTCTACGTGGCTTTTGACTCGGCATTCAAAAGAACTGCAAAAACAATGTTGGCCGTCAGTACTATTCAGACGTTGAAACAGAAATTCGCAAGTGAGTAATAATAAAAATATTTTTAGAAAAATGATCAGACCATCACCTTTTAAAAATAGTTGCTAATCTCATTCAAACTTTTTCATTAGACTGAAAAGTGATTTACTTGAATTACTAATTCTTGGTAATTGAAGCCACCAAAGAAATTATTTTAAAAAAGCTAATAAGCCATATCCCAAAATACTTTATAATCCATTTAAATTGAGTTAAAAATTGTCCAAGAGCTATCTAACCAATTAAATCCTCAAATCCCAACAAAATGTCGATTAACGATGTCACATCGCAAGTCAGTCATTTCTATGATCGCTTTCCATACCCAGATGACCCATTAAAAGATGGTCCTCCAATAGGTTTTAATTGGCGTTGGTCTATAGATAATGTCTACTCATTCTGCACTGGTGCAATTATAAATAAGCTGAATTCCTCTGATTCATTAGAAATTCTGGACGCAGGGTGTGGGAGTGGAGTTAGCACAGATTATCTAGCTTTGTTAAATCCAGGTTCAAACATTCTTGCAATAGATATTTCAGAAGGGGCACTAAAAGTTGCCACTGAAAGGTTAAAGAGATCTGGAGGCGAGAAAAAAGCAAGATTGCGTTTTAAAAATCACAATCTGCTAGACATTTCAATGGAAGGGCCTTTTGATTACATTAATTCAATCGGAGTACTGCATCACCTTAAAGATCCATTATTAGGGTTAAAAGCACTAGGGTCAGTTTTAAAGCCTGGTGGAATATTGCATTTATTTTTGTATGCACGTTCTGGGCGTAGAGCAATCCATCATTTACAAGAAACACTGAAGCTTTTGAATGTGTTCAATGATGAAAATGAAATAGAGTTGGCGCGGGAATTAATTAAGAATCTCCCTAAAAACAATTATCTTAGAAGGGACTATGAAGAAAGGTGGGCAATTGAGTGTCAATCTGATGTACATTTTGCAGATATGTATCTTCATCCAAGAGAGACTACCTTTGACCTTAAAAGCCTTTTGGATCTAATAGAAAAATCTAACCTTGAATTTATAAGTTTCTCGAATCCACAAGATTGGCAATTGAGCAATCTTATGAATGGCGAACTATTAAAAAGAGCTAATTCAATGGCCTATAAAAAGCAAATGCTCTTGATAGAGAATTTAAATCCAGACATCAGTCATTTTGAATTTTTTCTTACCAAAGGGCCCCTTCAAAAGTACAAATGGGAAAGGGACGAAGAGTTATTACTAACAAGCGCAAAGCTAAATAATTGTATTTGGGGGTGGCCTGGAAGAAAATTACATGATTCCGATATGCATCAAATTAATATAAATAGCACTGAATTAAAGTTCTTACAGGTTGTAGAGAATTCTGCTGGGACATCATTGGGATTATTGCCTTTGGATTGGGATAAATCCATGATTGCCTCTACTGCAAGGGATCTCCAAAGAAAGCAATTACTCTTGCTTGATCCGTTATGAGTTTCTACTGCGTGATAGATTCCGCGGGCCTTTACGTAGAGAGCCTCGGAGCCCTTGTTGGCATTCCAGCTGCTCCAGCCTAAAAAAGATCCTCCTAACGGAGATCCCATAGTGCTGGAAAAATCTGAGAATGCTTGTGATAGGACCGAGAGCAATCTGAATCTTGGCCATTCAGCAGAAGCATCCATGAATGATTCTGCTGAAGAATATGTGCAACTACAGCAGCGCATATTCAAGGCAGCTTTGATCGTCTCTGCTATTGCAGTCTCGATTGCAGCCTTATTCTTTGAATCTCAAGCATCTATTAGCTTGCTCATAGGTGCATTGTCAGGTCTTATTTATCTGCGGCTATTAGCACGCAGCATTGGAAGACTTGGACGAAATTCAAAGTCAGTAAGCAAGATTCAACTGGTAGTTCCTGTACTACTTGTGCTAGCAGTTTCAAAACTGCCTCAGCTTGAGTTGCTACCTGCTTTGTTGGGTTTTCTTCTCTACAAGCCCTCAATAATTTTTCAGATCTTGCTTGA
>MDTE01032405.1_pt1 | contig 13792 bp, 13 predicted proteins | sample 811231 | NCBI WGS metagenome assembly MDTE01 (sample SAMN05326651, study PRJNA326480) | marine metagenome | isolation source: seawater | place: Indian Ocean: Red Sea | collected 2010
AATTATAAATCTCGTCTGGCGTCTCTTCTTGAATAATCCTGTACATTGATGTTGCATCATGAAGATTTCCATAAACTAGTCTAAAATTAGGATTTTCATATATGTGATCGACTCTATCTGTTGTTATGATTGAAGTCCTTCTTTTTACTCCAACGACCCTGTAGCCCTTTGAAAGTAATAGCTCAGCAAGGTAGCTCCCGTCTTGACCGGTAATTCCTGTTATAAGGGCAGTTTTTTGACTCAATTGACCCCCCTTATATTCGGATAGGAATTTTTGTACCATGAACATGTTTCAGAAATACCTCTAGATAAATCTGTAAAGCTGCTCATGTCCCATCCTAGGGCTTTTATTTTGGATTTATCTGACGGTTTTCTGAGCTGCCCTGTGGGCATGTTTTCATCCCATTCAATATCCCCGGCAAAGCCTGATGCGTCTGCTATTATTTCAGCCAGCTTTCGAATCGATACTTCCTGACTCGTTCCCAAATTTATAGGATTGGGATCGTTATATTTTTCAGCTACAAACAATAACTGTCTTGCAATATCATCACTGTACGTGAACTCTCTAAGAGCTTTTCCGTTTCCCCACAAGGTTACTTTTTTTGATTTACTAGCTACAGCATCATGAAACTTCCTAATCATTGCTGGGATTACATGACTATCCTCTAGGTCAAAATTATCATTCTTTCCAAAAAGATTATTAGGGACAGCAGTGACAAAGTTACACCCATACTGCGCTCTATAAGCTCTTGACTGGACATCTAACATTCTCTTTGCATATGAATAAGCAAAATTAGAATCATGCGGCTCTCCGGCATGAATATCCTCTTCTGCTAGTGGGTATTTAACATTATTAGGAAATATGCAAGTACTCAACATAGAAACTACCTTCTTAACATTATAATTGAACGCACTGTGTAGTACATTAGTGTTGATCATAATGTTTTGGTAGAAAAAGTCTGCAGGCTTTGTCATGTTGGCATTAATCCCTCCTACCCTAGCTGCTAGGTGGATTATGCAATCGGGTGCAGTGCTTTTAATCATTCTCTCTGCATCAGAAAGATTGGTCAAATCAAACTGCTTACTGGAAACACTTATCAAATCATTTTCTTTATTGACTCGAGTTAGTGCAGTCCCAACTAATCCAGAACCACCGGTGACCAAGATCCTCATTTTGATCTATCCCAACATGAAATTATTTCATCAAACCTTTTAAACATCGCATTCTTAACCTTGTTTTTGATATCGTGAGATTGCAACATTGATGAAATTTCACTGTCGGCAAAAACATAGTGACCTGAAATTTCTGTTATTATTCTTGCAGTTGGCTCCTGATCTTTGGGCAACCACTTTTCATATTTTTTTGCACTTAAGCATGTATTTGATAATTTTACATACTCTTCTTGTGACAAGTTCTTTACTAGCTCTCTAGTTTGAATTACTCCGAACTCAGGTGCAATGTTAATGCACTCTAGACCGTTCTCGACTCTTGAAGATATTTCTTTTTGGGTAAGATAGTCGCCATTATGCTCTTTGCTGATTACATCAAACTCTTTACACAGTTGAGTCATTTTTTTAAGTTGATCAGGATTGTACTTTCCTACATTAGTGGTTCCACTTATCTGCACTCCTGATTGTACTACAGCATAGTCGACTCTATCGTATATGCTTCCCAATCTTTCCCTAAGCATTTGCAGGATTATTAGCAAACCGTTTTCATCATAAGGAAAAATAGCTGCTTCTGTTCCTACTTCAAACCTGCATGTATCACTTAAACTGCAGCAAAATTCAATTAAGTCCACTGTTCTGTCTATTCCTTCGTGAATAGAAGAGGATGATTTCCATGGGTCGATATGAATTAAGTCAAAATTACTAGCGATGTCTGATTCTAGACTTTCCAATCCGTCATCTTCTTTTTTTCCTTGGCCGGGACCTCCGTGATCTCTTACTAAGAGAACGTTGTCGCTTTTGGACTTCACGTAATTAGAAAAATTTGACGTTGTCCAATTATTGACATATCCGCCAGAATTTTCTATTTGCCTTCTAGAGGGTATCAAAGCCATAGGCTGCTTAGATGAGTACTCTATTACAATGTCAACTATTTCTTTTGACATTGGTCCGACGAAAAGTCTGGGATGTTCACCTGACAATTGAATAACCTCCGGGAAAAGAAGACACTTCTTTTTTTGACATCCACAAATGTGCTCCCAGCAATAGCTCGGGACAGAATTCGACCCCTTGCGACATCATAAAAGGAATGCCTGAAAAAACATTTGAATAGCAATCCATGTTGCTAGAATTAGAAAAAGCAAACACATCTTGTTTTGCATACGAAGCATGAGAATGACCGTTTGCATGAATAAAATTAAGATCAAACTGTGACATCTTGTATTCTCGAGTCATCCTCAGATCGAACCTCGTCCTAATAACTGCGTCATACGTAAAATCTTTTTCTTTTTCGTAATCGTTCTTTAGCTCGTTGCACTTCATTATCGACCAAAACATGCTAAGACAAAACTGAGGCCTTATGTACCATTTGTTATAGTAAGGGTTTTTGGGATCAGACGGACTCATATCGAGAACTTCATTATCAACAAACTGTATTTGTTTTTGATGCAAGAATCCCTTGGGCTTGAAATACTTTTCAACCAACTCCGGAGTATTTTCTTCTAGTGTTGTTTTGTTGATAAAATTTTTCTCTTTTTCTTTTTTGCCACAAAATCTTTGACCTACTTCCGACGGATCGTACCATGTGTGAACAAAAACATCAGCGTTATTTGGTGCCACTAAGTTCGTTAAAATGTTCTCGTAATTCTCTGTCAATGACCTAGCTTGACCTGAAATACATACAGCAACTCTCATTATTTCCCTCTAGGCATCGTAGTTAAAAGGTAATTGTTTTCCTGTATAGAGAAAATATTGGTGCATTGCCTGCATTATTCCCAACTTTCTTCCGGTGGGGGTGCTGGTGATACAGTCAATCAAAAAGCTAGATTCATCGAGTTTGATATTCTCAACCGGAGTACAATTATACACAACAGCTGATCGTATATCTTGAATATGTTCCCATGAGTCTCTAGTGATTTGTATATAATCAATCTTTAGGGACAGCAATGCTTTAGTGACGGCATTTGCATATCCGCCATTTCCTAATACAAAAAACGGGTGTTTGTCTTCCAAGACTAGATCCTTAGAAGTCTTAACTTTATTCTCGACACTTACTGCAACAGTGCTTAAAAATTCTTTTGCAGATAGAAAGTCTGTATTGTGCGCTACTAGCTTTCCATCCATATTCACTACTGTGTTTGCAGCCAGGCAAATTTTTGATGTTTCTGCTGTTTCGTCTACGTGCTTAAGTACTTCTTTTTTAAATGGCATGGACACAGCAAACCCACCAAATTTCAGGGTTCGAGCTGCCAAAACTGCGTCTGCTATGTCTTCAATTTGGTATGATTTGTATATTGCATTAATTTGATGGTAATCAAAAGCTGCATTGAAGATACTGCACCCCCTGTTACCTGGTTTTTTAGAAAAAGAGCCAAAAAGCTTTGTGTCTTTATTTATCATTTCTCTTCATAACACTTGTGAAGCTGCGTTATTGCATGAAAGAATAAGAGGTCGTCAAAACCTTTATCGTGCAAAGGAGACATATTAAGAAAGATCAGAGAGGTTATTTTCTGGATCTTGCTAAAATCAAATGAATTTTCTTCTGCCCAATTCTTAAATTTTTCCTCTAAAGATGCAAGGTATTCTCCTTGACTAAAGCTATAGTTTACTTCATCTCCTGACATTTCAAAACTATAGTTCTCCTCATTTTTCATATGAGAGTAATTCATACAGATCCCACCATACATTTTGGCCAGGTCATAATACACATCTCCAAAATCCCACTGATCTCCGAATGTATCTCTCCAGTCAATCAGTTTAAAACTATTGTCTGGTGCTACTATGACATTATCAAATTGTAAGTCTCCGTGAAAAATTCTTGTAGGAGATGGAGTTTCACAGATCTCTCTCCAATCAATTTTATCCATATAAAACTGGAGTGATTTATACTGTTTCCCGTTTATGATATATGACTTAGAAAAATTCAGAGCCTTCTTGTTCTTGGAGATCATATCGAGACGTTGGTGAGTTTTGTCTTTGTAGAATTGATAGCACTGGTTTGTGATATCAGCGGATTCTATTTTCCACAAATTATCAACTGACCACTTCATGAAGGTTTCAGCAAGATCCAAATTATTATAAAGCGTTGACCCCTCCTGCCATTCATACCCAAAAAGGTTAGTTCCTCGATATAGAATTTTAGGAACCAACCCCTTTAGATTGTCTGCTCTTTTTAATCTTTTATCAACAGAGTTTTGAAATACTTTTACAACAGCTTTATCTACTTTGTAAATGAATTGACCGGTGGATTTCGGTATACCCATTTTTTCACCGTCAAAATTACTATTCACTTTTAAATAGTTGTCGATGGTACCCACATCATACCAGTTTAAATGAACTGCTTTCATTGACTCATACTTTGATAAATCATAAAATGCACTAACCATTTCGCCCGAATTTCCTATGTTGCTTTCTAGCTCAGACCAAAATGTTTTATAATCCTGAATTGCGCAAAGTCCTATAAATGCATGAGGCCATCCTGATGGGCTTTTGTTGGCGAAATCTACAGCATTTCCATTTTCTACTTTGACAGTTGAATAAATCTCAGGAATACTAGTAGGATACACACCTAGCCAGTTCTCCATTTTAGGAAAGTCACCCTCGACGAGGCAATCGGCTGTTATAAAATAAAAAGGCCTTTGCAAATGATCTTTACATTCAAGTAGAGATGTCCCCGGGCCGGATCCTTCGCCTTCTGTATTTCGAACTTCAACAAAAACAAAGTTTCGATCAGGATGTGCTGCTTGACAGTATTCTCTTACTTGATTCGACTTGTACCCAAGTGCGACGATGACATCATATTCTTTACTAGTTTTTTCTATAGCGTGCGATATCATCGCCATGTTATCGATAGGCAGAAGGGCTTTGTTAATGTGACTTCCATAACACCCCATCCGGGAGCCTTTTCCAGCTGCAAGAATACAGATTGCCGGCTTCAGATGTTCATGATCTAACCTTCCGTCTTTTCTTTGTGTGTCATCTTGAATTCTTATTACATCGTCAACTTCAGGGGTCGAGACTTCCTGAAGGATTATATCTGTTTTTGCTATTACCCTGTGCTTTCTTCCGGGGATTACAGTAAAAAAATCATCGGCCTTCATTGCTAGCTTTTCTACAACACCCTCGTCGTTTTCAAGCCAAACTTCGGCCTCACCAGAGATTATGTAATTTGTCTCTAATTTGTAATTGTGATACTGATATGATGTTCTGGTGCCTGCATTTATATAGATTCTTTTGTAGCAGTATTTATCATTTAACTCAAGCCAAACTTCCTTGCCCCAGGGTTTTGTTACAACTTTCAATCTTAGTTCCCTCTGTAAGCCGTAACGGACTTGATCTTTCCAAGCTTTGTAAACTCCAGAACATCAACAACAGGAACAGATGATGATCCCGTGTGTACCATAATTTGAGCGAAAACCTTATTTCCTGACCTTGTTAGCGACAGGACTTCTATATTCAGATCAGGAAGTGTGTCTAGCATTATCCTCATCGTCTTTACTACTTCAGATATACCGGTATGCTCTCCATCCCAATCAGTCAAGACCACATCGTTGTCTAATATCTTCTCAATAGTATTAATATTTTTTTCTGTAATACTCTTGAAATATTTCATTGAAATAGCTGACAAATTGTGAAAACAGATGCCTGCTAATCCGGTGTCCCTGGGTGGGTTTACTGCCCAGCAAGACTGTCTTCCATCTTCTTTGTTGTCATTTATCAAGATCCGATCGCCGCCGCCTACACCCATAACAAGCTTGTCGTAGAATATTCCTACATCTGAAAGTTGTTTTTCTGTAGTGCTTCGAAGACTTTCTTTTCTCCCTGTAGTCAAAACAATGTTATAGCCTCTTCGATCCCACTCGGATATTGCATCCAATGTTTCGGGAAGAAGCTCCATCTTACAGTTAGGGTCTGTTACTTTTGCAGGGGGACTATGTCTCACTAACGTTCCGTCAATGTCACAAAAAACTGTCTTGGGACGTCTCATTTTTTCTCCTTATGTACATTTAGTAATATTATGAGTTAGGGTACAGGTTTATAAAATGGTCAATCTGTGATAGGGCTAATTTTCCATTTTCAGATCTGCTAGGCAGAGATCTCATTTCTTTTTCGGGGGCTTGAGATTTTGCGCCCAGACGGCTGGTAAAAACTGTCTCTAAGACTTCTCTTATTTTGTCATCACTTAACTCTGGGTTGTGATTCTTGAAAAAAGTAGGGATTATAGTGCTAGAGCCAATCCTTTTTATGATCTCTGTGTACTCTGTGTTGACTTCTAAGACATTTGGGTATTCTTTTAATATGGTCATTAAAGATCCTGTGCCTTTGTCTCTATCAGCTTGTGGTTTTCTATTGCATCTTACTGTCCCTAAACAGTCAAGAGTTTTTTTATCGCCCATAGTCAAGGCATAAAAATTAAAAACTTTGTCCCAAAACTTAATGGGTGCCAAGCTTGAAGTGCTCATTCTAGAAGATTCAATGACATCTTGAACAGCCTTGAGAACAACTTCTTTTCTGACTATCACGTGTGGGTTTGCAAAAAGCCCATCAAAGTAAGTCAAAACTCTCTCTACTGGATTTTCTATTCTTCCTAGCTTAGCTTCTCTTACCCATTCTGATTTTCCGTATGGGTGATTTCCAAACTGGAATGTCTCACCCACTACCAGGGTATATTCATGATTCTTGTCTAAAAAGTCTGAACCTTTTTCGATATACTCGGGTGTGGTAAAGTCATCGTCGTTGTTCCAACACACGTAATCTGTTCTTATGTGATCTTCTATTAAGTGCTTCCACATTTCATAAAAGTTGTAAATACCAGAAGGGACGTGAACATATCGAACGTTAGGAAAATCTTCTCTCTTATCCCAATTTTTTTTGCTTTGATCTGCTATCAATACTGAATCTAGCAGGTCATGGCTTTCAAAATATTTTATCAGTCTAGTTAGTGGCCATCTTCTTTCCATGCATGTCACAACAATGGTTGTATTTTTATTCATTTATAGAACTCAATTGTCTCAGACAGGGCTTTTTGAAAATCGGTAGGGCCGGAGGAATCTAGTCGTTTTATTTTTTGATCGTTCAACGAGTATCTAAAATCATGGCCGGGTCGATCCTTGACAAATTCTACACATTCATCAAAATTCTTTTCAAGAAGAGACATGATGTTTTTAACCAATTCTAAATTTGTCATTTCATTGGAAAGAGTGAGATTGTAAGTTTCTCCTAGACTTCCCATTTCATGAACCACTCTGACTAAACGCGCGCAATCTTTTACATAAAACCAGTCTCTAATATTGGATCCATCACCGTATATCGGAATCTTCTTGTTGTTTTTTAGTGATCTAAGAATTGTCGGTATAAACTTTTCATCAAACTGTCGGGGGCCAAAATTATTGCTCATCCTCACCATCTTGTACTTAGTACCATGAGTATTGTGATAAGAAGTTATTAGATGTTCAGCTGCTGCTTTTGTTGCTGAGTATGGGTTGCCTGGATTCAGCTTGTCATTTTCGTGAAAACTACCTGACCTTGTTGATCCATACACTTCGTCTGTAGAAATCTGAAACAGTGTCACATTATTTTTTCTACATACCTCCAGAAGCGAAAGAACTCCATCTATATTAGAATGCAAGAAATTTTTAGCTGACTTAATAGAGTTATCGACATGAGTTTCAGCAGCAAAATTGATTATAGTGTCCACATTGTGTTTTTGTACTATTTCTTCTATTTTTTCAAATTCGCATATGTCTAATTCATAGAACTCAATCTTGTCTATGAAAGACTCCATGTTTTCTTTTCTGCCGGCGTACGTAAAACAATCGACACCTATTACTTCAATCCCTTTAGATAAAAACTCATCTACGCAATGACTTCCGATAAATCCTGCACAGCCTGTTATCAAGACACTCATTTAATCACCTATAATTTTTTAAACACCAGTCAAGTGCATCACTTGCTGTTCTTGCTTCATAACCCGTACTCTTTAGTTTTTCATTGGAAAGTATTGTGTTAACTCTTTTGTTTGGAATCATCTTTAGCAAACTTTCATAGTCTGTTTCTTTTATTACTAGGTTTGGGTTTATTGTTTTTTTGATCTTAGAAGCTATGTCATACGGGCTTAGAGTTTCGTCATTGCAACAATTATAAATGCCACGAGCGTCTTTGTCTATTAGATGTGTAATCATGTTAGAAAAGTCTTCTATGCAAGTAATTGAATTCTGTTCTTTGATTGCGCTGATCACGTCCATGGATGCAAACTTTGTGAGCATGTTGCTTGGGTGTGACTTTGCTGATATCAGTTGTCTAGGTCTCAAAATCAAAAAATTCTCATAACCATAGTTTGTAATAAACTGATCTGCCCATGTTTTTGTCCAAGTATACCAAACCTTAGGATCGGGAGGTGTCTCTTCTGTTGAAACAAAATGATTCCCATCAAATAGACATCCGCTACTAATGTGAATAAATTTTACTTTCATTTCAGCACATATTTTCAATATATTGATTGGTCCCTGGGTGTTTACATTGTATGATGCGTACTTGTTTTCCTCGCAATTTTCTAGATTTGTCTTTGCAGCACAGTTTATTACAACTTTAGGGCGATGAGCGTGAATCGCCTTTCGTACAATATCAACAGAGGTTACATCGCACTGCGATTTTGACAAAATTGTTGTCTGCTCGTTATTGATGATCCCTGGGACTTTTCCGCTTCCGAAGATAAGTCTATCTTTCATTTACTTTCTCCTTGGCATGAACCAAAGCATTAGCATTTTGGTATGATTGATGTGTTCCTGCGTCGGTCCACCAACCATCTAAAATTTCAAAACGAGCATTTCCATTTTGAATGTAGCAATTGTTAACATCAGTAATTTCGTACTCTCCTCTGTTTGATTTTTTTAAAGACTTCACAAATGAAAAAACATTTTTATCATAGAGATAAATTCCTGTAACACATAAGTTTGTCTCTGGATTCTTTGGTTTTTCGACTATCTTTGTAATTCTATTGTTTTCTACTGTTGCGACACCGAACCTTTGGGGGTCTTCAACTTCCTTAAGAAGAAGCATGCATTGCGGTTTTGTACCCGATGCTGTGTCGTGTGTAAATGACTGCACTGCTTTTTTTAGGGATCCTTCAAAAATATTATCTCCCAATATCACAACACAGTCTGATGTGCTGCAAAAATCTTCACATAAAGACAGGGCTCCAGCGATCCCATCGGGTCTATCTTGAACTCTATAGGTAAATTCACAGCCATAATCGGCACCACTTCCTAGCAGTGTTATCATATCTCCCATATGCTCTGTTCCAGTTATGACCATAATGTCTGTGACGGCTGCGTCGACGAGCTTGTTGACAGAATGCAAAATCATAGGAATTTTTCCTATAGGAAGAAGATGTTTGTTGGTGACTTTTGTTAGAGGGTTGAGTCTCGTACCTGTTCCACCGGCTAGAATTATACCTTTCATTCTTTTGTGTCCTCTAGCTTTTCAAAGTAATGCCCTAAAAGCATTTTTGTTTTATTGCTCGTGCTTGTTCTATCATTTTCTTTATAGAGTGAGATAGGCATTACACGAAAATCGATACTAACTCTCGATTGGCCAGTCTTGTTTATTTTGTTCCCATGCACCAAAGAGCACCCAGACCACACATAAAATTCACCGGGCGTAGCTTCCATAGGTGTAAAATCTTCTTTTTCAGGTCTAGACTCAGCCCAAATAGTATTTGTATCAAAAGCATCTGTTAGAGGTAGAAATATATTGACCTCTTCGGTTACATGATTATAATCACTGTCTTTATGCCACTCGGCTACTGAAAGATTGTCTGGTACTTGCGTCCTAAATGTCGGTATTTTTTGAAAAATTATTGGCTCGTCAAATAGGGGCTGTATGTGATACCTAATAAATTTTTTGTAAATTTTATAAAACTCACTATCGTGTGGCATCGAATAGAATTTCTTATGAAACTCTGTAGACTGATCAGTTTCAAACGTTAAAACATCAAAGTCAGATTTATAGTTTTCATGAATTCTCTTTAGATCATAACAGTTAAACCATGATCTTATCTCATCTACAAAATTGAACCCTTTTTTGTTATACTTTAATCTAACCCTTCCCTTGTCTTTGATTCGATTCCACATATATGGACGTCTTTTTAAAGTACTAATCCCTATGTCCCTAGCATCTTTTCCAAAAACCACAATGTAGAAGGCATTGTCTAGTGACTTATTATATTCATTTTTATAAAAATGCTGTATATCTGCACCACACTTTTGTAAATCAAGTTGAGGTACTGGTGTTTGTGATGGGCCCCATGTAACCATGGACATACCTTCTTCTTCGGTTGGTATTTTTAAGTCTTCAGCAGCTTCTAAACGAACTAATTGATCGTCAGTCAATACCATGGTAAACTTTTCGGGATGATGCTTATAGAGTGACATGGAGCTAACTGGATTGTTCTTTAAAAAAGACATATTGCTTCTTTCAATTCCTAGCTGATTCTCCAAATGTATCCCCCAAGCCCCGATCGTCCTGAAGACTGCAACAGGGTGTTCATCGTCTTTCATTTGTTTGTTTAGCGTCTTGATCTCATTTGTTCTGCTTGCACCTAGAATGATCGGACTATTAGCAAAGAGTGGTACCTGTCGAATCATGCTATGATATCTTCGACTATTGACTCCACAAAACCCATAAAATATGTAATGATAATCATCGGAAAAACCATTGAGAATCTGAATAAACTCTTTTGAGTCATCATCCATGAGATCGATTCCATAAATTGTATGTTTACATTCATACCCTGATGGATCTCTACTCATCTCTTCATTCAATTTATCTCTTTCAAACCCAATGACTTCATCAAATAGATGAGATACCGTTCGCAGTAAAAAACCGTCACTAGAGCCTAATTCTATGAGTTTCCAAGGCTTATCATCTTTAGACGATACAAGATGGTCAAGTAGAGCCATCAACCCTTTGACAGGGGATCGCCTCGAGGGGGCCGACATGTAAAATATAGAATGAAGGCTCATGCTATCCCTCTCGAATAGATTCTACAATATAACTTCTTTCTTCATCCGATACCCACCAACCCACAGGGATACAGATCATCTTTTTAGTTAAACTGTCTAAGTTGGGCAATTCTGTTTTAAATTCTGCTACGCAAGAATGTTTGTCATTTCTTTCGTGAACTCGGGAAACCATGATGTTTTTTTCTTTCATCTTTTTCATAAAACCGTCTTGATCGTCTACTTTTAGTGTGTATATCCAAAAAGAAGAATCACAGACAGGGTCTCTTTCTAAAAGAGACATTCCGGAAATATTCTTAAGATTTTCATCATAAAACTTTGCATTAGACTTATGCCTATCAACAATTTGATCTATGTGTTTTAAATTATGCATTCCGATCACAGCATTTACATCATTCATATGAAACTTAAAACCCCATTCTGCAATATCGTCTTCACATCTGAAATCTTTTCTATTTGATTCCCTATCGATCCCGTACCATCGCAATAATTTAGCGCGCTCGTACTCTTTTTTGTTTGGTAAGATTAAAGCACCACCATCAACTGAAGTTAAATGCTTAATTGCTTGAAAACTATAAAAGCCGTAACTTCCTTGGGTTCCTACCGAAACCCCTTTATAAGTGGAACCAAAAGAGTGGGCGCAATCTTCTACTAATGCAGGACGAAATCCATACTTGTCGTAGCACACATCCTGGATTCTTTTTATTTCGTCCATTTTATTAGGGTAGCCACCCCAGTGAACTGCTAGTATCACTTTTGTTTTTTCAGAAATTTTTCTTTCTAAGTCAGTGATATCTAGATTGCATGTATTAGGATCTACATCCACCCACTTGATTTTCATATTGTTGGCAAGTATGGGCCAATTCGTGGCAGTACAAGTAAGCGGTGTAGTTAAAACTTCATCTCCTTCCTGAATGCCCGGCCAGTCTTTAGAAACGGGTAGACGTGCAATCATTGATAGCGCAAGATGGGTTGAAGAAGTAGCTGAATTGGTTGTTATAAGATTATCACAATTAAGCTTTGCCATTAGCTTGTTTTCAAATTCGTTAACCTTAGGGCCTTGCCCTATATAACCCGAAAGAAGGGTTTTTTCTACTTCACCTGTTACATCTGGGTGCATTGCGACCTTAAACAATGGTATCATTTCGTCGCCCACTTTTTTCATCTCTCTCCCCCTGAATGTCGGACCATCGTAATCGACGGGTAGTCTTTCAAGACTTTTATTTCATAGTCATTCTTATATTTTTCAATTATAGGTTGAATTTTCGGCTTTTTAAACTTATTCATCCACTCCACTTCGTCACGCTCTAAAGAGCCCCCCTCCAAAACACATACACCTCCTTTAGAAAGTTTGGGCATATAGTTTTGAAATGCATATTCGAAAACATCTCCATTATTGGCTATGTCAATATGAAGAATGTCTATCTCACCATCCTCAAACTTTTTCTCTGCACCAAAAAAATTACTTCGATGTATAGATACGTTTGGATGCATTGAAAATCTTTGTGTAATTTTGTCAAAATTGGCAGAATTGTATGGAAATTCCTCAAAAATATCGTGCGCTTCAATTTTTGTTTTTTCGGGGCATGACTCAATAAATGACTTTAAAGAGTACGCTTCTAAAATTCCAAATTCTACAATCTTCTTGGGCTCAATGCAAAAACACAATACCCTAAAAACATTTGCGTAATTATTCTTCTTGTAAGATGACTTCATGGTTCTGCTTTTGACATGCTATCTATCGCCTCAGAAATTATAACCCCTGACTCTTTTGTTTTACACGGTAAGATCACTTTTGTTGTATCGTGTGATCTTCCAAAATAACCACCACCACCATTTTTGTCCCTTTGAAGAAAGTGCTCATTATAAAGATTGATAGTCCACTGCAAAGCCTCTTGATCATTTAGATCACTATTTTCTTCAAGATAATGGGAAAATTTAGAGCAGTGCTTTACATCTATCAAATCTCTCATTGCAACATCTAACTTCAAACCAAAGCCATCAATTTCTTCATTTGCAATCTCAGGATTGAACATGTTTCTATCAGCATTAGGACGATGATTTGAGGTTCTTACATGCTGAACTACTGGCAGTGTCTTTATCTTACCTCTGCACAAAGAAGCAAATGTGTAAACTCTATCTAAAAAAGACAAGGGGGTAATTTCAGGATTGTTCATAAAATTTTGCATAATATGAATGGCATCATCTGTTTTTATAAAAGAATGCATACAGCTTCTGCTACAATCAACAACTCCAAACCTGATTCTTTGAAAAATATCATCTGCATCCCAGTCGTGAAGTGTTCTTGCCCTAAAGACATCTGGTTTGGGTGCTGGTGATACAAAATCATCTCCTGGGACCCACTCTACAACTTCTCCATCACAAGCTGAATAATCAGAATTATCTTTCAAAAACCCTATACATCTTCTTATAGAGTCATGTGTCATGATATCATCATCCGGGCAGTTGATCAAAAACGGAGTGTCGGACATTTTATAAGCATTTAGATAGCTTTGATGTTGAAATTCTGGGCCTGCGTGGTGGTATTCAAAATTTTCAACTGGACCATCGAAGGGTTTTTCACTAGCATCATAGATTATTTTTCT
>MDTE01044294.1_pt1 | contig 13792 bp, 12 predicted proteins | sample 811231 | NCBI WGS metagenome assembly MDTE01 (sample SAMN05326651, study PRJNA326480) | marine metagenome | isolation source: seawater | place: Indian Ocean: Red Sea | collected 2010
GTAAATCTGAATATTTTACCAAAATTATTAGAGGACATAGCTATTTAATGTATAAATTATTTTACAGAATATATGAATCAAAAAAATGGCAAAAATTCACTTGGTATAGATGCTTGTTTTGAGGATCTGGATAACCCTATTGATTTATTCAAAAAATGGTTCTCAAAAGCTAAAGATACTGAAATAAATGATCCAAATGCTTTAGCTTTAGCTACATCCGATAAGACAAATCAACCAAATGTCAGAATGGTTTTATTAAAGGGACTTAGTGACAAAGGCTTTGTTTTTTATACAAATTTTGAAAGTAGAAAAGGCAACGAACTTAAAAATAATCAAAAAGCGTCCATGTGTTTTCATTGGAAAAGCATTCGAAGACAAATTAGGGTAATTGGTAAAGTAGAGCAAGTTACTGACAAAGAAGCTGATGAATATTTTAATTCTAGACCTTATAAAAATAGAATTGGGGCTTGGGCATCCTCCCAATCTAAAGTATTAGACAAAAGAGAAAATTTTCTAAAAAAAATTAAAGAATTTGAAAAAAAATATCCTGATGAAAAAAAAGTTCCAAGACCACCTCATTGGTCTGGCTGGAGAGTTTTACCGACCGAAATAGAATTTTGGTTAGATGTAGAAGGAAGAGTTCATGAAAGATTGAACTACAAGAACGATCATGGAAAATGGACCAAAGAACTTTTGTATCCTTAAAAGGATCTATTTAAACTAAATCCGGTTAGATTTTGTAAAACTGCTTTATCTTGACTATCTTCAAAAATTCCTAAAGCATCTCTAGAAACATTTACGAAATACTCTGCTCTTTTTAAACTTTCTTGTACCGCTTTATATTTATTAATTAATGCTAAAGTTTCGCTAAAGTCATCTTCGTTTCTTTTTTCTTTCTTTAAAATTTCTAAAAGGAAGTTTCGTTCCTCATTGTTAGCTCTCTGAAAAATAATTATTAGTGGTAATGTAGTTTTACCTTCATAAAAATCTTTTCCAATTTCTTTTCCAAAGAACTTTTCCTTGGCATAATAATCAAGAGCATCATCAGCTATTTGAAATGCTAGACCAAGATTTTTTCCATATGACTCCAATGCTTCCTTTTCTTTATCATTACTACCCGCTAGACAGGCACCAGTTCTAGTTGCTGCAGAAAAAAGAGCAGCCGTTTTTAAATTTATTATTTTAATATATGTTTCCTCAAGCAGATCAGCCTCACCTTTATGTTGGAGTTGAAGGACTTCTCCTTGAGCTATTTTAGATGATGTAGATGATAATAATTTTAAAATTTCTAAATCTCCATCTTCAACCATTATTTCAAAACATCTACTTAACAAATAGTCTCCTACTAAAATTGAAGATTGATTTCCCCAAATAGAATTTGTAGTTTTGTTTCCTCTTCTGATTACACTTTCATCAATTACGTCGTCATGTAGCAATGTTGCTGAATGAATAAGTTCTACGCATGCGGCTAAATTTACGTCTCGATTGCCTAAATCATAACCGGCCAACTTTGCCGAACCCAGAGTCAAAAGAGCTCTAAGTCTCTTTCCGCCAGAGCTAAAATGATGATCGCTCATCCTTTTAATGAGCTCAACTTTACTTTTGAGTTTAACCTCGATAAGGCTTTCTACCTTCGAAAGCTTATCCTCAACTAAATTTCTTAAATCGAGATAAGCTGAATTTGCAGATTTTTTAAGTGGTATAACTGATCCCATAAATTCTATTCTAATTGATTTTAATAGTAATAAATTTTTTAATTTAATCACAGTTGACGCACCTCCAATTCAACTAGAAGTAGCGTAATAAAATAATTAAAATTTAAATCTAGTACTGATATAAGATTATAATTGTAATCATTATAATATGTTTTGGATTTTCAAAAAAAAGAAAGTAATACCTCATGTGAGACTAACAGGTATTATTGGATCTGTAGGTAGATTTAAGCAAGGAATGGATCTTTATAGCCAACAAGAAATTTTAAAAAAGGCTTTTTCTTATAAAAAACCAAAGCATGTAGCCATTTCTATTAACTCTCCAGGAGGATCTCCTGTTCAGTCACACTTAATTTATAGCTATATCAGACAGCTTGCTGATGAACGCAAATGTAAAGTTATAATTTTTACAGAAGATGTTGCAGCCTCAGGGGGATATTTCATTGCTTGCGCCGGAGATGAAATTTATGCAAACTCAAGTTCTATAATTGGCTCTATAGGAGTAATTAGCGCTTCTTTCGGTTTTAAAGAAATGATTAAAAAAATTGGTGTAGAGCGAAGGATATATACTGCTGGAAAAAATAAGAGCACATTAGATCCTTTTGTTGAAGAAAAAGAGGAAGATGTTCAAAGAATTAAAAAACTTCAATTGGAATTACACGGTCATTTTATTAAGGTTGTAGAAAAAAGCAGAGGAACAAAACTTATAGATCCTGAAAAAAATAATTTATTTACTGGAGAATTTTGGTCTGGTTCTACCGCACTAAAATTAGGTTTGGTTGATGGAATAGGAAATGCTGATCAAATATTAAAAGAGAAATTTGGAAAAGACGTAATAATTAAAAAATTTGAAAAACAAAAAGGTTTCATTGCTAAAAAACTATCATCCTCTGTAGAAAACCAAATAGAAAACTTAGCAAACATTTTAGATGAAAAAGCTATTTGGCAAAGATTTGGTCTATAAATGCCAAAAAAAAAGAAAAAAAATTTAAAAAGTAAAAAGTTTTTATCCTTTCAAGATATTATTTTGAACTTACAAAAATTTTGGGGAAAATATGGATGTATAATTCTCCAACCTTACGATTTAGAAGTTGGTGCTGGAACTTTTCACCCTGCAACAACTTTAAGATCTCTAGGAAGTAAGCCCTGGAAGGCAGCTTATGTACAACCGTCTAGAAGACCAACTGATGGAAGGTATGGAGAAAATCCAAATAGACTTCAACATTACTATCAGTACCAAGTCATCATAAAACCATCTCCAAAAAATATTAAACAAACTTATCTTAAAAGCTTAGCAGCAATAGGTATTGAAGTAAAAAATCATGACATAAGGTTTGTAGAAGATGATTGGGAGAGTCCAACACTTGGAGCCTCTGGTCTTGGATGGGAAGTTTGGTGTGATGGCATGGAGATAACTCAATTTACTTATTTTCAACAAATGACTGGATTAGAGTGCAAACCTATACCAGTTGAACTTACTTATGGTTTAGAGAGACTTTGTATGTTTGTTCAAGGCAAGGATAATGTTTTTGACCTAGATTGGAATAATGAAGGAGCTAAATATCGAGAAGTTTTTTTTCAAGCTGAAAAAGAATTTTCAGCATATAATTTTGAATTTGCAAATACTGAAAATCTATTAAAAAACTTTAGTATAGCCGAAAAAGAATGTTTAGCTTTACTTGAAAAAAAACTTTCACTACCAGCATATGATCAATGTTTAAAAGCAAGCCATCTATTTAATTTGTTGGATGCAAGAGGGGTTATCGGAGTAGCGGAGAGAACAGGGTATATTAATAGGATCAGAGAGCTCGCTAAAGGCTGTGGAGCAACTTGGTTAAATTCTCAAGCTTGATTTATGTCAGAATTTTTACTTGAACTTTATAGCGAAGAAATACCTCCACAACTACAAATTAGTGCTAGAAAAGAATTAAAACAAATAATAAAAAAATCTCTTGAAACAGAGGGTATAAAATATGAGAGTTTATCTGAATATTCATCACCAACAAGATTAACTATTTTATTAAAAGGATTACCAGAAAAGCTTAAGACTCCCTCGCGAGAAATTAAAGGACCAAAAGTAGGGGTTATTGAAGATATTTTAAACAGCTTTGTAAGATCTCATAACGTAAGTAAAAAAGATGTTTTTAAGAAAGAAATTGATAAAGGAGAATTTTATTTTATCAAAACTAAATCAAAAGAATTACCAACAGCAGATTTACTTATTAAAATTATACTAAATTCAATTTCTTCATTAAACTGGAAAAAATCAATGAAATGGTCAGATCACAACCTCATCTGGGGAAGACCTTTAAGATCCATATTGGCAATATATAATAAAAAACTTTTATCTTTTAGTTACGGTCATTTAAAATCAACAGATACAGTTGTCTTAGAGCAAGACTTATCTACCAAATATAAAAAAGTTAAAAATTTTAGCGAATATCAAAATTTATTAAAGAATAATAAAATTATACTAGATCAAGAAGAAAGAAAGGAAAAAATTTTAAAACGATTTCAGAGCATATCTAAGTTTAAAAATTTTAAGGAAAGTTTTAATAATAAACTTTTAGAAGAAGTTGTGAATATAGTAGAAAATCCAAATGTTTTAATTGCTGAATTTAATAAAGATTATTTAAAGATACCTCAAGAAATAATTATATCTACACTTCAAACACATCAAAGATATTTCCCGCTATTTGATTTAAAAGATAAGCTCACAAACTATTTTTTAGTAGTGGCAAACAAAATTGATAAAAAAAATATTATTAAAGCTGGAAACAAAAGAGTGGTAGAAGCCAGACTCTCGGATGCTAAGTTTTTTTGGGAAAAGGATAAATCTAAAAATTTAATTAAGCAGATAGTAAATTTAAAAAAAATTACTTTTTATGATAAAATCGGAACAATATATGATAAAACTCAGCGGTTAAGAAAATTAGGTGCATTGATTTCTGATGAGCTTAATATAAATAAAGAAAAAGTACAAATAGCAGCTTCAATTTCAAAATCTGATCTCTGCTCAGATTTAGTTGGTGAGTATCCTGAGCTCCAAGGAGTTATGGGAAAACACTTTGCAATCGCTCAAGGGTTTGAAGAAGATGTGGCAAATTCAATAAGTGATCACTATTTACCAATCGGGGTAAACTCTCCGGTTCCAAAAAAATTAATAAGCTGTTCTATATCTATAGTAGATAAAGTGGATAGTTTATCGGGTTTTTTTATAATAAATGAAAAGCCAACTAGCTCTAAAGATCCATTTGCATTAAGACGAGCAGCTATCAGTTTGTTGAGGATCATAATTGAAAATAATTTGACAATTAAACTAAAAGACCTTTTTGGTTATTCGATTAAGCTCTTTGAAGAACAGGGCGTCCAAATTAAAAACCTTAATGCGGAAAAAGAAATATTAGATTTTTTAAAAGAAAGAATGCGTAATATTTTGAAAGAAAACAAAGTCAAAAATGATATAATCGAAGCTTCTTTAAGCTCACATATCGGAGACAACTATTTAGATCTATTTAAAAAAAGTATTTTGATGAACAAATATATCGATAAAGATATAGGAAGAGATGCCATTAAGTCCTACAAAAGGGCCTTAAATATAATTGAAAACATTGATAAAGGAATCACAGGGAGACCAGATGCTGTTTTATTTAGAAAAGACGAGGAAAAAGCTTTATTTGAAAAAATAAATGAGATACGAAAAGCTTTCACTGTGAAGGAGGATAAAAAAAACTATAAAAATCTGTTAATTCAACTTGCAGATACCAAGCCATTCACTGATAGCTTTTTTGACAATGTTAAGGTAAATGATGAGAATAATGATATCAAAAACAATCGATTAGAATTACTTAAAATGCACTGTAATACGTTTAATAACTTTATAAACTTTTCGAAACTTGAAGGACTATAATGGGAAAACTCATATTTAGTTTTGGAGATAAGGCAGCTAACAAGCTTAAAAACAAAAAAAATATTTTAGGTGGAAAAGGAGCAAACCTAGGAGAGATGGGAAGACTGGGCTTACCCGTTCCACCTGGATTTACTATTTCTACAGAAGTTTGTGAAATTTTCTATAAAAGCAAAAAAAAGCTGCCCAATAAAGTTATAAAAGAGATGCAGAAAGAATTAAAAAATATCGAAAAAAAAACAAAAAAAAAATTTGGTGACCTAAACAATCCTTTATTAGTCTCTGTAAGATCAGGAGCAAGAATTTCTATGCCTGGAATGATGGACACTATTTTAAATTTAGGTTTAAATGATAAAACAGTTCAAGCCTTAGCAAAAAAAACTTCAAATGGAAGATTTGCAAAAGACAGTTATAGAAGATTTATTCAAATGTACAGCAATGTGGTTTTAGGAATACGTGATCATATATTTCAAGAAATGATCGATAATTATAAATTAACAAAAGGTGTTTTACTTGATACCGATCTCGATGAAAGCGATTGGGATGGTTTAATTAAAAATTTTAAAGATTTAGTAAAAAAAGAAAAAAAAATTGAATTTCCGCAGGATGTTCAAAAACAGCTCGAAGGAGCTATTAATGCCGTATTTCTATCTTGGAATAGCCAAAGAGCAAAAACATATAGAAAATTAAATCAAATACCTGATCACTGGGGGACAGCAGTCAATGTACAAGCAATGGTATTCGGTAATATGGGAGATGAATGTTCAACTGGCGTTGCATTTACAAGAAATCCTTCATCTGGGGAAAAATCATTTTTTGGAGAATTTTTAATTAATGCTCAAGGAGAAGATGTTGTTGCTGGAACGAGAACTCCACTACACATAACTAAAAAAGCAAAAAAAGATTCTGGATCGAAAGAACTTTCCATGGAAGAAGTAATGCCAAAAGTTTACAAAGAACTTTCAAAAGTATTTTTAAAATTAGAAAAACATTACCGTGATATGCAAGATATAGAATTTACAGTAGAAAAAAATAAACTTTGGATGTTGCAAACTAGAGCTGGTAAAAGAACAGCAAAGGCTGCAATTAAAATTGCCGTAGACATGGTTAAAGAAAAGTTAATTTCTAAAAAAGAAGCTGTACTTAGGATAGACCCAAACACTTTAGACACTCTTTTACACCCAACCTTGGATGAAAAGGTAGAAAAAAAAATAATCGCCTCTGGACTTCCTGCTTCACCAGGTGCTGCTAGTGGTAAAGTAGTATTTTCAGCTGATGAAGCTGAAAGATTAAACGGAATGATGCAGGATACAATATTGGTGAGATTAGAAACTTCCCCAGAAGATATTCATGGAATGCACGCGGCTAAGGGTATTTTGACAGCAAGAGGTGGAATGACCAGTCACGCAGCAGTGGTAGCAAGAGGAATGGGAAGACCATGTGTTTCTGGATCAAGTGAGATAACAATTGATTATGAGACTAAAGAATTTAAGACAGGCAATGAAATTATTAGAGAGGGAGACATTATTACAATTGATGGCGGTAGTGGAAAAGTCATGAAAGGCTTAGTTCCAACTGTTCAGCCAGAAATTTCTGGATATTTTTCTACCATAATGGAATGGGCAGATGAATTTAGAAAGTTAAAGGTAAGAACTAATGCTGAAACTGAAAACGACAGCAAAACTGCAAGAGAATTTGGAGCTGAAGGAATAGGTCTTTGCAGGACGGAACACATGTTCTTCGATGAAGAAAGAATTTTATCAGTAAGGCAAATGATACTGTCTAAATCTAAAGATGATAGAGGAAACGCTTTAACTAAGCTTTTACCTCATCAAAAGAATGATTTTAAACAAATATTTAAAGTAATGTCAGGATTGCCAGTTACTGTTAGATTACTAGATCCACCTCTTCATGAATTTTTACCAAAAACTGAGGAAGATATAGAAGAAGTAGGTAGATCTTTAAATCTAGGAGTAAAAGAAGTTAAGGATAGAATAGCAGAGCTTCATGAAGAAAACCCCATGCTTGGACACAGAGGCTGCAGACTTGGAATTTCTTTTCCTGAAATATACGAAATGCAGTGTGAAGCAATTTTTGAAGCTTTAGTGGATTTAAAAAAAGAAAAAAAGAAATCTGCATTAGTTGAAATAATGATACCGCTGATATCAACTGACACAGAATTAAAAATACTAAGAGAATTAGTTGATAGGACTGCTAAAAAAATCCAGTCAAAATATAAGATTAAACTTGAATACATAGTTGGAACTATGATTGAGCTGCCTGGAGCTGCCTTACAAGCAAAATCCATATCAAAATATGCAGACTTCTTTAGCTTCGGAACCAATGATTTAACTCAAACTACTTTAGGAATAAGCAGAGATGACTCAGGTAAATTTCTTAATGATTATATAGATAGTAAAATTTTTCAAATTGATCCTTTTGTTAGTCTTGAACAGAATGGAGTTGGAGAATTAGTTGAGATAGCCTCAAGTAGAGGACGTAAAGCTAATAAAAAACTCAAATTAGGAATTTGTGGGGAACATGGCGGTGACCCAAAAAGCATTGAGTTTTGTTCTAAAACAAAACTTGATTATATTTCCTGTTCACCGTTTAGGGTTCCAGTTGCAAGACTGGCAGCGGCCCAAGCTGAACTAAGAAAGCAATGAAGGAATTAATAAAACGAATTTTAAAATTTTTTGGATATCAAATAAATAAATATAAAAATATTTATGTACTAAATTCTAATCATTTTTTGCCAATTAAAGAAAATGATTATGATTGGAAATTAAATTCTACTGCTTTCAAAAAATCAAAAAATAAGAATTATGATTTTTGGACTAATGTTAGATATTATTCTTTAACACAGTTAGTTAAACAAGTTTTAAAGCAAAAAAAAGTTTATGATTTTGCCGAACTTGGGTGCTGGAAGGGTCATTCTTCATATATTACAGCTGAATTAATAAAAAAAAGTAAAAAAAAAATCTTATTTCATATTTTCGATAGCTTTGAAGGTTTATCAAAAAGTACTTCAAATGATAAATATTTCAATAATATTGATACTATAGAAAAAAAAAGAATAAGTAAGCAATTTTCTAGTTCAGAAATTTTTATTAAAAATGAGATTCTTTATAAATACAATTTTATTAAAACTTACAAAGGATGGATACCAAAAAAGTTTTTTAAGGTTAAAAATAAAAAATTTTCTCTTGTATTTATTGATCTGTGTATGTACAAGCCAACTTTAGCTAGTCTAGAGTTTTTTTACCCAAGATTAGTAAAAGGTGGCGTAATTATCTGTAACAGCTATAATTCAGGAGCTTTCCCTGGAGAAACCGCAGCTTGGAATAAGTATTTCAAAAACAAAAAAGTAAATTTTTTTTTTAAACATGCCTTAAATGGAAGTTTTATAATAAAATAAATTTATTTCTGCAATTCCAAAGAAAAATCAAAAGAAGAAGCGCTATGAGTAAGTGAACCTACAGAGATTCTATCTACCTTAGTGTTTGAAATTTTTCTGATATTTTTAAGATTAACATTTCCAGAGTATTCTGTCTCATACTTATTTTTGCAAAGTTTAATACATTTTTTTAAATTTTTAATACTCATATTATCAAATAAAATCCGCTTAAACTTCAAACCAAAAATTGTTTTTAGTTGATTAAAACTATCAATTTCTACAGTAACTACCTTTTTAGTTCGTATCGCTTTTTCTATTAATTTTCTTAAATTTTTTACGATGACAACATGATTATCTTTAATCATAATTTCATCACTAAGATTAAGTCTATGATTAAAACCTCCACCTATTTTTACAGCATACTTGTCTAAAAGCCTTAAATTAGGCGTCGTTTTTCTTGTGCAGCAAATCTTTGTTTTTTTATTTGATTTTTTTACAAACTTATTTGTTAAAGTAGATACGCCAGATGCATGGCCAAGAAAATTTAAAGCTGTTCTTTCCGCCGTCAATATTGTTTTTATTTTTGCGGCAATAGTAGCAACAACTTTACCTTTTTTTACTTTTCTACCGTCAATTATTTTTTTCGAAAAAACTGTTTCTTTACCTCTTAATTTGAAAGCTGATTTACAAAAATCTAATCCAGCAATAACTCCATTCTGTCTAGCAATAATTTTAGCTTTACATTTTTTGCTATTTATAAGTTTAGTGGTAATATCTCCAGATGGCTGAAGATCTTCTTTGAGAGCTTGCCTAACAACTTTATTGATATATTTTTGATTTAAAGTTTGCACTAATTTTAACGACCGATTTCGGCCATTCTTTGCACTGACTTTCTTGCCCTTGTAGCAATATTATTACCAATTTTAATTTCGTTTGACTCATTCTTTAGGCAATTAAAAATTTTTTTTAATGTAATTTTTTTCATGTAAGGGCAAAGATTGCAAGGTTTTACAAATTCTACGTTTGGATTTTCAACTTGAATATTATCGCTCATTGAACACTCAGTTACTAACAAAACCTTTTTAGGTTGTTTTTCTTTAACATATTTAACCATTCCAGAAGTAGAGCCTGCAAAATCTGAAGCACTAATTACGTCTGGAGGACACTCTGGGTGCGCTATCACTTTGATTTCCGGGTTTTGTTTTTTTATATCTTCAACCTCTTTTGCTGTAAATTTTTCATGAACTATACATGTTCCTTGCCACGAAATAATTTTAACTTTTGTATTTTTTTGAACATAATTGGCCAGGTAATGATCTGGTAGAAAAATTACCTTTTCTACACCCAGTGATTCTACCACCTTAACTGCATTTGCAGATGTACAACAAATATCTGTTTCTGCTTTTACATCTGCTGAAGTGTTGACATAAGAAACTACAGGAACTCCAGGATATTTCTCTTTAAGCATTACAACGTCCTTTCCGGTAATCGATGCAGAAAGAGAACAGCCTGCATCCATGTCAGGGATTAAAACTTTTTTTTCTGGATTCATTAGTTTTGCTGTTTCTGCCATAAAATGAACTCCACAAAGAACTATTATATCAGCTTTTGTTTTTGCAGCTTCTTGAGCTAAAGCTAATGAGTCGGCAGATATATCAGCTACACCATGGTAAATTTCCGGAGTTTGGTAATTATGCGCGAGAATGACAGCATTTTTTTCTTTTTTAAGTTTATTTATTTTTTCAATCAATGGAGCGTGGAATTTCCACTCTATCTCAGGGACTACATTTGAGATTTTTTTATAAATTTTAGATAAATCTTTATCTACCTTTTGTTGTGCAGACATAATAAATTAGTCTACCAACTTGAAGTAAATTTGTCATTGATTTATTGTCACATATATAATTAAGCGGTCGTGCTGAAATTGGTAGACAGGCACGCTTGAGGGGCGTGTGGGTTTTCCCGTGAGAGTTCAAATCTCTCCGACCGCACCAAAAGAGGAGAAAATTTATGGAGTTTTTTCGAAAAAGAAAAAAAATAATACTAATTATTTTTATAGTAATTATGATTGAGTTAAGTGGCTACGGTATATTAGCTTCTTTATCTAGACTTTTAACCGTACTATAAATTAGACATCTTGAAGGGCTAGAAGATGTTTTTTTGTATTCTCGGATAGGGCAATTAAATCATAACCTCCTTCTAAAAAAGATATTACTTTTCCATTACAATGAACCTTTGCTATCTCTAAAATTTTTTTAGTCACTATAAAATAATCATTTGAATCTAAATTAATATTAGCTAAAGGATCTCTTTTATGAGCATCAAATCCTGCAGAAACTAAAATAACTTCAGGTTTAAATTTATCAATTTTACTCAAAATTTTAGACTCTAATATTTTAATGAATTCTTCTCCACTGGTTCCTGATTTAATTGGCGCATTAAAAATATTACCTACCCCAGTTTCTTCAGCTGAACCTGTACCAGGAAATAAGGGAAATTCATGAATAGAACCATATGCAATGGAACTATCCTTATAAAAAATCTCTTGCGTGCCATTACCATGATGTACATCAAAATCTATAATAGCGATTTTATTAACCTTATATTTTTTTTGTAAATATCTTGCTGTTACTGCTACATTGTTAAAGAAACAGAATCCGTTAGCTCTAATTGTTTCAGCATGATGCCCTGGGGGTCTTACAGCACAAAATATTTTTTTTTTATCATGGCTTATTAAATCATCTGCTGCAGCAATACCTGATCCACATGCTCTTAAAATTGCATTTTTGCTGTTAGAACATAATATTGTATCAGCAAAAGGTTCTTCCTCTATACCCTTTAAACCATTACCTGGAATAGAAGAAAAAATTTTTTCGATATATCTTTTCGGATGAACTAATGAAATGTTATCTATTTCTGCCAAAGGAGATTCTTTAAATTTAATTTTTGAACTTTTCATATCTTTAATTGATTTTAATACTGTTTTTAGTCTTTCCGGTCTTTCGGGATGATTTAATCCATTTTCCTTTAGCAGACAATCTGGATGTGAATAAATTAATATTTCATTCATTATCTTTTGTATTTTTTCATAGATGCAGTAGCTAATATCAAGTTAGGATCCAAAAAAATTTTAGATAATTTAATTTTTCTAAACGACTTAAAAGCAAAAATTGCAATTGGTAATTCTGTGCATCCTAGAATAATTTTTTTACATTTTTTTTTCATCAAAAAATTTACTGCAGGTTTAATAGCTTTTTCAGCTTCTCTAATCCTTCCCATTTTAACAAATCTTATAGATTTATTAACGCTTCTTATTTGTAAGGATTTACCTGGACTTATTATTGTAAAATTATTATTAAAGAATTTACTATACACTCCCATCCTTAACGTTCCCTCGGTAGCAAGAATTCCTATTTTTGAATTTTTTCTACAATTTTTTTTTGTATGTAAATAAACTTCCTTAGGCATACTAACTATTGGAATTTTAATTCTTTTTTTTAAATCATCGAACCAATGATGAGCAGTGTTACAAGGTATAGTAATGAATTTACATCTATTTTTTTGTAAAAATTTACATCCGGCTAACAAACTTTTTAAAACTCTTTTATATTTTTTTATGTTTTCCACTCTACCCGGAACATTAGATTTGTTATATAAAAGAAAGAGCGGATAATTTTGATCTGTTTTTCCTCTATATAATTTTGCCAACTTATTGCAGAAATCTAACCCCGCCTGTGTTCCCATTCCACCTAAAATTCCAATCATTTTAAAATCCTTTAATAAATTTTAATTAATTTTGCTTTTTTTTTATCAATCAATACTTCCTTATTTTTAAACTCAGAAAAGTCTGGGTTAAAAAGATTTATCAATGCAAATGTATACGGATTATTGATTAAGACTTTTCCAATTTTAATATTGTTAAAACTTATTTCACTTCCCACATTAACAGACTCATCAGAGCTAATTGCCATTAGTTTTCTTTTAAGCTTATTTTTCAATTTCATTCTAGCAGTATTTTCTTGCCCGATAAAACAACCTTTACTAAAATCAATAGCTGAAAACTTTTCAAAATTTGCCTCAAGACCAAATAAATTATTTTGTAAATTTTTTAAACCTTTTATGGGAATTCCATTTTCAAATGCAATTTTAATATAATCTTCATTTTTCCCTATTTTTAAAGATAATTTTTTAATCGTTAAATGCAAATTTTCAAGAGAGGATAAGATTCTACAGCCTAAATAATTAGATCTTGAGTCCAAAAAACATGGGCTATTTCTATACCAAATAGTTTGTGTAAATTTTTTTTCTAACTTCTTAATTTCATTAAACTTATCACCGGATACAACTCCTATAACATATTCAGATGAAAAATCTTTAAATTCAACATTAGATCTTAACCTGTACTTTTCTAAGTAATCTATAAGTTCATTTACGATTTCGCCATCACAGTCTAAATAAAAGCCATCGGCAGACTTAATAACGAAAAATTCATATAAATATTTACCTTGGGGAGTAAAAATAGCGGAAAATAGAGTTTCTGTCTTACTTACTTTGTTTATGTCATTAGTAATTATGTTCTGAAGAAAATCCTCGGCATCTTTACCAGAAACTGAAATTAATCCCCTATCCTCAAGAATAAATATTTTATCTTTTTCCATTTTTTTAAATATATATTGTATATTATATTCTTAAAACATGTCTGATAATTATAGTCTCATCATTAAAAATGGCTCTTGTTATATTGAGGGTAAATTTCAAAATGTGGATTTAGCTTTA
>MDTE01089639.1_pt1 | contig 13790 bp, 15 predicted proteins | sample 811231 | NCBI WGS metagenome assembly MDTE01 (sample SAMN05326651, study PRJNA326480) | marine metagenome | isolation source: seawater | place: Indian Ocean: Red Sea | collected 2010
CCATCTAATACTTGAGAGGGATAGATAGGATGTTCATCTAAGAACATCTTCTTCTTGTTATCAGTTATTAAGTGTCCACATTCGTGGAGTAGTGTATAGAATTGGTTTTCTTTATTACACCTAGAGTTAATAAAGATTTCTTTATCTTCAAATATAATACAATCTGCTATATTCGTTTTACATAATACTTCATATCCCTTGGACTCTGCCCAAGAGGACAATCTCTGAAACTGTGTATGCCAGATATCGTCTTTCATAGTATTACCTTTAATAGAATACCAGCAGTTCATACATAGGTCAACGTGTAGTTTAGGTATAAAAAGTAGGTATAATATGCACTTAGAGAACTAAGTGGGTTTATGTTGTAAAAAAATAACAGAGCCACTTGGTTAAGTGACTCTGTTTGTGAATTCTGGTGTGGGTCTATCCATATGCCAGTAATCACGGTGGTTTAGGGGCTCTGACGTTGCTTAATCCGATCGATTTTTTCGTCGTTTTTAGTTTATAATGAGGAAACGACAAGGAAGTATGATAAACCTATAACGCCCATTGGTAGTACCTACGCAAGTAGTATGTCCACTTCTCACTGGTTCAAGAGTAATTTGGGTTAGTCATTTTAGACACGATTTGTCAACTTATGACTTTTATGAAAAAGGAGATGAAGGGTTTTGGTGAATTTTGTCCCTTCTTAAACGATCCGAGTATAAAGAATAATTCTTTGATAGCTACGGGGGAACTGACATCGAAAGTACATTAGTACATATGTTTTCTCGATACCTGAACCGTCCCTACTCGTAAAGAGTACTCCTATCCATTACTTTACTTATGACTGTGATGGATGCACACGACTTACGTTATGGGAGAGTAAAGTACCTCCCTTATCCCGTAATGGTAAACATCGGTACTAGATGCTTACCTATAAGAGCAAGCGTCAGCTTGCAACACGTTGTTAATTTTGGTTTTAAGGAAAGTGGTAAAAAGTATTTGTCAAAAATGGTGAATTTCTGTGATAATTGAAACAATATCAACGAATTCTGATCATTTTTCTTGAATTCTTTCATTTATTGGGTGGATTTGTGGAAAAGTTCTTCACTTTTGTGGAAAAGTGTTTTTAAGACCCCCTATCGGGGGATATTCCTTTTCTTTGGCCACCTTACACTTAATCAACTCCCTATATCCCTCATTCTTGAGGGACTACCCCCTGTCGGGGGAGAGCTTCACGTCACATATCCATATAAAAGATTTATTTATGGTTATTTATGGATATCAGAAGATGTTTGGTCCATATGGTTATGAACCCCAGTGAGTACGAGCGTAAGCGAGTACCACTGTTCTTATGTGATAAAAAATGAGCCACCGTTCTTGCGAACGATGACTCATCGAGGTGGGCTTCCACTCCTAGAATGGAGGGTTGTCCTGAGCTTCCATCATGGGAGGCTCTTCCTCAGGAGGCGCTGCAACGGGAGGGGTTCCCTGCTTCGCCTTTGAGGTTGAAGACTTCTTTGCAGTAGTCTTCTTCGCGACCTTCTTGGGTTTAGAAGGTGCGGTGCTCTGAGATGCGTTGTCCCGCTCTGCCAACAAGAAGTTAGCGAGCTTGTCCACTGAGCTGGCAAGAGATTCTACCTTGCTCTCCAGTGCTTCAACCTTCTCAGAGTTCTGGTTGGACCGTTGCACTGCTTCAGATGGCTTATTGATCCAAAGCTGTGGGAATGGTACCCAGATCTCCTTTTGAGTCTGAGGATCCTTCCGTCCAGTGGGCCAGCTAAGCCGAACCACCTGTGCACGGGTCTCTTTGTTTTCCGGGAGGATCCCGTTATCAAAGAGCTTACGCGCTGCTCCGAGGAGCATCTCGCACTTATCCAAGTCGGACAAGTTTCCCAGATCCGTGATTTGGACCTGGATGTTCCCGTTGTTCTGGACTTTCAGTTGAAAGCCATCACCGAGAAGATCGCTGATGCGATCAGTGTCTAGTTCTGCCATTTTACACCTCCTTAGGCTGCGGCTGAAACTTTTTCATTGACACGCTGGTTGATCTGCTCAACAGTGTCTTTCCACCCAATCGTGAACCCTTCCATGGCACCCTTCGAGATCAAACCGATCGCTCCGAGCATCATGACTGGGACCATAACAATGTAGAAGAACATGGTCAGACAGTCCAAAATTGGCGTGTACTTCACCAACAGAAACCCAATGAGAGTTCCTGCAAGAATTTTGCCCCACCATGGGAGAGGCCTTGCTGCTTTTGTCTCCGTTGCATCGGCCTTGGCCTTAGCGTTTGGAGACTTACCTTTGGTTGCCATTGAACACCTCCTTTGTGACCTGGCTTTCCAAGAGAAATGAGCCGTAAGGCTCACAGAGCTATCACTGCTCCAGAAAAAACGAGCGTAAGCTCGTAGATTTATTTATGGAGTAAAAAACAACCCTTAGAGGCGCCCGAGGACGCTTAAAGGTTGTTTAACCGATTCTTGGCATTACCAACTCTGCACCACGTTGAGGTGATCGGTTGTCGCAGAGCGGACACAGTAAGGGAGTTGAACCCTTGCCTGGACTTGTCCAGTGGAACCCGGAAACGAAGACTGTTGCTGTGCCATTTCGGGCGTGATGACCTCACGCGGGGTATAACCGATGGACAGTCTTTCGTACTCGTTTTCCATGTGCCTTTCGAAAAATGGAGGCACCCGCTATTTACGCATTGTTCATACATGATAACGAGTGCCTCCGACCACAAGGAGGTAAGTCAGTGTGGTTAACTGTTGACTTCGTACCGAATGGCTTCTTGCATGTACTTCTCGTACTCCTCTTCAGTCTCAGACTCAAGAGCAGCCCTCAAACATGCATAACCACGAAAGGTTTCGATGACGTAAGTCTTGCTGTTGAAAATCACAGTCTGCGGAGTGTAGTTCTCTGCAGTGAGATTCTTCTCCACAAGGTGTTGTGCTACCTTTTGCTGAACGGTAACATTGATTCGAAAGTCTTCAATGGTATTATAACCATCAGGGCTGGTTTGTCCCTTGTTGGCAATATTATCATTGACCCATTGAAGTACGTTTGTGTAACCCATAAGACCTCCTAGTCTATAAGTTGAAGTAACGAATAATACAAAGTGCGATGAGAACACCTACCATATAGGCATACCATCTATCGGAATGGCTTTCCATATTAGTACCTCCCATCCAGAAAATTTGCCCGTAAGGGCAAGATTATTTATGGAGGTATAAAAAGGGTGGGGAAGGAAACCCAAATGGATCTCCTTCCCCACGAAGCTCAAGCCCTGCTATGCCACCGTCGCTGGGTTGAGAGCACCTAAGGAGGTCTTGGAAATAACTCCGTAAGGAGTTATTCATTCTCTGCGGTAGATGCTGTATTGCTTACTTTTTGCCAAGCAACGTGCATTTCTATGCATCCTTCAAAGTCTTTGCGGAGTTCTTCTACAGAACGACTCAAAGGTGCATTAATTGTACAATTGTCCCCTGCAATATAAACTGCAGTTGGACTGATTGGGTGGATACCATTAGTACCACCAATCAACTGTTGAGGGTGAGTACTGCATGCAGAAAGCAGCAGCGTCACCCCAGTGAAAAGAAAGATCTTCATAGGGGCCTCCTTGATGTCTTCGGACGTCACTTCACACTTCGAATAAGGTGAAATAAAAAGTCCACCAAAGGTTGGCGTTAGCCAACCCATGGTGGATTTTTGTCAGAGTATCAGAGCTTCTCTCTGATCTTCTTCTTGACGTCAGCTGCTACTTCTTGCATCTTGGATTGGTTGCTTGAACCAATGTTGTTCCAGATGTAGATGCAGAGCGCGACTGTCAGCAGGAAGCCAAGTAGATCCATATCAGCCTCCCTTGGTTCTGCGTGTCTGGTTGATGAGCAGGCGGTGAAGATCAGAAGGGCTGAGATCCTTGTAGATCTTGGTACCATCTGCGAATACGGTGGTGATTCGAAAGAATCGCTCGCCGTCCTTCTGAACAGCCCAGAATGCTGTTCGGTTTCCTGCTTGAGACGTGAGGTTTGCCATGTTCATGGCCCTCGCGCCGTCGAAGTTGTGGACCCTTACCTGGACCCTTTCGACATCGTTCCTGGTTTCCGTGGTCGGAGAGATCCCCTTCTTAAGGTTCTCCGCTACACGATTCATTGTGTCACCCATTTCAACCTCCTTGTGGTAAGTGAGTGTCAGTCCTACAAAAGAATGCGTAAGCATTCTCTCATTATTTATGTGGAGTAAAGAAAAGATGGGCAGAGAGCCGAAGCTCTCCACCCATCGATCCTATAGCACTACCTCCTTCCCAAGCTTCGGTTGAGCAGGGCAGGGTTCACAGCTCTACACATGGCAGAGATGGTCGCCTTGACCTGTTCGGTTGACTGCTTGGAGTTTCGGGCATGACTCACCGCTTTAGCTCTGATAAGCTTTTGGCAGTGGAGACAGTCCTCTTCACCATGATGGTGAGCTTCATCACTTGCGAAATCCTCAGAGAGGTGGTCTCGCCAGTTCTCAGCAGCGTAGAAGATATCAACTTCCTTTCCCATCTCAACAGCAATGAGGAGTTGTCCGAAGACGTTCTCCAGATTATCACCATTGAGGTAAGGACAGGTGTTGTCCATCTCTACACCAAGAGCTTCTAGAATCGGAGAGCCATTGAAGCAGATCGTGCGGAATGCACGATTGATACCTGACTTTATGTTCTCTTCATCCGAAAGCTCCTGCCGCCACATGATGCATAGCTCTTTGACACTGAGTTCACTCAATGAGTGAGCCAGTTCTTGAGCAGCAGCATCAACCAGACGGTTACGCTCTTCAACGGTCTTCTGCGATTTGCGAATATCGTTGAGAACTGCTTGAAACTTGCCAAGCCCACTGCGGTTAAGCAGTATGCGATATCGATATTCATCGATAGCAAGTTCATCAAGTGACAAGCCAAGGGTCGCTGGAAGGAGACTGATCAAGCTCACAGGTTCAGAACGAGTGAGATTGTTGTCTTCTTTCCACGCTTGCCAGAGATAGTAAGCAGCCTTGTTGCAGTAATGCACAAGGTTCTCACCAGCCGGGGAATCGCGGATCCCCCAATCATCATCTCTGGTTCGCTTGTTGCCCTCATCACCACGCCAAGTGATTACATCCTGAAGCTTGAGTCCTGTACGACGGAAAACCCACTTGGAGAATTCCCTCATGTTCAGAACACCAGTTTCATGATCATACCACCTGCCGTTCTCTTCAGCCTTGCAGTTGAATGGCGAGTAGACACCTTGCTCCACCTCTCTCCAGTTAGCTTGCAGAACAAGCTTATCTGGATCTGAGAGCAGAACGACGTGCTTCCCACTGTCAATTGCTTCTTGGATCAACACAAAGCATGCGCGAGCAGCCATGAGATCACCAATTGCGATGAAGAGACTCAGGTAATAGGTCAACGGACCCACTGGGCCTCTACTGTCAAGACCGAGAATCTCGACAGCTTTGGCACTCACCGAACCGTCAGGTTCCACCATCTGAACTCTTGACTTCCAAGAGTCAGCGACTTTACCTGGTTCGATCAGGAATGACGCATCAGGGTTTCCAGGTATCACCGAAATCCTTTCCTTGAACATTGCGATAACTCTTGGATCACTGTCAACGAGGACAGTATCACCATCGTCATCACCCTGCATCATCTCTACATCAAATGGATTCATGTAGATGCACTGTTGAGGCACTCTCTGACCACGTTCGGTCTTGATTGTGCAACTCTCCAGTAGGTGAGGATAGCGGTTTCTGGATGGTGTGATGCAATTCAGTACTCGAAGAGACTGAGGTGCAATCATGGGAAAGCGTGTTACCGCAATCTCATCACCATGTCTGAAACGCCGACTCCCATCATCATTGCGAGCAGGCCCGATGACTGCATGTCCACGAGGGACAGCGGCATTCATCACTATCACGAAACGCTCACTTCTCTTACCAGCTCCCTGACGGAAGTGGTAGAGTTGACGTTGCAGCTCATCCTGAATGTAGTCCCAAATGAATGGGATCTGCATGGGTGAGACTTCAACACCTGAGCGCTCGGACAGCTTCTCACAAAGCTTGACGGTAAGCGCGATCTTCGGGTCTTCTTCAGCAATGCGCTCAAGAATACCTTTCAGACCACCCTTGTCTTCCAGCTTCTGCAGAGCTTCTTGAAGAAACTCCACAACGAAGGCACGGTTCTGATTCGTGTCTCGTACACGCTCCAAAACCTCGAAGCACCAACGGATGGTTCCCGGACGATCCCACACTTGCAGGATGCTCAAGTACCACCGGTCCAGTTCATTCTTCCTGGTTTCATCACGGTTGTTAAACCGAGTTGAGACGAGTTTGCTCTCGTCTACCAGGAGTCCTTCACTGTTGAATGCTCCGGTCTTCTGTCCACTGTTGGACTTGGCTCTGTCCTTCCACTTGCCTTTCACCTGGATCCAATCGACCCAGATATCAGGCATGCCATCTTCATCGGTGCATCTGTCATCAGGGACAAGAATCCCTTTAGCGAAGACGCCTTGATGAAAGTTCTGAATCCGAATCTGAATCGGACAAACTGATCCGATACGTTCGAAGACAGGGTGAGCCGGATGAATCCTACCAGAGCCATCACATCCAGCATGGATCTCATCACCATCAGCATTGATAGCAGTGATATCCTTGAACGTGAATCCGAGATCGGTGAAGATACCGTTCCCAATGGTAGGAGCCCCCAAACTGCGGATGTAACAACCATCAACAGCTCTAGGGAATGTTCTCGCAAACAGAGGCATCAACCCAGCAGGGTAGAGATGCTTACCAGCGAAACAGATCCAGCCATTCTCAGCACAGGACTCAAGCACATCCATACCCACGGGGGGACGGAAGTTACGCTCATCCTTGTCTTGAGAATTGGTCAAGTGGACGACGGGAACAGGAAAGACGAACTCTCCATTGCGTTCCCACTTACCGACAACGTGCTTAATCAGACTTGGTGGGTTAACAGTTCTTGTGACGTTGAACCGCTTAGCGGGAACATCGAACTTCCTTCCACTTCCATCTGACTCTTCAACCCTTGCTGTGTAATCGTAAAGATCCGCAGCAGGGTCTTCTGTGAGAAAAGCAGCCTTTCCTCGCAACTTCCGAACACTCCTAACGAGCTTACGGTTGTTGGTTTGGAGTTGGCCATTGTCTTTGTCATGTTTTTCTTCCATGACAACCTCCTTGTGTGGCGTGTGTGGCATAAACAACGGAGACGGTACGCCAGACTCCGTTGCTTGACATCACAGATAATGATGCCATTAAAAAAAAGATGTTTATGGGTTGCCCCAAGAGCGAGCGTAAGCGAGTCTCATTGTTCCACCCCTGATCCCCATAGATCCCCAAGCGGAGTCTCACGCACATCACATAGAGAAGAAAAGGGAAGAAATAAAAAAGAAAGAGGCACCCGAAGGTGCCCCTTTCAAGGATGAAGAGTTTACTTCTTCCTGATCCACTCACAATGCAGTCGAGAATAATCTCTACTACACCAGATGTAGAAGCCAGGCTTTGGTTCTTCTTCAAGGACCAATTCAAAGGGTGTTTCCCTTCGAATCAATCCCATCATGTAGAGTCTGAAGATGACGGATGTCTTGATTCTGTGAATCATCGCTCAAGAATCTCATTCACATTCCCATCGCAAATAACGATTGGGAGTTCCCAGACTTCAGCAATTGAAGAGTAATTGCCGTACATGACTCGCTTGTTGGTGTCAACAAAGCCAAGTGCCTCAAGATGAGGTCGAGCATACTTGATCTGGTCATGCTTCACGAAAATCTGGTTGTGTTCCAGAATATCCATGAACTCAGGCAAGTTGATGGTCAACCGAATCTCAGGACCGAACTCTCCCCACACTTGTATGGCTATGGGGCCATCCTCTTTGACATAGGTCTTGAGTTCCAAGTGAAACTCTGAGCTACCTATCTGGTAAGAGGACGATTTAGCTAACATCTCTTTCATGGTCATAGTGACCTCCTTATGGTTAATGACACGTACCACACGCATCATTAAATAAAGAAATAAAAGAAAAAGAGGAGCCGCCCGAAGGCGACTCCTCAGTTTCAGCGGGTGACTAACCCTTGTGGAGAACGAGAACCTTGAGGGTGCTCTTCTCTCCCGTCTTCACTCGCATCCACTCCCAGGTGTGATCCTTGGGAAGCTTCATGTCCTGAAGACACTGGAAGAAGTTGAAGCACAAAGCTCTGTTCTTCTTGTAGAAGTGGGAGTTGATGTTCAGCCCCATCACTTTGGGACCTTCAACCAACTTGTTGTCCTTCTCGACAAGAGAGATGTACTCCTTGTAGATCAGGTTCAACAAGACATCACGCACGAGGTTGTTTCGACGGTGACTCTCACGGTAATCCTTCACCTTGAGAAAGACGGAACCGTCTTCGTTCCTCTTGCGTTCTTCTTCCCACACGAGCACGGAACGCCAGAAAGTGTAGGAGAAATCCCGAACGGACTTACGTGCGTTCTTCTTCACCTGCGCTTTCGTGTGAAGGAAATCTGAACTAATCCAGATCCCCAAAGCGATGAACAGATCACAAGCATTGCGATCCATCTTCCTTGGCTCTTTGTTGTTCTCGAACAATTGGTCTGACATAACTACCTCCTTAAATGGTTTAAGTAGACCTGACACTAGTCGAATTACCAATGCCATTAAAAAAAAGAGAGCACCCCCGAAGGGATGCTCTCAGCGTGTTCAAGATTGTTGCTTCTTCCACTTGGTGTACTCTGGATGGCACCCCAAGTGGATATATGGACGCTCATACTTGTTGCCGTAAAAGCAAATCTTGCTCCTACCGGCAATGATGTATTGTCCACACATCTTGCACACAGTTCTTCGCTTTGCAACGAAGGGGTAGATTCTCACTCGGTCTACCTTTTGGGGTATTCCAGGCAAGCTTAGCTGCTTAGACATATTTTACCTCCTTATGGTTATGTCCATTAAAAAAAGAGACTGCCTCCCCGAAGGAAGACAGTCTCTTAGCATCACCGGATCAACCAGTTGAATGGTGGTGGAGATGCATTACGCTGAGCTCTGGTAGCCACTGTAGAGCAGGTGATTTCCAGTGAGTTCCGTTCCAATCCTGAGATTGGATAAGTACGCCTCACCTTCCCTTCCTTGCCCTTAGGACCCCAGAGACAGGTAGAATAGGCACTGTTAAATGCCTCGGTTGGGGATGGCATAAACCAACCCCATATTGTAAGGTAGGAGAAGAACACGAGGATGAAGAAGCACACATATCCGAATATGCGTTCCTTCTTTTCCTCGGCTTCCATTACCCTTTCTTGCTCAGTCATAGTCAACCTCCTTATCTAAAGTTGATGCCTTCATGCACCTGAGTAATACATGAATCACGGATAACCTCGCTGTCTTCACCACAGACTGGCAGTTCGTCAAATTCAGAGATACACCAGTTGTAGTGATTCTCTTCCTCTTCCGCTGTGGCTTCCATAGTCAGCTTACTCATACATCTGTGCAGTTCCTCATAGAAGTCCTCACACATTAGAACTCTATGCTTGTGTGCTGCCACACACCCAAGCTCAGCTCTGACAGGATCTTCTGAAATCAGTGCAATGGAAAGCATTGCTGCAATTCCAAAGCCTGCAAAGATGGTTAGTATTTTCTCGATCATACGACTTACCTCCTAGTTGTTAGCCAAATGACACCAGACCTACTCTAGTGCCATTAAAAAAAGAGAGAGGCCGAAGCCTCTCTCTTAGTTGCTCACTTTTAACGGTGATGCAGGTTGAAGCACACACCAGGTGCACACGTCAACCAGTACTTCCTGTCATGCCGATAGATCCAAAGTTGGATCCGAGCATCTTGGAAGTGATAAGATCGATCACTGTAGTTGTTGACCTCATCTGGAGTCAGCACAGATGTCAAGTACTCATCGTCACTGAAAGGTGGGGGAGTGAGACGCAAAGCAGCTTTGTTCTCCAACCCTCCATTCTTTGTCAGCTTGAACAAGGAACTCCCAGGCCCGTGCGGAAGAACGAACGGGTAGTAGGGGCTCTTCTCGATCATCTCTTTCGCAACACTCTCGCTAACCTCAACCAAGTGGTGATGCCCGTAATCTTCCACAACGTATTCCCGATAGTATTCGGAAACACGCCCTGCGGTAAGACGCATCACATTACCCAACTTGTTGTCAGGATATTGAGATTGAAAAGAATCATCAGCCATTTTAACCTCCTTATGGTACATGGCTCGATACACAGAATTGTGTACCGTTAAAAAAGAGAAGTGGCCGGTCCCGAAGGACCGACCACTCTCTAATGGAGATCAGCTGTTAAGCCGACTGCCTCCAAGTACGATGGTGTTCAGTCAGCAACTGAATTACCACGTCCTTCTTCGGGCTGGCAGGAAGCGGTTCCTCAACCACTTTACGAAGCTTTGCATACTCCGTTTGCAGTTGATTCCACGTCCATTGCTCGATTGCCTGCATTGCAAGCATCTTGCTGATGGCATCGAAGAACTCGTGAACAGGGTTCGGCTCCACCTCATCAGGCGTTTCGCACTCACCCACCTCAACCATGACCTCAACCATGACTTCAGTTGGTTCTTCTTTCTCCAGCAGGCTCTCCTCGATATCGAACAGGGATCCCTCTTCCTCATAGACATGCTTCACAGTGATGTCTGTGTTCTCAGCGAGGTCCTTGACGATCTCAGCACGATGAGCAGCGAGCAGCCACGCAACAGCTCTCTGGATCCAGTGGTACTGATGAGTATCAGTTTCCTCTGTTTCCTCAAGCTCCGCAAGAGCAGCTTCTGCTTCCTCACGATCAAGCCGTTCCTGTTCTTTCCGTGCCTTTCTCTCAGCGAGATTGGTACGGATCTTCCTAATCGACTTAACAACCACACCGGTTGCGTACCCGATAAGAGTAACAGTTCCGACAATGACCACAGGGATGGCAAGTACAGCGACAGCCAACACCCCGAGGAAAACCACTGCAGCAGTCCACATAACCATGTACGTGAACTTAGCAGCAGCCATACCGAGCGCCTTGATAGCACCAATGAAAGTCTTCCAACCTTCAACAATACTGTCAATGCAGGAGTGGATACCGTCAGCACGTTGCTTCCAAGTATCCTGGATGAACGCCATGTACAAGTCCATCTTGTCATGACGCTTCTCCGCATCTCTGGTGAACAGAGCAGCGAAGATCAATCGAGCTACATCCGAAGATGCAACAAGCACGAACACTGCAGTCAAAGCCAGGAGACACATCATGCCCCATGCCATCGTCTGCATACCACGGCAGCTATCAGCTACCATGCCAGCGATATTACCTACCGCCATCCAATCAATGTTATTACCAAACATTTTGACTTACCTCTTTTCTTGGATAGTTGCCTATCCGGTTTTAACTTAGGCCTCTTCAACATGAATAGACCACAAAGGGTGGAGATTGATTCTTTAGCTTTTCCCTAAGGAGGTCGGGAAGTGCTAGGTCGAGCTCAATCTCCAAAGCTCAGAGGGTTATCTCAACAATCTATGGTTAGCTATCACCGAAGCAATAGTTCAGAGAACCATAGTTGCCCTCCTGAGTTCCATAATTGGTTTATCGTGATCTACACAGCTACCCGCCTGAATCCACTCTCTGAAAAGTGCATTCAACAAGGATCTTGCTGTTCATCGTTTGGGATACCGTTAAGGTGTACTTATCTGACCGCTCTTATTACCCGTGGTCAGACAGGAGAAAGACACTTACGTGCCTCTGGAACTCGTTAAAAATAAAAAAGAAAAGAAACCCGAAATTAATCGGGTCTCTAATCTTTACCTCTCAGATGCCTCCTACATCATGAGAAAGGTTTCTATGAACAGTAGGAAAAGGACAGAGCCAAGAAAGAACATCAAGAGCAGTGTAAACACAGCTCCAAAGAAGAACTTAATGACTCCATTGACGAGCTCCTCCATACCTAGCCTCCTTGTTGCATCATTGGTGGGATGAGTGTGTCCATCTTGGTAATGCTAATACCAAGAGTAGTACACATGGGTTGTCCATCACAGTCAGCGATGAACTTCTTTGCCTCCTTGATTGTGGCAAGCAGCTGCATAGTAAGCCTCGCTTGTCCACCGTTGCATTGCCCCTCCTTGGCCCCTCGCATCTGTTGTAGACAGAGGGATAGCTCCATGCCCTGCTGGTTCACCTTGTCTCGAAGAGCCTTAGCAGTGTGATGCTTGGCTACATCAATGTCGACGCTGACGAGCTCAGGGAGAGCAGGAAGGTTCTGGTTGTGGTCAGGGTGAAGCTGCTTGTGACAGCTATACGCCTGGCTACTACCATCGAGAACTACCTTCGTACAGGTGAGCTTATAGATGGTAGAACCCTCCACCACAGTGTCAGTGAACACCGTAGCGTTGAGGTCAGTTATTGGCATGACACTTGAGTGAGTGTGCATGTGTGCACATCCACTTGTGATAGCCATCACCACAACAGCAGTGATTAGATTACGCATAGTTTACCTCCTTAGGTATGTTGATTGCGCTGACAATACTTACACCATGCAAGTACTATCGTTGAATAAATAAAAAAAAGAAAAGTACAACTATTGTTGTACCTTTCTCTTCTTGTATCTCTGTAGCTATATCTACATACCAATACGATCAAGGAACTTGTTCGTTGCCTTAGGGAAAAGACCCCAAGATACAAAGAGAACAAGAGCCACATGAAGCATGACTACTGAGAAGCAGAAGCCGTATTTTACAATGACAAATCCCATCAGAAACCTACCTTTTAGCATGGTCAATAAAGGTCATAATTTACCCGGGTGGGCAATTACCAATCCGTTAATAAAAGATATATATATAATACCTAGTACCCATAAAATTTATATTTTCAAAATCTGTTATTGCAATTAGGCTTTTTTTGACTAGCTTTTTGTGTTAAAAGAGTATAATATCTATTTGTTGCAACATTTGGGCACTGCTTTAAGTCGGCGCCCCAACCCCCTTTAAAGGAGATTTTATGAATAATTCACTTTATAATCTTTCAAACGGCCTTCACACCCACCTAAAATACCTTGGTCTTCTTACCTCCACAGGCTATTGGGCTTATAAGTTCGCTATTGATCTTCCCTCAGATTCACCTGAGATGGTTCCCAAGAAAGAAGAAATGGTTACGAAGGTTGAAGAAGCGTGTAAAGTAGAAAAAGAAAAGGTTTTAGAAATTCTAGAAGAATCGAAACGACAGATTGAGATTCTTATTCATTCCGTTAGCCTACAAGAAGGAAAACGCAATGGGTAAAAAAGATGACGATAAAATCGTTGGTTTGACCATCCTTCCCACTAAAGAAGAAGCGATCGCTAAAATTTCTGAAATCGAAGACGACTATCAGACCTATTTAGACAAACTTAACCCCGAGAAAAAACGGCGCATAATTAACTCAATAAACCGTGTTCAGACTGGCCTACATGCTGTAGCTCCTATCATGTGTCTAGGTCCAGAGAAGTGTCCTTTCATCTCTAAATGCCCCATCCCTGAGAGAGACAATGAGGGAGAACTGGTATATGGTCCACAAGAGAACTATCCTTCTGGACAAGAATGCATACTAGAGAAGTTCTACATGCAGCAGAAAATAATAGAGTATGTTGAACATCTCAATGTAGATCCTGCTAATCCTGTTGAAATGTCAATAGTCAACGAATTGTCTTTAATTGATCTTTATAAAAATCGATCTCTCATGATTATGTCCGGTGGTGACAAGTCTGGTCAGGGTCGAGACTTTATGAGAGTCGATGTTATAGGCTTTAATGAAAATGGTGACATTGCAG
>MDTE01061998.1_pt1 | contig 13789 bp, 15 predicted proteins | sample 811231 | NCBI WGS metagenome assembly MDTE01 (sample SAMN05326651, study PRJNA326480) | marine metagenome | isolation source: seawater | place: Indian Ocean: Red Sea | collected 2010
GTATATTCAAATATATTTTTTATTATTGATAAAGCCCCTGATAAAAATTTGTTATGATTATCAATTAAATTTATATTTAAGTAGTTATTTATCGAATCAAAGAACTCATTCACTATATTTATGTATTTTTCTATTATTAATTCCTCGATTTTATTCATATTTATGAATTATATTTAGGAAATATTATAACAGAATAAAAATTAAATATATTTATAAAACAACCATTTAAAAAAAAAAGAAGACATATTAATATTATTATGAGTACAAATAATGAAAATCCTCAAGAGTCAAATAGTGAAGGTTATAAACTACCTACCGCTCAATGCTTACAAAACGCCGCACGTTTAAGTGTAGTTGAAGATAAACCAATTATGCTTGATTATTGGTTAGAATCACTTAAATCAGATACTTCTATTCTAATCGGCGTTAAATCCGATGATGAAAAATTACTTGTTAAAAGTGCTGAAGAATATACTAGTCCTATTCAAAAAATTTTTAAAGTTTCGGATGAATACATAATCATAAGTGAAAATTCAATTTATGTTGTCAGTAAAAATATTCCTAGTCGCAGAATCTCTTCTTAATTATTTTTTACTTTTTATAAAAAATAATCATTTTTCTTAATTAATGTAAAAAATACATATAAATTTTTGATTTTATCAAATAGTTCTTTTGTACTCCAATATACCAGGGCAATGTACTCTTGATATCCAGCTTTTCAATGCTCCAACATATATTGAATCTTCAAAATTTGGTTTATTTGTTGTTCTTCTTTTTACTTCTGTTACTAATACTTTGTTATTATTTGTATCTAAATAATAATTTACTACTCCTGTTTGTTTTGCTTGTTTTTCTGAATAATAACCATATCCTACTAACGGTGTTGTTGTCCATTCTGGATTTTCTTCATTCATGTTTAATGTTTTCATGTATGTTACAGACATATTTGATTTTCTATTATAACATTTTATAATAAAATAATCAATTTTTTATAATTATTCTAACCATAAGTCTTCTTCACTATATGATGATAACGTAATAACGCTATAACAACTATCTATATCACTATCTATATCACTATCTATATCACAAATTTTCTTATCAAATGCTATTTTTTCATATTGTGGGTTTTCTATAATACAAATTCTATAATTATCAGGCGCATATATGTTTGTATGTATATTTACTTCATACCTAAAACATGGGTCACAATCTTTTCTCATGAATATTTTATGTCTTCCATTATCAGGACAGTTATTACAACAACAATTAGGATATATATATCTCTGCCATATGCATTCTTCTAAAAATTCTTTTTTTAAATGTAATTTCTCATAATAATTTTGTATTGCCTCTTTTATTATTGATTTTACTGGTAAATATTGTTGTATCTTAAATAATATTACTTGTGGTAATATATTATTTAAAACGCAAACTTCTACACTCATATTATATTTTTTAAATAAAAAAAAATATAGTTTTAAATCAATTTTATTGTTTTATATCTGCTAAACAACCTATTATACTAGGTAAATTACGTAATCCAATCGGCCATTTTCCTGTTATTTGTCTTTCATGTATTGATTCCATTCGTAATCTATTTTTAATTATTTCTTTTCTTTTTTTCACTATTTTTTTCCATTTTCTTTGAATTAATCGTAACCATATTGTTTTATCAATTATTGAACTATAAAATATATCGTCTTCTTCAATAAATATATAATTTACTTCTAATAATCCTATTTTACTTTTTTCACAAACCCCTTTTAAGTATCTGTGAATATCACTGTATTTAAATTCAAAGAAATTTTTACAAGAGACTGATAAATATAATAGCCATTTATAATCTGTGGGAATACCATATTTTGTATTTTTAATCAAGTAATAAGAGCCTATTAGCTTTTTTCCGTTTTCCTGTATATCATCATTTTCATTATTCATTATATCACTTGGTGTTAGTGAATAATCTGAATCTGAATCTGAATCATTATCTGTTTCACTATCATCAATAATAATTTCATCATTAGTATAAAAGCTATATTGTCGTTGAATGAGTGGAGACATTGTTTATATTATATTGTATTATAATAAATACAACCCAAATAAATTCAATTTTATGATTTATATTTTCATTAAAAAATATTCTTTTAAATTTTAATTATAAATTAATTCTATAATCCTAATTTCATTTTCGACTAGCAATACGAGCAGAACGTCTTGGTTTCAATGATGATGATTCATTTGTTACTACTTTTTTACATTTTTTATTTATTTCTTGTTTTGATAACATAATTAGTGCTTCAGCTGCTTCCATAATATCTTGTCTTTTCTTTGCTTCTTTAGCTTGTTCGTGTAACACACGTAGTTTCCAATTAGTCTCCTTCTTAATAGTTTCCAGAAGCTCTTCTCGTTGTTGTTTTACATCTTTCTTCCATACTTGTCTGTAATTATTTGTCACTTCCCGAATACGTTCTCTCTCTTCTGATAAAATATAATTACCACCTTCTATATTAACATCAACAACTTTAGGTTTATTAATATCTTGTTTAGTGGTTCCTTTCACTATCTTAATTAATTTACCTTGATAATTTTTGATTTCAAAGAGAATTGGCTCCATTTTAATGATTAAACGCTAATACTTATTATATTTTTATCATTATAAAAAAATATAATAAATAATCAATTTTATGCATTTATATAAAATTTATAAATATAAACTTTGTGATGTAACTACATACTTCATAATTTTATTCTCCACATTTTGTAGTTTATTTGCTAATTCTACATAATTCATTTCCATACACATATTTGTTATTTCTTTATTTATTGCACATAACTTTAACAATGTTTTTACAAATTCACCTGTCATTACTTGATAATTTTCATTAATTACTTCTTTTAAATAGTCTTTACATTCTTTTTCATCATTACAATTCATCCAACCTTCAATCATATCTGGTATATCATAATTCTTTTGCTGATAATCTACACCACTATAATTTATACCATAATTCTTTTCCACTATTTCATAACCATTTAATTCAAAATCTATATTTTTTACTAATTTCTCTATATTCATATTATTGCATTTTACTACACTCGTTTTTATTTCTTGGTTTGTCTTTAAATCTGTCATAAATGATAATCCACTTATAATCTCAACATCACTATAACCTTCAAATTTATTTGTTTTATTCAATATATTTGTAAATACTGTATTATTTATCTCATTTATATTACTTGCTATTTTTCCTTTTTCTGTTAATTCATATTTATTTTCGTCATCTGTTTCTAATATATATTTTTCATTTTTCAACAATAACAAAATCCTTTCTGTATTGTTCTTAATTAATTCTGTTAATGATGTTATATTTTCATCTACTTGTACTAAATCATTCTTTTTTTTTTCATAATTTAAATAATGCTCCATATCAATATCAAAAGTTTTATATTTATCTTTTATTTGACATGCTTTTTGTAATATTTTTTTCTTTTTATTTGCTCTTGCAAATTCTCCTTCTTTTAATGTTTCTATATATTTTTGTATTTCTTCCATAGGTGTTTTTATTTGCAATTTTAAATTTTCTAGAGCACTATCTTTTAATTCACTCTTCTTTTCTTTCTCGTTATTTATTAATTCTAAGTTTTTCTTTATTCTTTCATTTAATAATGTGTTTTCTGAAAATTCGACTAATGAATTTCCTTTTCCATTCTTTATTAGATTTATTATTAACGAATAAGATATATTGTATTTTGATATTAATGTCTGTGGAACTCCTCCCATTATTTTTTTATATAATGTATCTTGTGGAATCTCAAATAAATTATTACAGTGTATTACATATCCTATTTTGTCTAATCCTCTACGACCTGCTCTACCCGCCATTTGTGTATATTCGTGTGCATATAACTCTCTTAAACCATTTCCATCATATTTCTTTAATGCTGGAAATATAGCTGTCTTAATCGGACAATCTAACCCAATTGCAAATGATTCTGTTGCAAATAATAATTTTATGTATTTCTTTGAAATCATTAATTCTACTATTTCTCTTAACACTGGTATCATTCCTGAATGATGTATTCCTATCCCTTTTTCTAATAATTTTATTAATGTTTTATATTCATCTAATTCCATATATTCTTTTCCATTCGGTATTTTTCTTAATATCATATCGCATTCTTTTTTTACCAAATAAGGTACTTTACTATCGTCTTCTAATAAATTTATCGTTATGTCATTTGCTGAACTTTCTACTTGTTTTCTTGAAAATATAAATGTTATTGCTGGTAACATCTCATTCTCTTTCAAGTATTTACATAAATTATTTAGTACATGTGACCTTTTTACATACACTTCTTTTTTATTCATTAATCCTATTATCTTTCTCATTTTATTTATATTTTCTATTTCATAATCACCATTTGATGTTTGTATTTGTAATATTTTGTTCATTGATTTTCTTAATTCTTTTTCTAAATCCTTGTCTTTTAATTTTTTATAAAATCCTTCTACTGTTGTTATAAAGCCATAATGACCTAATGGTACTACTCTTTTATCTGTTGAACATAAATATACCTCTTTTTCTTCGTCTTTTTCACACCATTTAGCAAATTTTTCTGGTGATTCTATTGTTGCCGACAACATTACCATTTGAACATGTCTCGGTAACATCATTATCGTTTTTTCCCATACTTCTCCTCTATGTTCATCATTTATATAATGTACTTCATCAAATACTACACAACCTAATTCATTTTTTATATCTATTTCAAAATCTAAATTTTTAACAATTGATTTATCTTCTTTCAAATTAAATAAATAATTCATTAATATTTCTGTTGTCATTATTAATACATCTGCTTCTGGATTTGTTTTTATATCTCCTGTAAATAATCCTATACTTAAATCTGGAAATTTCTCTTTAAAGTCGTAAAATTTTTGATTTGATAATGCTTTTATTGGACTTGTATATATTAATTTTTTTTTATTTCTTGTCATATATCTTATTGCAAACTCTGCTGGTAATGTCTTACCTGAACCTGTATGTGCTGTAACTAAACAATGATTTCCTGTTATTATTGATTCAATCGCGTATTTTTGAAAGTCACTTAATTCAAATGGAAATTCTTGAAAATAATCACCGTATTCAGATTCTTTATTATATATATCTTTGCAAATTTTAACCATAGTTTATATTTATTTATAGGTTTTTTTTATATTATTTTAGCATTCAATTTTACGTTTTTATTTTATATTAATACTCTATATGACAACTTTTCTGTTTGATGCCTTGCCTCCCGATGAGTCTTACTTAAGTGATGGAAAAATTTATGTAGACGACGGAAATGGTGGTGCTTTTCAAGGAAATAGAACAATAACAATTCAACGTGGAACTCAATATACATTTAATACACAAACATTGGAAGAAAATTCAACTAATTATAACGGTTATGACAGTTATTTAAGGATTGGAACTACTACTAATGGTGGTGAAATCGATTTAGCATATCATGATGCTGATAGCAATTATGTAATTACTTTTACACCTTTAAATAGCACACCAAACACTTTATATTATTGGGTTACAGAAACTGCTGATAGTACAAATGATCGTAATACACAATATGGTTATGGCGTAATTAACGTTCAGGGTACAATTAATGCCTCACCTACAATAAGTCTTACTGGAGCTAGTTCCATCCAAATGAATCAAGGAGAAACATACAACGAACTTGGTGCAACTGCTAGTGATACTGAAGATGGTGATATTACTAGTAGTATAGTAATAACAGGTGATACTTTTAATACTAATGTAGCCGGTACTTATACTGTTACATATACAATTACTGATAGTAATAATGCAACAGCATCTACTACACGTACTGTAGAAGTAATTGACCTACCACCAACATTAACATTATTAGGAGCTAATCCTTTAAATGTTAGACAAGGTGGTACATTTACAGACCCTGGTGCAACTGCTAGTGATTTAACAGATGGTAATATTACGGAAAATATTCAAGTAGGAGGAGATACTGTTGATATCAACACGGTTGGTTCTTATTCCATAACATATTCAATTACAGATAGTGTAAATCAAACAGTTACACTTACTCGTACTGTTAATGTAACTCTAAATAATTTACCTACAATAAATCTTACTGGAGCTAATTCAATACAAATTAATCAAGGAGAAACATATAACGAACCTGGTGCAAGTGCTAGTGATACTGAAGATGGTGATATTACTAGTAGTATAGTAGTAACAGGTAATACTTTTAATACTAATGTACCCGGTACTTATACAATTACATATACAGTTACTGATAGTAATGGTGGAACAGCATCTGCTACACGTAGTGTAGAAGTAGTTGATCTTCCACCAACATTAACATTATTGGGAGATAATCCTTTTGAAGTTATACAACGTTTGACATTTACAGATCCTGGTGCAACTGCTAGTGATTTAACAGATGGTAATATTACGGAAAATATTCAAGTAACTGGAAGTGTTGATACTGACACCCCAGGTGATTATACATTAACATATTCTATTACAGATAGTGCAAATAATACAGTTACAACTCAACGCGTTGTTAGAGTAATTGAAAATAAATTACCAACAATTACTCTTAATGGAGATAATCCTTTTCAAATTAATCAAGGTGAAACATTTGTTGATCCTGGTGCAAGTGCTAATGATGATGAAGATGGAGTTCTAAGTGTAACTACAAGTGGTTCAGTTAATACAAGTACTCCGGGTACATATACTATTACATATACTGCTACTGATCAATATGGTGCTAGTTCATCTATTACACGTAGTGTAGAAGTAATTGATCTTCCACCATCATTAACATTATTGGGAGCTAATCCTTTTGAAATTATAGAAGGTAGTACATTTACAGATCCTGGTGCAACTGCTAGTGATTTAACAGATGGTAATATTACTGCAAATATTCAAGTAACTGGATCTGTTAATAATAATACTATCGGTAGTTATACTTTAACATATTCAATTACAGATAGTGCAAATCAAACAGTTACACTTACTCGTACAGTTAATGTAATCGAAAATAATTTACCAACAATTACTCTTAATGGAGCTAGTTCAATCCAAATTAATCAAGGTGAAACATATACCGAACTTGGTGCAAGTGCTAGTGATATTGAAGATGGAGTTCTAAGTGTAAGTATAACTGGAACAGTTGATATTAATACTCCTGGTACATACACTCTTACATATACTGCTCAAGATAATAATGGTGGGTCAGCATCTACAACACGTACTGTAGTAGTAATTGATCTTCCACCAACATTAACATTATTAGGAAGTAATCCATTTGAAATTATAGAAGGAAATGACTTTATTGACCCAGGTGCAAGTGCTAGTGATTTAACAGATGGTAATATTACTGCAAATATTCAAGTAACTGGAACGGTTGATACTAATACTGTCGGTAGTTATACATTAACATATTCAATTACAGATAGTGCAAATCAAACAGTTACGCGTACTCGTACTGTTAATGTAATCGAATTTCTTACTACAAAGATGTTTATTGGATACAAAATAGATAATATTACTTTAGCTGCACTAACAGAAGATAATAAAAATAATATAATAGATAATATAAAAAAATTATATGCATCACAATTGAATGTTGATGAAAGTAAAGTTGAAGTGATATTATCAGAAGGTTCTGTATTAGCCAATATTACAATTTCATTAACAGGAAATATTAATGATAATAAATCAAGTATAGAAAGTACTGTAGTAGAGCTTGAAAGAAATAAGACGAGAATATTAAATGTATTTTCAGAAGAAACAGGTATTAATAATCTATTAATAGACAGTAATTATGAAAATACAGAATTATTTGTAAATGATACTAATTCACCAAATCTCGTATCAGCAGGAAAACCGAGAACACAGCCAGAAAATTTAAGACATTTACGGTTTTTAAGAGGCAAAAGAAACAGCGAATTAAATAATAATGGAAAAAGAGATATAGTAACAAGTGGGGTAGGTGCAAGAACAGCATCAAATAGAGGTGCAATCGCAAGAAGGTCATTAGGTGTAACACCATTTGTAAAAAAATTCTTTTAATTAGGTAATTAAAAATATAATGAATAATAATATATTATTGATTATATATATTATGTTTAGCGAATTTAATAAAAATAATAAAATAAAAGGCATTCCAGATGGTGTAATGATAGGACAAATGGAACGTACAACGGAGTTAGATGAAAGAATATTAGAACGTAGCTTTCCAAGTGCTCCATTAAAACCAAACTATGATCCAAGACCAATTTCTACAAAATACTCATTATTTCCAGCGTTATCAGGAAGAGCTCCAGTAAATACAGAATTAAAAAATTATGATGATTATAATGTACATCAAACATTTAATCCAGGAAATTCAAAAGCACCTCCAGATGGATTTTTAAAATATATAGATAATGAAAGTTATTTAAGAAATCAATCCATAGCATTACAAAAAGGTGCAGAACAAGGTTATTATGTACCTCAATCAAAGAGTGAATTATTTAATAATTATCCAGTAGGAGGAAGACAAGAGGTACAACCACACCCTAATCTATTTAAAAAATCAAATTTCGAAAACCCAAGAGCAAGTAATAATAATTTAGAAGATATTGGAAAAGATTTATTTCATAATAATACACGAACACAATTAAGAAATCAAGTAAATTAGAAATCAATTAAGTAATTAAATTTATTATTTTGTCTAATCTTTTTCAAATAAAATTTATGACTACTATTTGAATATTCAGTTTTAAACCAAGAATATTTATTAAAATAAAATTTATTAGCTAATTTCATTTTATGATTAAATTCTAGGAACACTTTATTTAGTTCATATAGACAAATATCATAGTTATTATATTTTGTATCATCAAAAGACCAAATATAATTAATTATATCTAATGGAAGATTATTCATTATATTACTTATAATTATAAGTAATGATTATTTAAGTTAGTTATCATAGAAGAATATGATAAGTAAAAGAGAATATATAAATTAAATGTTTATTACGAGATTAAATATAAGTAAAAATATAAATAAATTATATAAGAATGACAAACATATTAAATTACACTTACAATATACTATTTATAAATAATTGGGATGAATATATGTGGTTTAGACATTTAATAACAATATCTTTCGTAATCATAGTGTATTATGTATATAAAAAATATGTAGATGACACAGACTTGTTATATGAGGTTGAAGGATTTACACAATCAAAATCATATGTTTATAAAAAAGATAAGGAGTGTTTCGATGATTTTTACATAGAGATATACGATACGATTTATAATAATTATAAGAATATACCTTTAGAAACTGATTATATTATAAAGAATACTGAATTAACTGATAATAGTAAAATACTAATATTGGATTCTAAAACAGGTATTATGGTTAATGAATTTGACAAACAAAATTGTGAATGTTATGGAATAGAAGAAAATAAAGAAATGATAAATTACAGTAAATCGATGTATCCAAACATAAAGGTAGATAATGATAGTATTTATAATTCATTAGCAGTAACATCTAACTCATTTTCTCATATTATTATCAATAATTATAATATTTATAATTACCAAGATAAATATTCCATATTAAAAAATTGTTATTATTGGTTAAATGCAAATGGTTATTTAATAGTTCATTTAATTGAACCTAATAAATTTGATACATTAATGCCTATTGCAAGACCATGTATTTATAATAATATTCAAAATAAAGTAAAAAATAGAATAAAGAAATGTAATGTAAATTTTCTTGGGTTTAATTACAATAGTGAATATGCATTTAAAAATAATAATCAATTACTATTAAAAGAAAATTTCATAGATAAAAAAACAAATCATATTAGGCAACAAGAAAGAACATTATATTTAGAAAGTATTAATAATATATTGCTTATTGCAAAGAAGGCAGGGTTTCATGTTCATGGTAAAGCATCAATGAAAAATATAAATGGAGATGAACATCAATTTATTTATATTTTCGAGAAAATCCATTAAATCATTCTTAGTTCTGAGTTCGTGGGGAGGAAAAAAGTCCCCGCTCTTGCATATAATCATGAAAATTCGGCATTTCAGCGGTGTCTGAGTTAAGTGTCATTGGTGTTCCTGACCAATTAAAACTACCATTAAAACCCCCTGTTAATCTATCGATACCAAATTCTCCATTCATATTAATTCTTGGTAATAAAACTCTTATTTTGCCTGGAAATTCATTTCTACACATTGGACATTCATGTTTTTTTAGTTTGTATATACAAGGCATGCATATATAATGATTACATGTTGTCTTAATTATAAATGTATCTTTTCCAGCATAACAAATACAACATTCATCGAATAAATCTTCATTTATATTTTTTTTTTGTTTTTCTTTAACTTCATCCTTTTGATTCATATATTTATCTATGTTCTCCCTTAACAATATATAATCATTAACATTATCTATATTGTTTCCTGAAATATCTTCCATTATATGTTAGTTCATATATAGTTTTTTATATTATTATAATAAATGAATTTTGTTGTATATTTATTTATTTTCTCAATTATTATTTTATTTTTTATAATAGCTATGATTAAAGTAAATAATCCTTTTTGGAATTTGATGCCTGTATATCATAAATATGATTATTGGAGGTATTTATATAAGAAAAATTTTATTTTTGGAGAACTTGTTAAAAATAAACATTATGATTATTTACAGGTAGTCACAAAACAAATAAATGAATTAGAAGAAAACGAGAAAAAACAAATAATTAATTTACTTCAAGACCATTATTTAGGGACTGATAAGTATTTATATACTATAAATGATAAGAGTTTTAATGCATTATTTAATGGGTCAAGTATAAATTCAATATGTTCATATTATCAGAAGCAAAAATATACTGTAAATAATTCTGAAATTGTAATTTCAAAAGAAAAAGATACAATAGATGGTGTAATATTATCAAATAAGATTAATTTTTTCTCAAATAACGAGAAAATAAACGCCTATTACAGCGAACATATATGTACTCATCGAGAAGATTCAGATACATACTTAAAACGTAAGTTATTATTTTCTCATATTTATAATTCTTTAAAATTAAAACCAATAGAGTGTTTCATAATTAAAAAGAATATAAATCAATTTAATAATGTAATACCGATAACTTCATCTGAAACTCACGTTTATAAATTATCATATTATTCAAAAATAGATTTGAATTTATTAGAAATTAAAAATATAAATAACACGAACATTGACCCAATAATTAATTTAATATCAAATGTATCAAATGATAAAAAATATTTTAATGCAGTTTTCTCACCTGATATTGGTAATTTAAAGTTAATGTTATCAGAAAATTTACTAGATATATATACATTGAATTATAAAAATAATATTTTAGCATATTATATTTTTAAAAATAGTCAAATACATGAAGAGGAAAATGAAGTAGATTATATATCTTGTATATCAAGTATTAATAATTGTCCGAATGATATGACTTTTATAAATGGGTTCATGAAAATATTAAATATTATTTTGAGAAAAAACCCAGAAAGGAATGTCCTTCAAATTGAGAATTTTTCTCATAATTATACATTAATTAATCATATGAACACAAAATATAATGTAATTGATAAATTTAAGACAAGTTTTTATAGTATTAATTATTTTGTTGCAAATACACCATTTAGTAGTAATAATATTCTTACATTTTTTTAATTAATATAATTTTTTAATTATATAAAATAATAGTTAAATTTATATTATGTCATTAAAGAGAATTAGAAGAGAATTACAAGAAATACAACGAGAGCATGTTTCAGAGTGTGAAGCTGGACCAGTAAATGAAGATATGTATATTTGGAAGGCCAAATTGAAAGGACCACCTGAATCACCATATGAAAATGGTATTTTCACATTAAAGATTGAATTTCCCACTGATTATCCATTCAAACCCCCAAAAGTAATGTTTGAGACCAAAATATATCATTGTAATATTAATAGTAACGGTGGTATATGTTTAGATATTTTAAAAGACCAATGGTCACCTGCATTAACTATAACCAAAATATTACTATCAATATCTAGTTTGTTACATGACCCAAATCCCAATGATCCATTAGTTGCATCAATTGCAAAAGTATATTTAGAGGATAAAGAACAACATGACCATAATGCAAGAGAATGGACTTTACGATTTGCAACATAAAATTGAATTTATAAGTTATTAATTTACAACTTATAAATAATAATGAAAAGCAGTATTATTGTTAACACTAGTGAAGTACCAAAAATTTTATATCAAATATATGATGAATTAAACAATTATAAAAATGAAAAAACTTTGAATAATGAACTATATGATTGTTTAATATTAAAAATGGATTTAGAAAAGTCAAAAACTATAATAGATAAAATTTTAGCTATAGTTAATAATGAGTTACTTAAAAATGTTTAATAAATTTACTTATTTATTTTCTTGTTTTCTTTCGTAATGTTTTTCTCTTAGAACTTTTCTTCCCTTTTTTTGTTGCTTTTCTTGTTTTTCTATCTACCTTTTTCTTGTTACGACGTGTTTTTCTTCTTCCTCCTGTTTCTGCTGGTTGTTCAGATGCTTCTGATAATTTTTTTAATCTAGGAATAAATTTTTCATATGGTTGTTCAGTCATATATTCTTCATATTCAACATCCCACAAATATGTATTTGTATAGTTATTTAAATTAGTTGCATTGCCTTTTATTTTATCTAAATTAGTCTCATGTTCATTATATTTGTTTGTTATTTTTTCTACTTCTTCAAATTTTATATCTTTATATTTCTCATTATTAATAATGGTATTTTCAATAGCGTTGTCTAAGTTTTTTAAACCTAGTAGATAATGTTTAAAATCTTTAGCTACATGTTTATTAGAATACACTGTGAAATAATAAGAGAGGTGGTCTCTAAATCTTTTTAAATAATTTCTAAATCCTTCTTCTTGTTTTATTTTTTCTCTAAATTTATTATCATTAATAAATTTTGACTTTAGAGATTCTATTATAAAATCTTGTTTAGACTGACTATTTCTTATTTTTGCATCATTTACTGCATTTTCGGCCTTTTCTTCCTCAGTCATATTTGTATTGTTTATTGTTAAACCCGCTTCATGCATGTCACTGCCTCCTTTTGTTCGTTTTGTTTTTAACATTCTTATATATTAAGAAAATATTTTGTTAAATTTATTTATTTTCTTGTTAATTTTCTTTTTTTTGTTCTATTTTTTTTTCTTAACGGTTTTAATTTTTTCACTTTCAATAGTTTGTAATTTTTCTCTATAGGTTTTATATTTATTATATTCTTTTTCAAAATTTTTCAATTCATTCAACCACATTTTTTCCAATGTTGTAGCTTTTAATATGGACAATTCATTTTCAGCATCATTTTTGTCTTTTAATATTTGTTCAACATTTTCATTTGTAACAGAATCCATAGGCATTTTGATAAGATATTTATAGTTATCTTCTATCTTATCAAAACCCATTTGTTGAAGCATATTATTTACAGTTTCATTATTTTTTTTACGTAAATCAATTTTGTCATTTAATGTATCTAAAATATATTTTGCTTTATTTGATAACTTAATTAATTTACTTTCATATGCGTTGATTAAAGCATTTTTTCTTTTATCATAGACTGAAATTCGAACATTATAATAATCATCGATAATTTCAGGAACAGA
>MDTE01131349.1_pt1 | contig 13789 bp, 11 predicted proteins | sample 811231 | NCBI WGS metagenome assembly MDTE01 (sample SAMN05326651, study PRJNA326480) | marine metagenome | isolation source: seawater | place: Indian Ocean: Red Sea | collected 2010
AGACTCTGTTCCGTAAGAAAACGAAATCATGAACCTTGGTAATCTACCAAGGTGCCGTAAGATTTATTCAGTGGTTCAAAAAGGTAGTCACGTCACGTTGAAAATGATCGAGGAGCCTTTAGCGCAACCAGATAACCGATCAGCTGAATTCGATCCAATCAAGCCCAAATAGATCTCTCGTCCAACCAACTAGGTTACCGATCCTTAAAGCCGGTTATTTTTTGTTAGGATTGATTGCCTCGATGTAGGTCAATGCGCCTGAAGGATTCCCCCGCATGAGAATTATGCCTTCATCCGCATCCAAAAGCGCATCATCCTGCGGGGCACTCGGATCGGTAGTGATCCGCCATCCACCCCCAGTTATGACGACCTGTGGAGCGGAGGTATAACCCGAGCCCGGACTGGTAACTGTAATGCCTGTAACTGCTCCACCAGAAACGGTAGCGTCTCCTTTCCCTCCGCTACCTCCACCGCCGATAAAGAAAACCTTGGCAGTCGTATTGTATCCGGCACCGCCACTTCCTAATGACCAAGTTTTCGATCCCTTGGCAGAATTGAAATTGACGTCCCGTCTTCCCTTAACGACGACATAACTCCCACCACGCGCAACGATTTCGTGAGAACCGTTAAGCGATGAATAATTAGTTACCGGATCAAGTCCGCTAACCCCGACGTCCGTACCGTTAATATCCAATTCGTCATCCCCATTGTCATTGATCATTTCTCCGGAAACTTCATCAAAGGTAATGGTAAAACCAGCCAAAGGGGCCGTTCCGCTAAGCGAAACCTTGGTATGTGTGGAAACGTTGTGATCAACCGAATTTCCGCTCGCGTCGCAACTGGCAAGACCGGTGACCGTGCCCGAGGCCAAGGATACATCAGCGGAACTCATGGTGCCACCCGTAGGAGCCTTGGCCGAAGCGGTGGCAATCTCGGTAACTCCGTCATTCACGTTACCTTTGTAATAATACTGCGTCCAAGTTGAACCGGACAGGAAATAGATGGTATCCGCCAAGCTATAATTGCCATCGGATGCACTTGGTCGAAATTGGCCAGCACCAGTTCCGAGATATCCACAAGGAATGATTTCGCCCAACAATACGTCAGTTCCGAACGGGTTGTTCATGACGATTTGCTGACCGGTAGCGGGCAATCTCATTTTTTGGTTCAGCTCACTTACCGATCCATCGACCTTAATTGTAGCTGTTGAACCCGTACGGCGAGCGACAATAACTCCCTCGTCGGGGTAAATGACCCTCCCGCTTTGAAGTCCCGAACCAGGATTGCCGAACTGATACCAACCTGCCGCATAACTGCCGCTTCCAGGAAAGAAAAAGTACGACTTCCATAATGTGGCATCCCAAAGATAGACCAAATCAGCAGTAGCCGGATAACCATCCTGGAGAGGGCATTCGGTTACTGTGGTTCCCATCAACCCGCCAAGGGTATTCCCGGGGATGATTTCCACCGTGTAGTTAACTTGAAAAATGTTTTGAAGAGTTTCCCCGGACGCCAGACGCGAAGTGTCCAAGGTAAGCTGGGTAGAGTTATTGCTGGTAATGAGAAAAGTCCTGCCGACGTCAGAGGAACCCTCTTGCGTCAACCTAACGAAATGAGGGCCGGCAACAACGGAAACCTTAGGAACCGCGGAATAACCCGCTCCACCATTAGTAACAGTTACTGCGTTAACGACACCCGAGGCATCCAATGAAAGAGTGGCTGTCGATTGGTTGTCGTCCTCATCCGGATAGTCAATGAAGACTTTCGGAGGATTTCCCGCCGAAAAACCTGCACCTCCATAAGTTGTGGCAATGGAAGCCACAGCCTTACTCGAAACGGTTGGGGTAAGGACGGGAACCTTCACCCCGGTGTTGAAAACACCTGGCACGAATGGATCTTCTTCATTGCCATCCGCATCGGTTGACGAATTAACCTCAAAGGTAATTGCAGTGGCATTCACATCCGATATTACCCCAGTATAAATTGCTTCACCGGCAAGCCCCGCGCTCACGACCCTGTAACTAGGTGTGGTAACCGAACTGCTGGCATCGCCCACGGTTATAGCGACCGTACCGGCCACTCCACCGACATCGCTTCCGGAGACGGGTTGGATTTGGCAACAAAAGAACGCTAGGCAGAGACTGAATAGAGAAAAGGCTAACTTCATGATTTGGACGATTTTACTGATTTGGCTTTAAAGGTATTAGCACCAAGGTGATAAATCTTACGTAATATTTGAAAGTTTTTTCAAAATAATTCTTCGTTTTTAATCTCTTTTTCTCACAAAACCGAAATTAAAATTGTTTTGGGCATATATTATGACGCTTAGGGCACTATGTTTCTTCGAAACGCAAGATGAAAAACAAACCGAGAATCAGGCAGACTGCGTTAGGCACCCACCAACTCAAGCAAGCTATGAATTGATTGGCAAACAGATTTGTGAACAGGCTCCCCAAGCCGAAATAGGCAACGGCAACAAAAACGCCCAAGGCCATATTTCCAACTGATTCGTTCCGCCCCTTCAAGATTGCAAGGGGCAAGAGAACGAAGGAAAGAAAAAAGGGAGACAAACCGAGTGCGACGTTCTTTTGGAGCAAGACCTGAGCCTCCATTTGCTTTTGCCTGTTGTCCGTTGAGTTCGAATTGGCAATCCCCAGGAGATCCTTCAATCCCATTCTCTTGAGATTTTGCGGATCATCCTTGGCCGAAAGGTCCAAAACGACCGGTTGGGTCCAACTTTCGAAGGAAACGTAAAGGTCCGAAGACCAGTTCTTGGAATCCGACTCGGTATCCCCGGATTCCACGTCGATGTCCCTAAGATCCAAAAGCAGGCGGGCATCCTCTTCGGACCTCTTGACAACCCCGCGCCTCGCATGAACGATTGACTGCAATTCATCCTCCTCCCCAAAGAGCAGGATTCGAAGCTTACTCCATTCACTTTCTCCAACTTCCCCGACGGAAATAGATACTTTCGAGAGATTTCCACCGGCGAGGGATCGAAGACTTTTTCCCGATTCCTCGTTTAAGTCTTTTCCAACGTTGAACTCGATCTCCCCTTCCTTTTCCAGAACCGCATGCAAGTTGGACCACAAAACTTCCTCCTTTTTGCGATCGAACTTCGCGCGATTGGCGGGAGCCCATTGCAAGTTGGCATACAGAGTGAACGCGCTAAGAACAACGGACAGGAGAAAAACCGGCTTACCCCAATCCCAAATTCCCAACCCAAGTGAGCGAAGAGCGAGGATTTCCTTGTCCGAAGACCAACGCCCGAAGCAAAAAAGTACCGCCAGGGCGAAACCAAAGGGCAAACCGTAGGTTAGGGAGTAAGGCACGAGAAAACCAATCAGTTCCAGAAAAAGGTAAGGAGAAAGGGAAAGCGCTTGGAAAAGCCTTTCGTGCGAACGCAGGGCATTGCCGTAAAGGAGGATTCCCGTCAGAACGAAAGTCGAAAGAAGGGTCGTCACCAAGAGTTCGCGAAAGACGAATCGGCGAATTATGGTGGGGGGATTCACGAGTTAAGCAAATCAACGGAAGCTCAGGTTTTCAAGATCTTCGGGCAGGTCCACCCCGATTGTTGCCTTTGCCACAATCGAAACCCCTATCCGATAACCGCGCTCCAGAGCTCTCAGTTGCTCAAGTCGCTCAACTCTTTCAAGGACTCCTTGTTCGCATTGCGAATAAGAATCAAGGAAAGAGGATTCGTAGGCATACATTCCCAAGTGCTTGTAAGCAAAAGGATCCTTACCACTCCAATGTTCTTCTCCTGCGTCCCTCGGGTGAGGAATCGGGGCGCGGGAGAAATAAAGCGCATACCCTTCTTTATCCAGAACGACCTTGACCTGATTGGGGTCCAAAAAATCCTCCTCATGCGCAAAAGCCACGGCGAGGGTAGCCATGGCCGCGTTTTCCTTATCCAAGGCAGCTGCCAAGGCAAGGACGTGACTGCGCTCGACCATGGGTTCGTCCGCCTGAACGTTAATGACGGTCTTGCGGCCAAGGATTCGATTGGCTTGAGCTATGCGATCGGTTCCGGACGGCAAGTCCGGATCGGTTAGCAGAACCTCGAACCCTTCATCCCGCAAGGGTTGAGCAAGTTCTTCTCCATCGACGGCAAAAAAGACCTCGAATTCGGGAACCTCTTGGCACAAGCGTTCGGCAGTACGCAAGATCAGGGGCTTCCCTCCGGCATCAGCCAAAAGTTTGCCAGGGAAGCGCACTGATGCAAGACGGGCAGGAACGATTATGGTAGGTAATGAAGACGAGCACATGATCTGCCCTTCGATTTGCTAACATTTCTTGGGTTGTAGCAAGCAAATCCGCACGATAGTATGGTAGGCTTATCTGAATATTCCCTCATGACCAAAGAAGCGCAAACCTCAACCTCCGAGTTCATTCCCATCGACCGGTTCTCACTACCGGACGCTTCAGGTAGATTCGGTCCTTACGGCGGATCCTTCGTCCCCGAAACGTTATCCCACCCCTTGCGTGAACTTAATGATGCTTATTTGGAGGCCAAGGAATGCCCCGAGTTCAGGGAAGAACTGGCCCGATTGCTCCGAAGTTTCGCCGGGCGGCCTACGGAACTTTACTTTGCCGAACGATTGAGCAAGCGCTTGGGCGGTGCGAAGATATACCTCAAACGTGAAGATCTTCTCCACACTGGCGCGCACAAGATTAACAACGCGCTCGGTCAGGCATTGCTCGCCAAGCGAATGGGGAAGAAAAGAATCATTGCCGAAACCGGAGCTGGTCAGCATGGAATCGCTACGGCATCCGTCTGCGCCCGCTTTGGATTCGAATGCGTGATTTACATGGGTGCGGAGGATATGCGCAGACAAGCCTTGAACGTCTTCCGCATGCGATTGAGCGGTGCCGAGGTCCGTGGTGTCGAAGCAGGAAGAAAAACGCTCAAGGAGGCAATCAACGAGGCAATGCGAGACTGGGTGACCAACGTCAGGGACACCCATTACATCTTGGGTTCTGCTTTGGGCGCGCACCCTTATCCCGGAATGGTCAGAGACTTTCATCGAGTCATTGGAGAAGAGACCAAAAAACAGTTTCTGGAAATCGAGGGGAAACTCCCCGATGAGATGATCGCTTGCGTCGGTGGCGGAAGCAATGCGATTGGATTTTTCTTTGATTTCCTGGAAGAGAAAAACGTTCGCTTGATCGGCGTCGAGGCTGGAGGCAGGTCGCTGGAAGATGGCGAACATGCAGCCCGATTCGAAGGTGGAAAATTGGGAATTCTTCAAGGATGCAAGACTTGGATTCTTCAAAACCCCGATGGACAGATAAACCCGACTCATTCGGTTTCGGCCGGATTGGACTATGCCGCGATTGGTCCCGAACATGCATTCTACAAGGATCGGGGCCGAATTGATTACGCAAACGTCGGGGACGAGGAAGCCTTGGATGCATTCAAGGCCCTGTCATCGGAAGAAGGTATTCTGCCTGCCTTGGAATCCTCTCACGGATTGGCTTATGGGTTCAAGAGAGCAAGGGCATTGTCCGAAGATCAAATCATTTGCATCAACCTCAGCGGTCGTGGAGACAAGGATGCAACGGAAGCCGCTCGATTGATGAAAGTTCCAGGGCTATCTTTGCAGCAGACGCCATGAATAGCATGACCGGATATGGGAGATCCACCCTTAATCTCCCCGATCACGCAATCTCGATCGAGGTATATTCCGTAAATAAGAAAGGCCTTGAAATTGTTTTTTCTGCTCCAAAGGAATGGCAGTCCTTCGAACAACTTGCGATTGCCTACCTCAAGCAAACGCTCGAAAGGGGCCGGGTTCGCGTATCCCTGTCCGTGGAACCGTCCAAAACCGAAAACAAACGCACCAGCCTCCTCAACGATGAGGAAATCGCCCGTGACTTGAAAGAATTGGAGGAATTTCTAAATCACAAAGGACATCCCTTTGAAATCACGGCGAATCTCGTCCTTCAACTCGCTCAGTTGAGGAGGCGGGAACCGGGACTTCCCAAGCTCGACGAAATAACGTCTGAGTTGACCGAGACCCTAAAGGTGGCGACTAGTGAAATGACCACCATGAGGGAAAAGGAAGGTTCGAGCATTTTTGAGGACTTGAAGCAAAGAACAAACCGCCTCGACGAAATGGTTCGCCAAATGGAAGAAGGAAGCAAGGAAATGGCAAACGAATGGAAGGCCAAACTCTTGGAGCGCTTGAACAAGGCGAACCTTTCCCTCACTTCGGACGATGATCGAGTGCTCAAGGAGGTGGCCCTCTTCGCTGAAAAATGCGACGTCTCCGAGGAGATTTCGAGGCTAAGGAGCCATTTCGAGCAAATTCTGGATACCCTGCCCGATAACGGATCGATAGGGAGAAAGCTTGAGTTCCTCCTTCAGGAAGTCAGCCGGGAGCTCAATACCTTTTGCTCCAAATCCACTCGTACGAAATGCACCTCCATTGCCTTGGATGCCCGAGCCGAAGTGGAGAAGATGCGAGAACAATCGATGAACGTCGAGTAATTCACATCGCCTTCAAGCGCCAATCGGTTCGTCTTCCCCACCCTCATCCCTTTCCTTGCGAGACTCGAAAAAGCTCAAGATAAGATAGGAAAAAGCCCCGAGAAATATTCCGGAATCGGCAATATTGAAAATCGGGTAATCATAGTTCACCAAGGGAAAATAAACATCGATAAAATCCACTACCTCGGCAGGATCCCTAAAGATTCGATCCGAAAGGTTTCCTACAATGCCACCACAAATCAGTCCAAAGATGATTTGGATGGGCTTCCTTTCCAGTTCAAGGTTTTTTCTGAATAAGTAAATGGCAAGCAGGGCAATCCCGGCAAGAACGGTAAGAACTTCGGGGTAATCCGAAAACATGCTCCACGCAGCCCCGGGGTTCGTAACGTAGGTGAACTCTAAAAACGCACGATCCCCCTCAATCAGGTCAAGAACTTCTATTGGGTTTCGCCTCAACTCGACCGAATTTTCAACCACCCAAGCCTTACTTGCCTGGTCAAGCAGCGATACGACGGCAAAAAGGAGCCAAAACCTCAAGTAAATCACTTTAACGGTTGATCCGAAGGTATCCTGCCTCAGTCTTCCTGCCCCATTGTGGAATCGGCAATCGTCGCAAAGGCACCCGTAACGGGATCGCCCTCTCGGCGCTTCCTTTGTTCGTAGAAGTTCTGCCCTTCAAGTGAGAAACGCGTAAAGGGAACGACTTTCAACCGCGTTTTCTTGATTGGTTTTTTCGTCTCTTGACAGATTCCGAAGGTTCCATCGAAGATTCGATCGATCGCATCCTCGATTTCCACAAGAGCCTCTTGTTCGCTTGCCACCATGGAAAGAGCCACGTCGCGGTTGAAGGTTTCGGTCCCTGCATCAGAGGAGTTCAAGGAAAGTTCTCCGGAAGATTCTCTTGCCGATGCGCCCAAAGTCTCATTCGAGCGCTCTCCCAATGCCCCCTTCAGGGAAGCCCGCAAAGACATCAAGTCATTGTAATAGGGCATCCATTGCTTGGGAACCTTCTTTTCGTCTCGAATCGGTCTTGAAGACGTCGTGGATGGAACCAAGCCAAGTATATCGTCGATGGATGCCGTCTGTATCTTCTTTACTTTCGTAGTTCTCCCTTTTTTTGTTGCCGAAACCTTGCCCTTTTCTGTTTTGCTCTTGGCAGGACTAGCCTCGCCATGGTCAGCCTTGGTCTCTTCATTCTCGCGGGTAGCCAAGATTGAACGCACGTCCTCCATACTGAAACCCTTTGTCTCAATTTTTTCCTCCGCAGCTGCAGGACTGGTTTTACTGGCAATTTCCAGAAGCTTTTTCTCTCCATCCTCCTCCCCCACGGGTTGCGGGGATGCCGATGTTTTTCCTTTCTTCGAAGCCTTGGCTGACCGAGGAGTCTTGGTTGCAGGAGGTTTCGCCTTGGCTGCCGGAGCTTTGGTTGCCTTGGTCTTTGGCGGGGTGGATTTGGTGGCCTTGGTTTTCTTAACCGTGGAAGCTGCATTTCTTGGTGCCTTGGATGCAGCTGAGGTAGCCTTTTTTGCCTTGGTCTTTGGCGGGGTGGATTTGGTTGTCTTGGTTTTCTTAACCGTCGAAGCTGCCTTTCTTGGTGCCTTGGATGCAGCTGAGGTAGCCTTTTTTGCCTTGGTTTTGGTGGTAGATGTCTTTTTCTTCGTCATAATTAAGGGAGTTAAAGAGAATATTTTGTTACGCAAGCTTGGCAAGCACTTCAGCGCATCGGGGAGAAACTCCCCCCCAAGAGTCAACATTGACTAACTTGGGCACCCAGCGCCAACTTCTCGGGCATCGAACACCAGGGGCATGCCTTGCTCGAACTTGGGTATCCTCGAGATGAGCTTCTTCTGAAACGATTACCGATGAAACAATGAATATTTCGGGCAAGTCCTTCGCTCGGCGCTTGAAAACCGAGCGAAGCGGACTGTCCGCCGTGAGCCCGATCTCAATCTCCGCGTCCAGAGATTGTCCGATTTCCTTCTTGGACCTCAATTCCTCCAAGGCCTCGTTCACCTTCAACTCCTTGAATTCAAGAATGTCTCGGATATCGGAAACCGCTTGTTCATTATCTCCAAGATCGAAAGACTCCGGCCAGTCCTGCAAAACGAGGGGGTCTTCGCACAATTGCGTATCGGCAGTCGCGAATGACCATGCTTCATCTGCGGTAAAGGGCGTTATTGGACCGATAATTCGAACCAAGGTCATGAATACGTGATGAATAGCCGTTTGGGAAGATCGCCTTATCGGATCGTCAGGATGCAAGGTATACAACCTGTCCTTGATGATGTCATGATAAGTTGAAGACAAGACCCCCGAGCAAAACCGGTTGACAATTTGGACGGCTCGATGAATTTCAAAATTCTCCAAGGCTTCCGTGACGTCCTCGGTCATCTGATTCGTTTGAGCGAGGACCCAGAGGTCGATCGCGCTCAAGGCCGCAAATTCGATTGCATCTTTCTTAGGAGAGAAATCGCACAAGGTTCCGAGTTGAAATCTTATCGTATTCCGTAAAGTACGGTAGGCACGGACCACTTGTCCGAGAATCTCCTCCGAGAGCGGAATGTCCCTGCGGAAATCTTCCGAGCAGACCCACAAGCGCAAAACGTCCGCTCCATATTTGGCAACGTATGAATCCGCGGTTTGAGGCTTCCCGTCACTTTTCGATATTTTCCGACCGTCCCCGTCCACAACAAAGCCATGGGTGAGTACGTGTCTATAGGGAGCTTTTTCGTAAGCGATCATGCTTGTCCAAAGAGAGCTTTGGAACCAGCCCCTGTGCTGGTCGCTTCCTTCAAGGTAGAGATCAGCCGGCCACTCCAAATCATCCTGACAATTGAGCACGGCGCGATGGCTGCAACCCGAGTCAATCCAAACGTCCAAGGTGTCCGTTCCCTTCGCCAGAGTCTTCCCCTTCCATTCATCCGGAAGTTCAAAACCTTCCAGGAGTTCGGAAGCGGAACATCCGAACCACAAGTCTGTACCAACTTTTTCGACTTTTTCCGCAACCATCCTGATCAAAGAACCATCCAGAAGCGGCTCTCCTTCTTCATCGTAAAATACAGGGATGGGAACGCCCCAGGAACGTTGGCGGGAAATACACCAGTCCGGCCGGGTCTCAAGAAAGCCCTTGATTCGATTTTTTCCCCAGTCAGGCGTAAAGCGAACCCCATCTACTTCCTCCAGGCAAGTTTCCCTCAAGCCATCCCGGTCAAGAGAGACAAACCATTGATCCATTGCACGAAAGACAACCGGGGTCTTGCTTCGCCAGCAATGTGGGTACTGATGGTGGTGTTCATTCAATGCCATCAAGTCTCCAGACTTCTCCAAGATGCCCAGCACTTCCGTGTTGGCGGGACAGCCATCCGCCTTCTCCAGCACCGACACCCCAACGAGATCTTCCGGAATCTGCCCGTCATCCAGGTAAGAGCCATTGTCATCCAATGGACAATAGATATCCAAACCATTTATCTGTCCGGTTAGATAGTCGTCCAATCCGTGCCCAGGCGCCGTATGCACGCAACCGGTACCCGAATCCATAGTTACGTAGTCTGCGGGTAAAACCGGACTTTCACGATCAATGAACGGATGCCTGGCTATCCATCCGACCATTTGCTCACCGAGCAATTCTTCCCCACGCTCGACCCCTTTGAGCGAACAAGCCGATATAACGGAATCGGCCAGGCTCTCGGCTACCCAATAGGCGTTGTCTCCAACCTTAAGCTCGAGGTACTTTTCTCTGGGATGAACGGCAATGGCCAAGTTTGCCGGCAAAGTCCACGGCGTCGTGGTCCAAATCACGACATAACTGCCGGGTTTCCCGGTTATGGGAAATCGAACGTAAATGGAGGGGCTCAAATGATCCTTGTATTCGATTTCCGCTTCCGCCAGTGCCGTCCGACAAGGAATCGACCAATAAACGGGTTTCTTGCTACGGTAAACCAAGCCTTTCTCAACGAATGAGGCAAAGGTTTTGAGAATCTCGGATTCGTATCGGCCATCCATCGTACGATATTCGTTTTTCCAATCTGCCAAAACACCAAGCCTTTGGAATTGCGTGCGCTGTGTCTCAATGTAAGAACTTGAAAAATCCTTGCAAGCTTGCCGCAAAGCCAAGTTGTCGAACTCCTTCTTTTCCTTTCTAAGGGCTTTGGTTACCTTGTGCTCGATGGGCAACCCGTGACAGTCCCAGCCTGGAACGTAAGGCGTTCGAAAACCCCGAGCCGATTTGAAGCGAAGAATCGAGTCCTTGAGAATTTTGTTCAAGGCCGTCCCCACATGGACGTCTCCATTGGTGAAAGGCGGTCCATCGTGAAGAACAAAGGCCTCGCCAAGCTTGTTTTTCTCCTGCATTCGAGCGTGAACGTCCAAAGCCTTCCAGTGCTCGATTCGTACCGGTTCCCGTTCCATTGCATTAGCTCGCATGGGGAAGTCTGTCTTGGGAAGATTTAAGGTATCCTTAAGCTTTTCTGCCTGATTCATCAGAGACTTTGAAATTTATAGTAGAAGGCTTGCGAAAATGGTGGAATATCCGTTCAAGTCAAGGGTTGAAAAAATCGAGGATTCGATTCTCCTTGCCTTACCCTCTCTTAAATTCACTCTTTTCGCCTTTAATTAAAGTGGATCAAATTCTCACCAACCTCACCGAGCAGATTAGCAATACATCCGGATTTGTACACCTCGCAATCTTGATTCTTGCAATAATCATAGGTCTGTTTCTTCTCACAAAGGGAGGGGATTGGCTAAGTGACCACAGTTCCCACATAGCGGAAGCATTGGGCGTACCCAACGTTGTAATTGGGCTAACTATAATATCCATCGCAACTTCCGCACCTGAATTATTCACCTCGATCGCAGCAATTCGAGGACAAGCAGAAGGTCTGATCCTAGGCAACATAGTCGGTTCAAACATTGCGAACATCAGCCTGATACTGGGACTCGTACTATTGATCAAGCCCATCGAAACAAAGGGAGCTATCGCTAATAACCAAATAATCATTCTCCTCTTGCTGACAATTTCGTTCTGTTTTGCTCTGTCCTTCAGCCCCACTCAAACACTCTCCTTCGGGACCGGAATTGCCTTGTTAGGATTTATCTTTTTTTACCTTTGTTGGATAACGACGAGTGCTCTTAAGAAACGGAGCCCGGACATTAGCGATCAAGACATTGAGCAGGAAGACGCAGAATTATCGAATTCCCTAACTTTTTCAGCCTTCGTCATTTTTCTTTCTGCCATCACGCTTTGGGCAGGATCGGACTTTCTCGTATTCGGAGCAAAAAATCTCGCATCACTCGCTGGCGTCCCCGAGGAGTTAATCGGGTTCACTATTCTCGCAATCGGGACTAGTCTTCCCGAACTGGCTGCGTCCGTTTCTCTGGTTAAAAAAGCGAATTATGACATGATTCTTGGAAATATCGTCGGTTCGAATCTTTTTAACATTGGATTGGTGGGCGGAATGGCAGGAATACTTGGCCCCGTCAGTTCTCAAACACCACACCCATGGATAGATTATCTTTCTCTCGTATTGATTACCGCCCTGTTCTGCTATTGGCTAAAGGGTCGAAAATTGGATAGAAAAGAGGGGATTCTCTTGCTGACCATATATTTCGCAGCATCCTCCTGCACATGGGTATGGAACGGCTAGCGGGAAAACATAATTGGTTGGACAGCCTGCTCCGAAAGAGCCCCTGCCTTCAATCGTCAAGGGTTCCGCCCTCCGTGAGGCGCGTGAAGTTCAAAAACTAAGAATCTTCTCCTACTTGGAAACGGACGAAGCTTCCCACTTTCAATTCGCATCCGATCTCTTGCCCCACTGCGGACAGGAGTTCCTTTATCGAATTATCAGGATTCTTCACAAAGGGTTGTTCAAGTAAACAGCAATTGGAAAAATACTTCTCAAGCTTCCCCTGAACGATCTTCTCTACCGCTTGAGGAGGTTTGCCTTCCGCCTGGGCATTGGCGATGTCCTGCTCCTTTGTAATCAATTCGGAGGGCACGTCTTCCCTCGATACGCAAACGGGAGAAGTGGCCGCAACATGCATACACAAATCCTTCGCCAAGGACAACACCTTGGCATCGCTTGCGGCGTCAGCGGAATCGACACCCAATGAGAGAAGAACCGCTACCTTCCCTCCGGTATGGACATAGGATTCCACCAAACCATCTCCATCTACCGCAATTCCTTGAGAACGGGAGATTCTGATGTTTTCACCAATCTTTGCAACCTGCTCCGTGCGGGTAGCTTCGAGATCCGCATCGGGATCGCTCAGCAGTGTCTCGGCGACTGAACTGGCAAACGCCACAAAATCCTCGTTCTTGGCCACAAAGTCAGTTTCACAGTTCACTTCAACCAAAAGGCCCTTGCTTTTGTCGCTGGACACGCATTGGGCAATGATACCTTCCCCGGCATCCCTGCCGGCCTTCTTGGCCGCCGAGGCAACACCTTTTTTACGAAGAATGGATACGGCTTCCTCCAGGTCGCCACTGCTCTCCACAAGAGCTCGTTTACAATCGATCAAACCTGCACCTGTTTGTTCTCGCAGGTTAAGTACGTCGTCTTTGGATATTACGGACATTGTTAATGAATTAATTGAGATTAAGAAATACGAATATTGGAAATCAGGATTTAGCAGTTTCTTCAGCAGGCTCACCCTCAGTAGACGATTCCTCCGCAGGCGCTTCTTCGGCAGGCGCTTCTTCCTCTTGCGATTTCGAGTCCTCTTGCTTTTCAGATTCAGTCGCTCCGTCCTTCGAAACTTCCTTCGCCTCTGCTTCCGTTACTTCTTCGGGTATTTTCCTTCTTTCGTCAAAATCGTTCTCGTCATATCCTTCTGGCAAGGTAACTTCCGGTTCATTTTCTTGATCTACAAAGTCAGGCTCCAAGGCAACCGGGGTGATGTCTTTTCTACGCGTAGGCGCTTCCACGCGACGAGATGCACCGCTTTGAATGGCATCCAATATGACGTCCACGATAATTCTGATGGACTTGGTTGAGTCATCATTCCCGGGAATAGGATGAGACAGGAGAGACGGGTCGGAATTACTGTCAACCAAGGCAACGACTGGAATCTTCAAGCGATTGGCCTCGGCGATTGCGATCGCCTCGTTATGGGAATCAATAACGAATAACGCACTGGGTAATCCCTGTAGGTTTAGAAGTCCTTCAAAATTCCTGTGCATCCGAGACATCTGCCTCCTGATGGCCGCACTTTCCTTGCCCGGCAACTTGTCCAAGCTTCCATCGTCCTCCATACGAAGAAATTTCTTGTACTTGGCCAAGCTGGCCGAAACCGTCTCGA
>MDTE01162471.1_pt1 | contig 13789 bp, 24 predicted proteins | sample 811231 | NCBI WGS metagenome assembly MDTE01 (sample SAMN05326651, study PRJNA326480) | marine metagenome | isolation source: seawater | place: Indian Ocean: Red Sea | collected 2010
GTTTTCTACGTGTGTAATATGCATTCATCTGTTTGCGCGCGGTTTCTTGCGAATTCTTCGACATTTTTTTCAGGAGCTTATAATCTCTGTTTCGGTCCGCTTTGAATCTGTTTAGGTTGTTGACGGTGGCGCTGGAACGATTGGAGCTGGTGGTGGGACTGGAATTTCGTGTGTTTAGGGTTACGCTGCGGATGGGACTGACCTTTCTCACTCGTGAACGGGTTCGTGGTTTGTCGTTGTTCGAATCGTAATTTGAATTCACGGATTGATACTCAAAGCGCCTAGCGCGTAAGTAAGACGGCCGCCATGACCATCTCATTTCATAATCAGGTCCTTTGAACCCGAGCCTCCTGTAAAAGCTGACGGCATTGTTTACGGAACTGAGTTCTATGTTTTTCTTCTTCTTGACCGCAATCTTCTTAATTAGATCGATGAGGCCCTTACCCGGGGCGTACCCTTCCGCCCTGTCTTTTTTTCCCATCGCGTTACATATGATTTCAATATAGAGTTCGTTGTCTCTTTCAATAATCCCCGCGAGTCCCTTGACAACTCCCTTTGAATTGTACGCCAATAAGACTATATCAGCTTTTTTTAGGCCATATCTAGCATAACTTTCTAAACCGCCGCATAATTTTGTTGTCCTTAAAGCTTTAAAAGCGTCCTGTATCTTCTTGTCTTTCTTCTTAAGTGTTACGATACGAAGGCCCTTGAAGGCCGTCGCGTAACGAGTCATACTTACTTGACGCACACATTTTTTTTCGAGTACCCGATGACCGCGCACGTGATCCGCTTTCCCGCGTGACCCGTGGTTAAACTATCGGCGTGACCACCTTTACCTAAATCGTCGGGGTCTTCGTGGACGACGAGCGCGCGGCCTATCACGTTCGCCTTCGATCCCCGTAACTTCACGAGCGGATCGACCATGCGAAACCTGGCCACGCCTCGGGCATCGAACCTGATGTTGCCGAGATCGCCGACGTGGCGTTCCTTACTTTTTGGTCCGCCGTGTTTTTTGCCGTAGGGGTTGAAGTGTGCGCACGCGCTGGCGCAGCCGTCCGTGAGGTCCCCCGCCTCGTGGATGTGGATGCCGTGTACGCTGTTCTTGTATTTTTTCGATCTCAATGTTCCCTTGATCACCACCTTGCTCCCCTTTTCGAAAAACTCGACGACGCCCTTGACGTGGACGTGATCAAGAAACGCCGTGGCGATGACCATTAGTATACCCTGAGAAAAACTATGTGGTCCCGAGGGGTGAAGCTTCTCTCGTCGAACGCCCAAGCTCCGCTACGAAACCTCCACTTCACCCTGAACGCACTCCTACCCTTCAGGTCGACGTAACACGGCGGGTCGTGCTCCCCCGCGAAGATCTTGCCGCGTTGAAGCAGGGAAGACCCGTCGCCGTCGTATACCTCGTACTCGACCCTCCACGGCGTCTCGTTGAAGAGATACGCCCTCGTCCTCGGGGACACCTGGAACGGTGCGCGTCTCGTCACGAGCGGCATATTTTAATCTACACACAAATTAAAAGGATGTACTTTTACCTGTTCACCTTCATCTTCATCCTCATCGTGATCGTTCAGAACAAGTCGAGGGGTATGGCCCACGCGATCGATAAGCTTGTGCGGCAGGCTGCGCGGTACGCGACCGCGGCTCAACAGGATAAGTCGCCGGTCATCGCCGTCCTTCACGCCAACTACGCCGCGGCGTACCTGTACGCGCTCAAGGACATCGCAAGCGAATCACAGATCCATAACGCCACGGGTATAGATGTTCGAAAGTTCACTGAGCACGTGGTCAACGTGCAGGATATGACGACCAAGAAAACCACCGAGAGCTGCCCTGAGTTTGTCGGTCAGGTCGACGTCTACCTGGCGGAAATCGGCGGGGAAGCCTAAGAAGAGGAAAGGCCGGGGCTTCGTCGCGTGTAAATGAAGGTGGTCCGCGACGAAGTCTGGGAGAAGTGCCTTGAGAGCGCCACCGCGATGTATCGTTTACTCGTGCCCAACGCTAAGTGTTATAAACTGGCGGACGCCGTTTGGAAATGCAAAACGTCGTACAAACTCTTCCAAGAAAAGAAAGATTCGCGACGTGTCATACTACTCGATAAGGCTCCGGAGGCGAACCGCGCCGTTCGTAGAAAAAAATAAGTGGTATACTATAACATGTTAGACGAAGAGACCCTCAGGCCTGTAATAATATCCATGGCTCTCTACATTACGATCGCGACTCTCGTCCCCATTATCTTCAAAAAACCCACCGGCGTGAAGGTCGTCGACGACCTCACCCTCTCCGTGATACGCCAAAAGGAGATGCTGATGTCAGGCACGATCCTGGTCGGCCTCGTCACCTTCGGCACCAATTACATTCAGGACGAATTCATGTGAGACGTTCTCCGAACTCACGAGCCGTTTGGTGTGCGCGTGGTCCATGTACCGCAGCCGCTTCGCGTACGCGTCCCTCATGTACTCTAAAAGTTGATCGAAATTCGGGGCACCCCATTCCATGCCTTTTTGGAAGAGGAAATCGTCTTGCTCCAGCTTTTCGAGTGCACACTCGACCGTGTACGGCGTCTGGATGTATTCGGTCGCGCCACCGTACGACGCCACGATGACGGGCTTGTCCCGGATCGCCGCCTCGACCGCGCCCATGCCCACGCCCTCGGAGTGGCTGCACGAGACGTAACAATCGGACCTATCGTGGATCTCGTTCAATTTCTCTTCGGGGAGGAGCCCGTTGATGACCTCGACCCTCGGGATCTGAATGTCCACGTCGGTCCGACACGTCGCCTTGACGACCAGACGCGTGTTGGGTTCGTTCAGGCGCACGAACGCCCGTAGAATTTCCCGAAAGTTCTTTCGGGGGTCCATGACGTTGCCGATGTGATAGAAGACGTAGGGTTTCTCCGGTGGTAGAGGGACGTGCGCGTGTATGACGTAAAAGTCAGTGTCGGGGAACTGTGTGGAGAGCACGCGTTTACAGAACTCGCTGGGAACGGCGATCCTCTTAAACTCCTTACACAAGAGGCTGTAATCTTCGTGTACCGTCTCGGTCTCGCACACGGTCATGCACGCGAGGTTCTTGATCCGGGTTCTCATGTACTCCAGGTGTTGAATGTGCCAGGACACGGGAAGCATGAACACGAGACCATGGTCCGACGGGGGAAGCGTCTCGCCGATCAGGTGATAGGATTTGCCGAAGAGTTTCGCGTATTTACACGCGTGTTGTCCTATCCCGGTGTTGAGCGGAGGACCGACGACGAGCATTGACTTAAAAACAAATCTTTCTTTTATATAAACACGATGACGACCCTTCGCGAAGAAATTATCCAGGAAGCCTCCAACCCGCGCGTCGACAAGAAGCGCCTCTTCGATCTCCTCCTCAAGATCGTGGACCACACCCCCGCGGGCAGCGGTGGCGTGGGCCCGATGGGCCCGATGGGCCCGATGGGTCCTCGGGGCGAGAAGGGTGAAAAGGGCGACCGAGGCCCTCCCGGCCCCGCCGCCAAGGCCACCACGACCACCACGACCGCGAAGAAGACCACCACCGCGAAAAAGAAGACGGAGGTCTCCGCTTAAGGAATAAGGGCGTGTCATGAATAAGATGTTGACCATCACGTGCGCGCATCAAATTCATCATACACCTAGGAGCGGCAGCGGCAAGAAGCAATGCCGCCAACAAAAGTACAAGGTCGTCGAGACTGTCCGAATGGAAAAAGTTCGCGAACAGATCGCAAAGTACAAGCGCGCGCAGAAGAAGATACAGATGCTCACCGCGTGGAGTCTCAGATCAACCCAATCGTCACTGACCGACTTACAACAGATCCTCGAGACCCTCGAGGAGCTGTACGGCGATGAGGCGTTCGATTGATTATGTCCTGTTCACCGTCCACAGGAAAGCGCCCAGTAACGTGATCAGAAGCAGCACCAAGAGTCCGAACGAGTACTTCTTAGGCTTGTTTTCTTCGTCTTTCTTATCCGGGAGTTTCGCCACTTGCGAATTTAACGTATCGATTTTCTTCAGTAACTTTTCCAGGGCCTGAAGAATTTGGAGTTCTCGGTCTTTAGGTTTTTCCTTGACGTTCACGGTCGTTATTTCTAAGACCATGTACCATTTCGCGGTGCTCTGAAGTAATGTGTAGTCGCCGTCGTCTTGAGACTCGAAAATCTTAAAATTCAATTTTTTAATTGATATCGGGTTAAACCAATTCGTCTGCCTGTGGAAACTTTTCCATTGTTTATCGCGAAGGACTAAACCACTGCTCCCCGCGAAGTGGCGCTCCAGGGGAACCCTGGCGAACACCTGCCCGTGTCGCTCGTCCAGGAGCTGCGCCACTTTGGGAACGTCGGGGCACACTATGTCCACGTACTTCGCGACGTTGTTATTTAGGGAAGCGTCGTTCTCGCCTATCTGCGTGATGTAAAAATCCACCATCTTTATCCCGAGAACTCGACTCATATCCTCGACGTGCGTGTTCGATTCAAGTGTCAAGTCGAGAGAAAACTCCGAGTTGGTACCTTCGACGTAACTCGAGTCGAGGATGATGTACTGAGTCTTTTTTGGTATATCGTCGAGCGAGACCATTTCTAATTTAGTGCGATAAAAATTTCTACGCTAATAGTACTATGGATTTGAAATTCAAGATTCTCATAGGTATCGTCGTCATAATCATCATCTCAGGAATTATCTCTTCATTCTCGGGCGGCGGTGACGGTGACGGCACCGACACGAACGGTGGCGGTGGCACCGACGACGGGGAAGACGACGCGAACGGTGGCGGCAGCAGCACTGAGAGCGGTTCCTCCCAGACACGTGATAATTACAACAGGGAATACAACGAAGACCGTGTCACCGCGATGGCGAAATTTAGCAGTAAAGTCGCCGACCCTTTAAACGATGCGAAGATTCTCGAGATTTCTACGAAGCTCCAGATGAACAAATTTGATATCGATGGTGACGGAAAGGTTTCGGCGAACGATATTCCAGACGGTGATCTTAAGACCGAGCTGATGGGATACGACGTCGACGGCGATGATATTTTAACTGAGGACGAGTTCAGAGAATACGTGAAGCGTCAAAAATAGGAAGTGACGGTCGCCTTGAGTTTAAAGTTCTTGTCGAAACCGTCCAGTGTGAGTTTACCCTCGTCCACGAGACGCTTAATCGTTTTCCCGACCTCGAGGTTGTCGTTATACGCCTGAGCGTGTTTTGGGTCGACCCCGAGATCGGGCATCAGCATGTTGAAAGCACACATTTTCTGAGGCACCGAGAGTTCTCGGTCCTGGAGAACGCGTAAAATATCTTTCGGAATTTGTGAGATGTCCATCGCTACTTCTTAGGTCGCTTTTTTTCTTTAACTTTTTTGCCCACTTTCACCGCTCCCACTACGACGAGAGCTTTCGAGACAAGTGCACCCGTACAAATAGGACACGGCATTTTTACCGTACCGGGAGAAAAAAAACAAAGCCTAAGAGAGCCGAAATCCGGGGGAAGGATCAAGAACAAAACAAGATGGGGGAACCCCTTCCAATCCCGAAAAAGGGAACCTACGCGATCGCGAAATACATGCGACTGAAGGACCGGTTTGTCAAGCACGCCATCCTACGCCAAGACAACACCTACAGACAGGTGGACAACGAGAAGATCATCACGAACATATTCCTCGGTTTCGATCTCGGGTCCATCTTGATCTCAGCCAAAGATGGCAAGTACTTCATTATCGGCGGTGGACATCGCCTCTACCCTATCAGGATGTTCATGCAGGACGAGATGAAAGCTCTCATCCCGACCACGAACGATATGCGCCTTTACAGTCAGTTGAGCGCAGAAGACAAGGACAAGTTCGACAAGTTCAAATTGAATTTAATCATCTACAAAGATTTGACCCCGCGACAGATAGAGGATATCTGCACGGACAATAACCATCATCTTCCCACTTCGCACGGCGAACTCGTTCAGCAGAGGATACTGACTGCACCCATGTGCCACCTGGCCTTCAAGCTCTCTGAGACGCACAGGAACACCCTGTCGAAAGTCAAGCACGTCGTCGGCACAAAGGGCGGCGGGCGCGTCATGTCGTACAGCTGGACCATCGTCGTCCTCGCCAACTTTCACCACGGAAGGGTCCTCTACGGCAGAAAGCTGACCCCGATCAAGAACAAGGAGTTGTGCGAATCCCTGCGCTCTATGCCGATCGACGAGCAGCGGCTCACAAGAGAATTCGAGAAGCTCATGGCAGTCATCGACAGCAAGCAGACCAACCTGAAGTACCCGAGCTACGTGCTCGCGACTGTACAGGCCATCATGCTCACCGACCAAACCTACTCCGCAGAAGAGGTGGCCGGGTTCCTGGACGACATGTTGGTCAACATCAGGTCCGGCCCCCTTCGCACGAGGTGGGACATGCTCGCCCACACGAAAGGTCTCGACCCTAACCTGCCCAGCTCCTGTGGCGAGAGAGTCAACATCTTCCTCGACTGGCGCCGCCGCGACTCCAACCTCTTACCGACACTTCCCGACGACGACGACGACGACCCCGATGCCCCCGACTCCAACTCCGGCGGTGACTCCGACGCCGACTCCGACTCACCCTCCGACGCCGACGCCGACTCCGACTCCGTTCCCCTTTATCACGTGGGAGATTTCGTTTGGGTGAACAGCGAGGGTCCTTCCGACAAGTGCGAACTCGCCAGGATCATCGCCTGCTTCCCCGACGGATCGTACAGGATCGAGTGGTGGTACAGGGGTTGGAAGAGCAAGCCGTGCGCGTCCATCCCCGACGAAGCTTGGAGCGTCGTCACCGAAGAAGATCTGGTCCTCGACAACGATAGGATCGATATCATCGATGGCGATTGCATCGAGGAACACGCGGACAGGTACGTGCACGAGAAGGCCAGAAAGAAGTTCATGTGGACTCGCCCAGCACCCGGCAGGAAGCAGGTGTACAAGGTCATCGACACCATCCGCAAGAAGGACTTGATGTGGAAGCCGAGCCCGGACCAGCGCGCTTTCGCGAGGACGCAATTCGAAGATCCGGCCATCGCGGACACCGTCATCGACGGCATGGTGTGCGACGACTACAGGGATTTCATCAAACAGCTGAACAACTACCTGGCCTTCACGGAGAGTCGCAAGCGCAAGCGCGAGTAAACGACATAAAGATCATGGGCATTAGTATGATGAGAAGAAGACATGGAACACGTCATCGGACACACGACCATCTACGATTGGGTTCAGGACCCGTACCTGGTCAACGAGATTGCGTTCTCCATCTCTGAAATCGAGGACTCTAAACTCCTCTCGAAGAAGAACTGTTACGAAAAGGAGTTGTCCGACATTCTCGGATGGAAAGATGCCCGCGGTCGACACAAAGATGCCATAGCGGGGGACGGGACTGGGGTTGAACTGAAAAAATCCGCCGGCAGCTTCATCTTCGATGGAGTTCGCTACGCGGAGATGTACATAACAAAAGAAGAAGACAACGGCGTCCACGTTCTCTTCAACTTTAATAAGCACGGAGTGACTCGAGTGTTCATCGTACCGAACTGGATGATGGTCCAGCTCATCATCCCTCGACTCGATATCGCCGAACTCGAGTTATCCCTCTTCAAGACCCGCAAGGAAATGAAGCAGGGTCTGAATTCACAGGCGATGATGACGTCGAACCAGATGATCCAGGCTCTTAACGCGATGTAGACTTAAAGCTAATGTGCCATGTGATAGTAAGATGAATAATCCCGAAGAATTTCGTTATCATGAACGTATCATTGCAAACCCTAAATTCTATAAAGATACATATTGGGGTTTGCACAGGGGTAGTCCTTCTCCCGATGTATTATCAGCAAGATCTTTGTTTATGGTTGATATGAAATCATCCCGTGACAAACTTATCAAGGAATATGAATATCTAAGTTCTTATCGATCTGAATTTGGTTTGGACCACATTGAATACTATACCGGAAAAGATAATAAGAAATATCAAGTATGTTCACAACACCCGAACTCGCTCAAATTGACTTCGCAACAGATGGAAACTGAGGGTTGGAAAAAAATTCTCCCTATGTATGCCATGGAACAAGATACGTATGTCAGGATTTATGACAGGGAACGAGAACAAATACGTAAAAAAATACGCGATCTTTTACCAGACCTTGCTACATATCGAAGACTTTATCATTCAGCCGCCCATTTGCCCGTAAATGAATGGAAACCGGGTTATTGGGGGACAAAAATAAGACGTAAACTGATGAAGATAGAGTCAAAAATAAATGAATTTGAAAGGAAACTGGGATATGCATACAGCCAAATCGCTCTGGCTTATCTCGTCAACGACCGAATTCGGAGAGAGTGTGGTTTAGCTAAATAGACCGCAAATCGGCATCAGCCGTGTAATACGTTTTTCCTTTCACGACGAAACTGTGTACGCGCGCGAACGCCCACGCCTGCGGAGAGGCTCCCGGACGATGCCCGGTTCTCCACGCCGCGAGTCCCCTCTTGTACACCGTCTTCAGCGTTCTCAGAGGTATGCCAGTAGCCTTAGAAATCTGAGGTAGAGACTTGACCCGCGGGCCGTATCTCTTTCTAAACTTCTGGGTGTAGGAGGAAGTTTTTGTCGGTCGTCCCTCGTCCGTCTTGAATCGTCGGTAATTCCTGCGAAGCATCTTTTTGTATCGCGTCTCGACTTCGCCGAGCGTGGAGAGCCCCCTGAAGTACTTGAGTGGAGCGTAGATCTTACCCTGAGTTTGACGCAGTTTGGCAACCTTACGACGGATCTGGGCATCGGTGAGCGGCATCCTCTTACTTCTTCTCGAGAAATTTTACAGCCACCTCGATGGATGGGTAGATCAACTTTCCGAACCGCACGCGACCTGTGCGAGGGTTATAGTACCCTTCGTGTCCGTTGAAGGTTGCCCTGTGTACGTCACCGATCATATATACAATCGATGAGAAAATTAATCACCTGCGGTTGACATCCAAAATCAACACGACCCGCGTGCCGGCTCCTTCCTTGACGAGTTCGTGGTACCTCGAGTGATCGAACAGAAATTCCTCGCCTTCTTCGTGCGCGTGGGACCCTTTCTCCGTGTAGAGCACGCACCCGCCGCCGCTCTTGATGGTGATGTGATACCTCAGGAGACGGTTGGATTCCGCGCGGTGCGCGTGGAGACGCATGGGCGCATCGCTCACGGCGAACGCGGCCGTCTCGGGGTTCACGCACGGAATCTGTTTGATCAGGCCGTGAAGAAGAGGGAAATCTTTCGCTCGGTAAAGGTAATAGTCCCAGTTCGTCTCGAACCACGGGCTCACGTCGTGGTAGTACCTCTTCTCCAGGGTCGGGTGCACGGCCTCGAACTCGTCTCTGATCCTCTCGAAATGGAGACGTATCAGCATCAGGCCGGGGAAGTCCGCCACCCGACACTGCGATCCGGCGTGCACCACATCCCTGAACGTGTTGGCGATACCGGTCAGGGGCCGCCTCCATTTCTGGAAGTACAACGTGTCGATCGGAAGTTTCGCCCAATCGTACAGGACCATCAGGGCTGGGACACCGAGCCACCACATTATTTTGTAGGTATATAATAAATGCCCGGTTACACCGAACCCCTCGAGCCCGAGAAGACCCCCGAGAAGAAGGACCTCGCGTCTCGCTTCACTCCCAAATTCCCCGCGCTGACCGTCGTGCAGATGGTGATCGTCGCGATTATCGTCGTGTACGCTTGGACCGCACGTAAGGTCAAGGGTGTGGTGGTCTCGTCCCTCGCGCTGACCGTCGCCCTTCTCCACATGTACGATCACCTGTATAGGGTGAAGCGCGGCGCCGAGCGACCTTTCTGGATGCCCGTCGTCGCCAAGAAGGAAGCCTACGGGTGCAAGTCGTGCATGTGAGAAAATATTTTAGAGGCGTATTATAAGTATGCGCGTCAAGATTCGTCGGAGCCCGAACCCTCGTAAGAAGTTTCGAGCGACGTTAGAAGACGGCAGGTTTGTTGATTTTGGTGCTCGTGGCTACAGCGACTACACCAAACACAAGAATCCTTCACGTAAAAAGGCGTACCTGCTCAGGCACGGTGCGAAAAAAGCGGGGGAAACCTGGGGTATCGGCGGAATCGATACCGCAGGTTTTTGGAGTCGATGGTACCTCTGGTCAGAACCGACGATCAAGGGCGCCGAGAAACTCATGTCAAGGAAGTTTGGGATTGAATTCCGCTCATAATCTGCTCGGCGAGTTCTTCGGGGCTCTGTTCGAGCATATCTTTCAAGTCTGTACACGACTCGTCGTTAGCGCTAAATGCATTGTCCATTTTTTCGAATGGCACGCACGGTTCGCCCTCACACATCTTGCCCTTGAACTTCGCCTTCATCTCTTCCGTCGGCTTCAAATATTCCCGCTCGTATTCACCCCAATCTTTCATTCCGCCGAGGGTTAGGATTTCATCGCCGAAATCGTAGTGCTCGCTCAACGCTTGGGCTCGCGTCGTGCTAGTCTCTTTTAGAGTGTTGTGCAATTCGCAAAATTTCGGACTGATTTCCTGGATTTTTTTGAATGTCTGGGTGAGTTTGTTCTTCACGCTGAGGTCTTCAGTGTCTGCCTCGGTGGGGATCTCCGCGTTCAGGAGCCGAAGTTCGTTCGCCATGTCGATGTACTCCCTGTGCTCTTTTAGACCCCTGAGCTTCACGAAGTGGGGAGCGGTGCCGGGGATCACACCGGCGAAAAATGCTCCGCCTGCACTTGAGGAGAGCATCATGGAACAGCAGCACAGGAAAATGACGACAGCGGCCATTTTTTATATAGGGTAATATTTTTTTCGGAGTTTATGTTATATGAACCCGAGGCAGAGACAAATATTAAGAAAAGCAAGTGCCGCTCATCAAAGAAGACGTCCCCCACCCGCTTCAGCCACAAATTTTGGTAACAGTTATGAAAATTTTATCCTGCGAAAGCAAAATGTTGCGAACAAGTTAAAAGCGCAGAAGGTGGATGAATTGGTTAAAAAGCTGCGTGAGAATCACGCGGCAACCAAAATTCAGGCAAGGGTGCGAGGTATTCTCAATCGGAAGAAGGTCGAGAAGGTAAGGAAAATTAGGTTGTTACGGGAGAAAGAAAAAAAACTCTTAAAACAACTGGCGAATCTCAGCCCGAATAGCCCTCGGACAAGCCCGAATGCCAGCCCTCGGACTAGCCCGAATGCCAGCCCTAGCAAGCTTGCGGAGTTATACGCGCGATCCAGGAGACCGACGAAAATATTAATTACCGAATCTAATTCCGCGAATAAAAGCCCAACGCTTGCGGAGCTACAGAGACAAATTATGAAAAAACGTAAGAGGAAGTCGAGTCCGAAAAAGCAGCCAAGCAAGAGACGTCGCGTCGATCTTAATCTACCGAAGCCGAACGCCGCGACCGCGAGAAAAGCGCGACGCAGGGTTATCGAAAAGCGCAAGGGCGAAATCAAAAAGAGAAAAAAACCAACGACGATTATGAAGCTCACCGATCTGATCACCGGGAAGGAGAAAATTTTCACGAAAGAGGGTTGGTTTTTAAGAGCAAAAGCGAAACAAAACGCTCTGAGGGCTAGAATTTGTGCCTAAATTAAATTAATTTTCCTCTCACTAGCGTCATAATAGACCTCGATCTCGCATTCAAACCCAGCCTTCTCCAGGAGGTGCATGTGGTATCGACGCTCTTCCTCTAATTTAATACACTCTTGATGGTGCCCCGCATTGGTGTGTGGGTCCCATTTTTTCAGGTGCGCCCTATATAACTCCTGTTCCGTTTTGCGGTAAAGCACAATAAGCGTGTTTAACTCATTGACATTCCGGGTGTGGTCGTATAACTTCTTGAGTATGTTACTCATTTGTCGGTACGTTTCCTCTTTAATGCGGTGATTATTCTCGTCTAAAAGCTGCATTAAATCGACGATATATTTCTCTTCAACCGACATCGCGCGCGCGTAAGAATGATCCATCCGGGGTACGATCCGCCATTAAATACCCAAATTTCAAAAAGTGCCAGGCTGTCCGAATAATTAATTTGTCACGATATAATATAAAAATGGAAGTACTCACCTTCCCACTGACTATGATGACCACTCTCAGTGGGTCAGTCTCAGCGGGTCTCCCGTTCGCCAATCTCCTACCGAACAGCGAAGAGCCCCTAAAAGATGGAGAACTGGGGGGCTACATCTTGACCGTTTGTTGTCTTATGCTCTGCGTGTTTATGATTATGAAAATGCCGTTCAAAACCCCACCAATTTTGCTAGCCTGCTGTTGCAGCATGTCCTGCTGCTCGTCCTCCACGAGCCGCATTGTGAAAGACGTGCAACGCCGCGTGGCGTCAGCCCCAGCAGAAGAGGATGGCTCCGCGTCCAGTTCGGAATAAATAATACGTTAATAGTAGTTAAAACTATCCGTGCGAAACATATTCACGTTATATGGGTCTGATTTTCCAGTCACAGAGACACTCTCATTCCCATATAATTCGGGGCAGCCAACATCGTCCATACAATCGCGATCCTTGTGCGATAGTGGCACAGGATACAGGTTGTCCGTGCCTGATGTCGTGTAGAAATGATACCTGTCCCTCCTCCCCCTGACCTCCTTCCCGTACAAGGGTAGCGTCTCTCCGCTCGCGGACGTTAAATTGCCCATCTGGTGAAAGTAACCCGGCTTCCAGGGTCTCAGGGGGGGACCTCTAAATTCGGGTTCCGGTGCGTGGCGGATCGGCGGTTGCGCGACAAATTGTGTGTGCGTCTGCGTCACAATTTTGGGGTTCGACCACAAATACGCCACGGCGAAAAGCAGCGCGACCACGACGATCGACATGATTTGAAGCTTAGACTTGTTTCTCATATATTACAATACGGAGATTTTCTTGAGCCTTCCAAGCGTCACGACTAACAGTAATATACCCAGAATCCATGGGACAATTCCCTGTAAAGATCGCACCCCCGTCTCTAATATATCAAATACACTCTCAAGCGTATTGCCCCCTTTTTCGACCACCCCACTTATCGCGCCCACGAGTACGAAAGGAGCTCTTATTATCTTTAGAAACGCATCTCGTACATTTCTCCTAGTGTGAATACACTGCATCACCCCGTCGTGATTTGCGGTTAAAAGCGCCATTCGTTCTTCGTATGCGTACAGTAGTTCAGTCAACGCATAACAATAAGAGAGGTACCATGCGTATATTCGTTCCAAAAACGTCACTACAGTCGTACCTACCAGAAAAACGACTGTCGCTATTCTTCTTCCGTAGTACATAGTATGTTCTTGCCCACCATCCTTAAGCTTCTTGATTGATTGATTGATTGGGGGAGTCATCACAATTATATTCAGCGCGCGGGCTGAATTTAAAGAAAATCGTAGGATACCCTTCTGGCGCCCAGATCACGAATACACTATCTAGACTGTCAAATTCTTTTTCTCTGCGAAAATTACGAGCAGTTTTTAGTTTTTATTACTAGTTTTCCAGGTAAACGTATACGATCGACCCCTTTCGTATCTCTCGGCCTCCCTTTAATCCGGCAATTTGATTGGATAAAAAATCAATAAAATGAGCAAAATCAAGTTTCGACCAATCAAATTACGTAAGGAATGCTTCCATATGATTGGCTGAATCGAGTACAGGCTGGTACAGGCTAGCGGTTTGATTTTTCCCCTTTTTTTTGATTTTTCCCCTTTTTTTGATTCTTTTTCTTGCCAGTCTGGCAATAAAATGACCTGATCGTATATAAATTCAAATCAAAGGTACGATCAGGTCATTTCTCACCGCGCAGACCAAAAATGGCACGCA
>MDTE01079778.1_pt1 | contig 13787 bp, 13 predicted proteins | sample 811231 | NCBI WGS metagenome assembly MDTE01 (sample SAMN05326651, study PRJNA326480) | marine metagenome | isolation source: seawater | place: Indian Ocean: Red Sea | collected 2010
CATGAACCTCATGCAGACCATTCTCATGACTCCCACGACGACCATTCTCATGACTCCCACGGCGGACATGGAGAGCATCACAGTGCTTGTGAGCACCCAGATTATGTTTTGTTGAATTTTTTCAATTGGAAGGGCATTGGACCTAAAGGAGGGACGGTACATACTTATGTTGAAGAGCAGCCTTGGATGCCTTCTTTTTGGAAATGTTCAGGTCCAGGAGCTTCCACCCCTATGGGAGAGATCAATATGACCATGGCTTTTAATACTTTTATTGTTGGTGGTATATTGATTGCTTTATTTAAGAAGGGTGGTGAGAAGATTAGTTTTATTCCAGGAAAAGTTCAATTGATTGCAGAGCTTTGGGTTGAAGGTCTTATCAATTTTTTCTCTAGTTTTGGTGGAGAGTATGTTGTAAGAAAATATTTTGGACTTCTTGGAGCCTATTTCACATTTATATTGTCTTTGAATCTTTGGGGTATTATTCCTGGTTTTCATTCTGCAACAGCAGATATAAATACAACACTTGGTTTCGCTGTTGTTGGTGTGCTCTGCAGTATTGTGATAGGTTTAAAGGAGTCTGGGTTAAAACATATTATCCACCATTGGATGGGAGAACCTAAACCTGGGGATAATTTAGCTAAAGCAATAGGTGCGATGTTGCTTTTGCCTTTAGAAATCACAGCTCAGTTTGCAAGAATGGTTTCTCTTGCTTTAAGGCTGTATGGAAATATTTATGGAGGAGATGTTGTTCTTGCTGTTTTTGTTGTTCTTCTTGCAGATTTAGCTGTAAAGATTTGGATACCACTACCATTACAACTGCCAGTTGTACTGTTACATATCCTTGCTTCTGTTATTCAAGCAATAGTCTTTACAGCCCTGATATCAGTTTATATATCAGGTTTTTGTTCTCATCATCATGATGAAGAACACGATCATGACAATTAATTTATAGGAGGTTAATTATGATTTTTGGTGACAATGTTGATGTTAATATGATAGCTGTAGCTTTAGCTTTTGCTATACCTGCTGCTGCCGCTGCTATGGGGCAGGGTAAAGCTATTTCCGCTGCTTGGGATGGAATGGCTAGACAACCTGAGGTTTCTGATTCAATAGGAGGAAAGTTAATTATTGCTTTGGCTTTTCCTGAAGCTTTGGGTATTTTCGGTCTTCTTTTGGCTATATTGTTGATGGGTAAAATTGCTTAACAATGGAAGTTAGTTGGCAACAAATAGCTGTAGAGGCTGGTGCTTTTGGTCTAGTATGGTGGGCGTTTGCTAAGTTTTTAGCGTCGCCCATCTCTAAGATTCTCGAAGAAAGGAAAGCAAAGATTCAAAGCGATATCGATAATGCAGAAAAAAATCGCAATGAAATGGAGTCTTTGAAAGATCAATACGAAGACAGAATTTCCAATTTAGAAGCGGAAGTGAATCAAAAAATTTCTGAAGCAATAAAGAAAGGGGATGCTATTGTTGCTGAAATGCAAGAAAAAGCAGAGATGGCATCTGAAGCAACAAAAAAGAAAATGCAGAAAGAAATTGAAGATATGAGAGAAAGGGTGAGAAGGGAAATTAAAAAAGACGCTGCTGCTCTGATTATCGGTGTTAGTGAAAAGTTTCTTACTGAGAAATTGGACAAAAATGACGAGAAGCTGATTGAGAGGTTGATGGAGGAGGTTAGTAGTTCTCTTGAGACTTGAAGGCTTGTCTATTGGTGCTGCTTATGCTAAAGGGGCTTGGCGTATTTGGTCAGAGTCTAAGACTGGCTTGGTTGAATCAAAAAATTGGTTCAATTCTTTTTCTTGTTTTTTGAAAAATGAACCTGAATTAATCAAAATTTTGAAACACCCTTCAGTGTCCTTGAAGGAAAAAAGGAGTCTTTTGAGTTCTGTTTGTAAGAATATTGAAGCGGATGAAGATTTTTCTTTATTTTTAAACATAATTGTTAAAAATGGAAAAATTGAATACTTTGACCAGATAGCTCAAAACTATGAAGAGTTAGTTGACGAACATGAAGGTGTAAGGAGAGGTGTTTTGGAATTAACAAATGAAATTCCAGAAAAAATTTTACATAATTTTGAAAAAGACCTTGGAAAAAAACTTGATTGCAAGGTTGTTCTAAAACAAAAAACAGTAAAAGGTTTGATTGGGGGTTTCAAATTGAGAATGGGAAGATATATGGTTGATGCAAGTGTCCAGAACTCATTGAAAAAAATAAAAAAATCACTTGCAGGTAATTAGGAGGAAAAATGAGTAAATTAAGAACTGATGAAATTGCATCTGCTTTAAAAAAATCTTTGGATAACCACAAAGACCAACTTAAGCTTGAAAGTGTTGGTACAGTTATACAGGTCAGAGATGGTATCGCGGAGGTCTATGGTTTGGATAAAGTCCAGGCCGGAGAAATGGTTGAGTTTGAACCTGGAGGAGAGAGAGGTTTGGCTCTAAGTTTAAACGAAGGTTCTGTTGGTGTGATCATTCTTGATGATTACAAAGGTATCAAAGAAGGAAATACTGTTAAAAGATCTCAAAGACAGTTAGATATACCTACCGGAGAGGCTCTTTTGGGCAGAGTGGTAGATGCATTGGGTAGACCTATAGATGGCAAAGGTGAGGTTATTGGAGCTTCCAATAGACCAATGGAGATTATTGCTCCTAGGGTTTTGGAGAGAAAAGCTGTTCATGAGCCGTTACAGACAGGATTAAAAGCAATTGATTCAATGGTTCCAATTGGAAGAGGTCAAAGAGAATTGGTTATTGGGGATAGGCAGATTGGAAAAACTGCTATTCTTGTTGACACGATAATCAATCAAAAAAATACTGATGTTTATTGTGTTTATGTTGCAGTTGGACAAAAGGCTTCTGCTGTTAAGGAAGTTGTTGAAGCTCTAGAAAAAGCGGGTGCAATGGAGTACACAACAGTTGTAAGTTCTCCAGCAAGTTCTCCTGCGGCATTGCAGTTTTTAGCTCCATATGCAGCAGCAGCAATGGGAGAGCACTTTATGTTTGACGGAAAACATTCTTTGTTGCTTATCGATGATTTGTCAAAACAGGCAAATGCATATCGAGAAATTTCATTATTGCTTAGAAGGCCACCTGGACGAGAGGCTTATCCTGGTGATGTTTTTTATCTCCATAGCAGGCTTCTTGAAAGAGCTTCCAAATTAAGTGATAAGCTTGGTGGAGGATCAATGACATGTTTGCCTGTTATTGAAACATTGGAAGGTAATGAGACAGCTTACATTCCAACAAATGTTATTTCTATTACTGATGGTCAGATATTTTTGTATCCTGACTTGTTTAATGCGGGGGTTAGACCTTCAATCAATGTCGGACTTTCAGTGAGCCGTGTTGGTGGAGCTGCTCAAACAAACATAATTAAAAAACTAGGTGGGAGTTTGAGGCTTGAGCTAGCGCAGTATAGAGAGATTGAAGCTTTTGCAAAGTTTGGAAGTGATTTAGATGAAAGAACCCAAGCAAGATTAAACAGAGGTCAAAGGATGGTTGAAATTTTAAAACAACCACAATATCAACCTATGTCTGTTGGAGAGATGTCTTTAGTCTTGTATGCTGGAACAAAAGGTTATTTGGATGATATTGAGGTAAGTGATATTTCACAATATGAAAGTGACATATTGAATTTCGTTAATCATGAAGATCCTGATTTGATAGGAGAGATAGACAAAGAGGCAAAGTTAACTGACAAAGTTGATAATAGATTGAAATCTCTTTGTGAAAAATTCGGTAAGGTTTTTAAGAAAGGAGAGTAATGGCTGGATTACGTGAAATTCAGGGACAGATTCGTTCTGTTAGAAATACTGCTAAATTAACAAATGCAATGAAGATGGTTGCTTCTGTCAGGTTAGGCAAGTTAGAGCAAAAAACAAAAGAAGGTTCTCAGTACCACGACGCTTTCGAAGGTCTTTTCAAAAGAATTATGAATATAGTTGGAGAAATAGATCACCCTCTTTCAAAAGACCCAAAAGGCGGAAAGCATTTATTTGTTTTAATTACAGGAGATAAGGGTTTTTGTGGAGCTTATAACTCGAACGTTCTTAAACTTTTGGGAGACAGAGTAAAGGGATTGAATCTTGAAGAAGATGATTACGCAGTTTATTCGATTGGGAAAAAAGGTAGATCTCTTGCTTTGTTCAGAGGGGTTTCTTTATTGGAAGACTTCACTGAAAATCTTTCTTCAGATTTGCCTGACGAAGATATGAAAAAGATTTTAGGAAAAATTACAGACGGTTATATTTCTGGAGAATGGAGAGAGGTTGAGATAGTTTATACAAAATATATTAATCAATCGAAATATATGGCTACGAATTCAACACTTCTTCCTTTCAAAATTGAAGAAAGTGATGAAAAGGAAGATGTCGGATCTTGGATTTTCGAACCATCTCCAGACATTATTGCAAAAATGTTAGTTCCTGTTGCTGTAAGAGGTATAGTTTTTAGAGCATTACAAGAATCTATGACTTGTGAGCAAGCTGCAAGAATGATTGCCATGACTCAGGCAACTGACAATGCAAAAGATATAGAAAAACAAAAACAAAAATTATTTAATAAGTTGAGGCAAGAGGCGATTACAAGTGAATTGTTGGATATTATCGGAGGAGCTGAAGCTATAAATTAAGGAGAGATTTATGAATAAAAATACAAAAGCCAAAGTTGCACAGGTGCAAGGTGTTGTTGTTGACGTTAGCATTGAATCAGGGAGTTTGCCAGAATTGTTAGAGGCAATTGTTTTAAAAGGTGATGAGTTAGTTGGCTCCAATGGAGAATTAATTTTAGAAGTAATGCAACACCTTGGAGATGATAAGGTGAGATGTGTTGCTATGGGTTCGACTGATGGTGTTTGGAGAGGTATGGCAGCAGAGCTTACTGGAGGTCCTATAAGAGTCCCTGTTGGGAAACAGACATTAGGAAGAATGATGGATGTTTTAGGTAACCCTATGGATGGAGGAAAAAAACTTGATTCAAAAAAAGAAGTAACTAGGGCGATTCATCAATCTGCACCTGAATATGAAAACCAATCTACCGTTAGTGAGATTTTTGAAACAGGGATTAAAGTCATTGATCTTCTTGTCCCTTATGCAAAAGGAGGAAAAATTGGTCTTTTTGGTGGAGCTGGTGTTGGTAAAACGGTTTTGTTGACTGAGTTGATTAACAATGTAGGTAAAAAACATGGTGGTTATTCTGTTTTCGCTGGTGTTGGAGAAAGGTCTAGGGAAGGAAACGATCTTTGGCATGAATTAGGGGAAGCTGGAGTTAGGGACAAAGTTGCTTTGATATTTGGTCAAATGAACGAACCTCCCGGGGTTAGGTTCAGAGCGGGTTTGACTGGGGTTACTTTAGCTGAAGGTTTTAGAGATTTGGACGGAGGTCAAGATATATTATTTTTCGTAGATAATATATTTAGATTTTTACAAGCAGGATCAGAGGTTTCAAGCCTTTTAGGGAGAATGCCTTCTGCTGTTGGTTACCAACCAACTCTTGCAACTGACATGGGAGCTCTTCAAGAGAGAATAACTTCTACAAAAAGCGGTTCTATCACTTCTGTTCAGGCCGTTTATGTTCCTGCTGATGATTACACAGATCCTGCACCAGCAACAACTTTTGCACATTTGGATGCAACAACTTCACTAGATAGGGCTTTGGCTGAATTAGGTATATATCCAGCTGTTAACCCTCTTATTTCAAGCAGTCGAATGTTAGATCCAAGGTTTGTAGGAGAACATCATTATGGTGTTGCAAGAAAAGTTCTTTCTCTTTTACAGAAATATAAGGAATTACAAGACATTATTGCTATCTTGGGAATGGAAGAGCTTTCAGAAGAAGATAAGCTTGCAGTAAATAGAGCAAGAAAAGTTCAGAGATTTTTAAGCCAACCATTTTTTACAGCCGAGGTGTTTACTGGAAATCCTGGAATATATGTTGAAAAAGAAAAATCAGTCGATTCTTTTGAAAAAATAGTGAACGGAGAAGGTGATCATTTGCCAGAAGATGCTTTTTATATGGTAGGGGATTTTGATAGTGCTGTTAAAAAGGCGGAAAGTCTTTGAAATTAACAATTCTTTCTCCAAGAGGGAAACTTTTAGAATCTGATACTGATTCTCTAATAATGCCTTTTGAAAGAGGTTATATTGGTGTTAAAGACAATCATCAATCTATGACGGGTTTGATTGTTCCTGGAACTTTATGGCTCAAAAGAAACAACAAGGAGGAAACTAGATTTGTTTCAAACGGTTTTGCTGAAATAAAAAATAATGAAGTTCTTTTGTTAACTGATGCTTCGGAAATAAAAAGTGAAATCAACAAGAAAAGAGCCGAAGATTCTTTAAGCAGGGCAAAAGCAAGACTTTTAGAAAAAGATGTAAACAAGAAAAGAGCCGAAGATTCTTTAAGTAGGGCAAAAGCAAGACTCAATGTTGTTCAGGGAGATTTTTTAAACGTCAGTAAGTAAAACAGAAATCAAGGGCGGAAAACCTCTTTTAGGGAATTTTTATGTGCAACCCTCAAAAAATGCCGTTTTGCCAATTTTGGCATCAACAATAATTGCAAATGATAAATGTCGACTTTATCCTGTTGTTAATATTTCCGATGTCAATGTTGCTGTCGAAATTTTAGAAAATTTAGGGGCAATATGTGAATGGAAAAATGGTGGAATTAATGTTGACACCAGGTTTATAAACAGAAATTCAATTGACTTAGATTCAAGTAAAAAAATGAGAGCCAGTGTTTTGTTTCTCGGGGCTTTGTTGGCTAGGTTTGGAAAAGCAAAAGTTTTTTTGCCTGGAGGTTGCAAGATTGGTAAAAGACCGATAGATTTTCATCTGTCCGGTTTCGAATCTCTTGGTTTTAAGTGTTTATATAAAAAGAACGGTTTGATTGAGGTTTTTTTTGACAAAAAAGACAAATCAAAAAGAAAAAGTTCAATAAATTTAGTTGGTGTTAGTGTTGGTGCAACTGAGAATGTTCTTATGGCATCTTTATTTTTTAAAAAAGAAATAGAAATAAATAATGCTGCACGTGAACCTGAAGTTGTTTCTTTGTGCAATGCTTTAAAAGTTTATGGTGCAAAATTCAAAGGCATCGGAAGTTCTTCGATAAAAATTAAAAGATCGAAGATTTCAGGGGGAATATTAAAGATCCCTTCAGATCGAATTGTTGCTGGAACTTTTGTATGTTGTTTTTTATCAACACAAGGATCTGGAAGAATATATAACTATCCTTTTCAAGATTTAGAGTCTTTTACTTCTTTAGTTTCTTTGATGGGTGCTAGTGTAAAAAAAAGAAAAGGATATGCACTCATTGAATCTCCAAAAAGAATAAAAGCTGTTAGTTTTCAGACTGCTCCACATCCAGCATTTCCAACCGACTTGCAACCACTATTAACTTCTGTTTTATGTAAAGCAAATGGATCCAGTAGGGTTGTTGAAACTGTTTTTGAAAAAAGATTTTTACATTTAAAACAACTTCAAAAAATGGGAGCAAAAATCAAAATAAAAAACCAAGAGTGTATTATTGAAGGTGTGAGAAAATTACATGGAACCGAATTAAAATCAAGTGACTTGAGATGTGCAGCAGCTTTGATTATTGCAGCTTTATCAACAAAAGAAAAGTCAGTTTTGATTGATAAAGGTTATTTAGAAAGAGGTTATTTTGATTTTTTAGATCAACTGAAAAATAATGGGATGAACATAAAATAATGAATTTTTTTAAAAAACATTTAGCTTGGTTTTTCCCAGGTATGAATATAAAAAGATGGACCTGGCTAGCATTGTTTGGTCTTTTTGTTTTCAGTTTTGGGATTCATGGTGTTTTGAATGCAAGTGAAGAAAATTCTTTCTTTTCAAATCTATCTAGATTTTTAAATCAAGAAGTTTTATTGAGGAATTTCTTTTTAGTTAGTGGTTTTTCAATCTTTTTACTTGGTGTTTACAGAATTAATGAGATATTGATTAGATCTGTCAACAAGGATATAAAAAAAGGAGAGCTTGTGGGAAAGGTTTTTGTAGACCAGGTTCTTTCCCACAGGATGTCAGTAACTGTTGTTGGTGGGGGACATGGACTGTCTACTTTATTGAGAGGTTTGAAGTCTTGGACAACAAACATCAATGCTATTGTGACCGTTGCAGATTCGGGTGGTTCTAGCGGTATGTTGAGAGATGAGTTCGGTGCAATACCTCAAGGAGATATAAGAAATTGCCTGGTCGCCCTTGCAGAAGATGAATCTTTTATGGAAAGGTTTTTTCAATACAGGTTTGAAAAAGGAAAAATCAAAGGACATTCTTTAGGAAATTTAATTCTTTTTGCTCTTGCTGAACAAGAGAAAAACCTTGCAAAAGGTATAGGAGATATTGGAAAAATATTTAATCTCATGGGTTCTGTCATCCCCGCTGCGAATACCCCATTGACGTTGATTGGCGAAAAAGAAGACGGTTCTGTTATAGAAGGAGAAGCAAAAATTCCAGAAAAAACAGGAAGGATTGTGAAATTATGGTTAAAAGAAAAAAATGCAAAAGCTACAAAAGAAGCATTGGATGCTATTCGAAAATCAGATTTAATAATTTTTGGACCAGGAAGTTTGTTTACTTCTGTTATTGCTAATCTTTTAATTACAGATTTATCTGAAGAGATAAAGCATTCAAGCGCTTGTAAAATCTATATTTCAAATATGATGACTCAAAATGGAGAAACTAATGACATGTCTGTTGAGGATCATATGTTTGAAATAATTTCGAAAATTGGTAATCTTGATTACATAATCTTAAATAAAGAAGTTTCAGAAAAGCAGAAAAAAAGATATGCTGAAAGAGGTGTTTTCCCTCTTGAATATGACTTAATAAATTTATTAGCTTCAGGAGTTAAACCCATTGTTAAAAAATTTACAAATGAAAGAAAATTTGCTCATCATGATTCAGAAAAATTAGGTCAATGTATATATGAGATTGCTAAAAAATGGAGGAAGAAAAAATGAAAATAAGAATTGGAATTAATGGTTTTGGAAGAATAGGTAGACTTGTTTTTCGTTCCGCATTCAATAGAGAAGATGTTGAAATTGTAGGTATTAATGACCTGATGCCTGTAGAAACTTTGGCTCATTTGCTTAAATATGATTCAGTGTATGGAAAGTTTCCTTTTGAGGTTTTTTCAGGAAACTCAAAATTGCATATTGGCTCTACTGATATTCCGGTTTTTAGTTATCGAGATCCTTCTGACCTACCTTGGGGAGAGATGAATGTTGATTATGTTGTTGAGTCAACAGGCATCTTCAGAACAAAAGAAGCTGCTTCTTCTCATATAAAAGCTGGTGCAAAAAGAGTCATTATTTCTGCTCCTGGAGCAGGGGAAATAGACGGAACATTTGTGATGGGGGTTAATCATGAAACATTTGACCCAGAAAAAGATTTTATTGTCAGCAATGCTTCTTGTACAACAAACTGCCTTGCTCCAATCGCCAAAGTTTTAAATGATAATTATGGAATTGAAGAGGGTTTAATGACAACAATACATGCCTATACCGCTGGACAGAATTTAATAGATGGCCCTAATAAAGATTTGAGAAGAGCAAGGTCTGCTGCTCTCAATATTGTTCCAACGACAACAGGAGCAGCAAAAGCTATAGGTGTTGTTTTGCCAGAACTTCAAGGTAAATTAAATGGAATGTCTATAAGAGTGCCAACTCCAACAGTTTCTCTTGTAGATTTGACTGTGAAGGTTCAAAATCTTCCAAAAGACACGACTGAAGTTAATTCGAAGTTTGAATATGCAAGTAAAAATGAACTTGCGGGAATTTTAGGGTATGAAGAAACTCCTTTGGTTTCAAAAGATTTTGAAGGAGATCCGAGATCTTCAATTCTTGATTCTGCTTCTACTTATGTTATGGGTTCATTGATTAAAGTTCTTTCTTGGTACGACAATGAAACAGGATATGCAACAAGGGTCGTGGATCTTGCTGAATATATGGCGGAAAATGAGTGATTGAGAAAAAATGGTTTAATCAATTTAAATCAAAAACTGTTCTTTTAAGACTTGATTTAAATGTTCCAATTTCAAATTCCGCGATACTTGATGAATCAAGAATAATTGGATCTCTTGAAACCGTAAAAAGACTTAATGAATCAGGTGCAAAAGTTATTGTTCTTGCTCATTTGGGAAAACCTAAAGGTCAACAAAAAGATAGTTTAAGCCTAAAGCCTGTTGTTGAAAGGTTTTCTCAATGTTCAAAAATTCCTTGTTTTTTATATGGTGGAAATTTAGATAAGAAAGAAATCAAAAAACAATTGAGACATTCAGTTGTTTTTTTGGAAAATATTAGATTCAATGAAGGTGAGGAATCTTGCTCAGAATCTTTTTCAAAGAAACTTGCTTCTCTTGCAAATTGTTTTATTAATGATGCTTTTTCTGTTTCACATAGAAATCATGCTTCTGTTGTTGGTGTCGCCAAGTATATACCTGCATTTCCTGGACCTTCAATGGTTTATGAGATAGAAAATCTAAAGGTTTTAACAGAAAATCCAGAGAAACCATTTTGGATTATTATGGGTGGTGCAAAATTAAAAACAAAAATTCCTTTAATTGATGCTTTGAAAAACAAGGTGGAGGGTTTTGTACTTGGTGGAGGAATTGCAAACACTTTTTACAAAGCTTTAGGTTTTGAAATAGGCGAAAGTTTACATGATCTTGAAAATCTTTCTTGGGCAAGAGATTTTTTTTCAGAATCTAAAAAGGAAAAAACATTCAATGTTATTTTGCCAACTGAGGTTTTGGTCAAGACGGGACAAGGTTTTAAGAAGAAAAAATACACTGAAGTTCTGAAAAATGAAAATATCTTAGATACAACTTTAAATTCTGTTTCTAACATTTTTGAGAATCTTGACCTTGCAAGAACAATTTTTTGGAATGGGGCTTTTGGCGCTTTTGAAATGGACGGAGCGGCTGAGGGGACTCTGACTTTGGCAAAGCTTTTGTCTAGCCATTCTGCAAAAGTCTATATTGGCGGAGGTGAAACTTTAGCTTCTGTAAAATTAGCAAATGTTGAAAATTCTTTTCATTTCAGTTCGATGGCTGGGGGAGCTACTCTATATTATCTTTCAGGAAAAAAATTACCTGGTTTGGAGGTTTTGAAGATATGACAATAATTGCTGGAAATTGGAAAATGAACCATGATTCTGAATCATGTCTTTCTTTCCTGAATGAGTTTGAATCTTATGGGAAGATTCCAAAAAATGTTGAGGCTGTAATTTTCCCAACTTTTTTATCTTTGAATGCCTTTTTGAAAAAAACATCATATATTGATATTGGTGCTCAAAATGGGCATTGGAAAAAAAATGGAGCTTTCACAGGAGAGGTTTCGATTTTTGATTTAAAAAAAATGAATATAAATTGGTTGTTAGTTGGACATAGTGAAAGAAGACATATTTTTGGAGAAGAATCTTCTATACTCAAGAAAAAAGTAGAAGTTTCTTTGAGCCTGGGCATGAAAACAGTTTATTGTGTTGGAGAGACGATAGATCAAAAAAAAGATGGAAAAACTGAAAATGTTCTTAGGGGTCAAGTCAATTCAATTAAAGAATTTCTCGACGATGAGAATCTGATAATAGCTTATGAGCCAGTTTGGGCTATAGGTAGTGGCATGCCTGCTGGAGCAGAGGATGCAGACAAGGCCTCTAGTTTTTGTAAAGATTTTTGTAAACGGAATATTCCAATCCTTTACGGGGGTTCTGTAAACAGTGAAAATATATCAAATTATTTAAAATCAGGGATGATTGATGGTTTCTTGATTGGAGGGGCTAGCTTGAAGCCAAGAAGTTTTAGAAATCTAATTGATGCTGTTTAATGTTTAAAATTTTAAATATTCCAAATTTTATTTACCCTGTATTTATCCTTTCTTTTTTTGGGATTTCTATTCAACTTTATCTAAGTGATTGGTCTAGTGAGGATTGGCAGAAAATTATCATCTTGGCTACAGTTTCATGCTTAGCAGGTTATTTTTTTTCAAAACAAAAACCAAATGTTGCTTGGAACTTTTCCATAATCATGTCATTGATTTCTTTTATCTTGTTGATTGTGGTTTTATTTCTTCCTGAAATTCGAAATATTAAATCATGGATACAGATAGGAGCATTTACTTTTCAGCCTTCTGAACTTTCCAAAGTAGGTTTGATTATTGCAAATTCAATCATTCTTGGAGGTAATAATGGTAGGGGTTTGGGCCCCTTACATGGTTTTTTGTTTTGCTTTGGTATAAATTCGATAATTTTTATTCTTTTGGCACAACAGCCTGAAGTTGGGACGATTATCGTAATGCTTGGTATAACCTGGCTTCAGGTAATCTGTTCAAAGGTTAGTAAGTTTTTTAGTGTTCTTTTGCCAGTTTTGGCCGTAATAACTTTTTTTATAGGCGGTTTAAAACTAGTTCCCTTGTATGAAAAAGTTTTGAATCCCTACCAGGTCAAAAGGATAGAAACATTTTTATTGGGAGAAGAAAGTTCCAGTGATGATCGGTATCAAGTAGAGTCTGCACATTTTCAAATTGCTCAAGGTGGCTTTTGGGGTTCTGGTTTTTCTGAATCTGTAAAAGAAGAATTGCATTGGCTTCCCGAAAGGCAAAATGACTTTGTCATTGCTGTTTTTTCTAGAACGGGAGGTTTTCTTCTTCTCTTTGTTGTTGTTAGTTTGTATTTTTGGTCAGCGTTTGGTGCAATGGATTTCTCAGACAAGATGCCAAACAGTACATCACGTCAGTTAGTGATTGGTTTTGCTGGGTATATGGCTTTTCATTGTTTTTTTAATATAGCTGTTTCTCTTGAACTTATTCCGACAACTGGTTTTCCATTAATCCCACTTTCTCAAGGAGGTTCAGGCTGGATATCGCTCGGATGTTTAGTAGGATTGCTTTTAAGTGTATTATCTGACCATGTAAACCTTTATAATTCAAGGGTTGTTGGAGGGAAATAATTATGAAAAAAGTATTATTTTTATTATTTAGTTTAATTTTTAGCGGGAACCTTTTTGCTTTACCAAGTCATTATGCTGGAAATACAGGTTCTTCAGGTTATTTTTTAACACCTATTGCGGAAGTTCCTGATAAGAATGAAATCAGAATTGGGTTTTCTCAGGTCTCTCAGCCTGAAGCAGATTTTTTTTATCTATCAAGATGGGGAGTATCAAATATGTCTGATGCGAATTCTGATGTTTTGCATCTCGGCGGTATTTCTTGGTATATGGGGGAAGGAATGGAGGGTGGATGGAGCACTTCAAATGTTCATGGGTATGACTGGCATCAATTCACTATAAAGAAACTTTTGAAAAATAATCCTGATTCATTTTTTGGAAAAATTGCTTTAGGAGGTACATTTGGATGGACTGCTTCTCATGGAAATTTTGAGGAATGGGGAGGATATATTGTTGCACAATCTCCTTACTCTAGGGGCGATTTTAATTTAGGAATCAATATTGGAACAGATGATCAGAAGGATACAGAAGCTTCTGTATTTGGAAATTTCAGTATATGGTTTGCTCCAAGACTAAGGATGCATTATGAATTTGCTTCTTCAACTTTCGTAACAAAAGAATCAGGACAAAGTGTCTCCCTATGGTGGCAAACAAATCCCGATAACCCTTTATGGGTTAGCCTTGGTGCAACAACACTTGACCTTTATGGATGTACTGTAAACTTGAATGGTTGTGATGATTCTGCCTTGAGGACAAATGAAACTATGCTGACTTTCGGTTTTGCTTTAGGTGTAAATAGTTATTTTGCTTATGAAGAAGAAGATCAAC
>MDTE01176921.1_pt1 | contig 13785 bp, 10 predicted proteins | sample 811231 | NCBI WGS metagenome assembly MDTE01 (sample SAMN05326651, study PRJNA326480) | marine metagenome | isolation source: seawater | place: Indian Ocean: Red Sea | collected 2010
ACCTAAGAACGCCACATCACCAGAAATGGCATGCAACGAACGGATCTGGATGTCCTCACCAGCACCAACCTCAACAGTCCCCAAAGATCCATCACCAAGCGATGAGGAACCTGAAGAGGCTGCAGGCGCAGCAGTAGTAGCCGCAGGTGCAGCGGTAGTAGCAACAGCAGCAGAACTGCTAGCGGAGCTACTATCATCACCGTCAGACCCACAGGCCCCGGCAATCAATCCAAGCGCCAAAACAGCAGAAACAATCCGCCAGCTCCGACGCCTAATAAGCGTTTCCATTAAGGAATTCCCTCCATTAGTCAACAAAAACAAATGTTTAAAAAACATTTAGATAAAGAAGTGTAAAACAAAGCGGACCTTTTAGGCAATGGCGGGGGAATTTGTTACAAATCTGACATTTTTGACATTTTTACTGACATTTAGGGGATTTTTTTAAACTTCGTCGAGATTTATATCAATTTCAGCTTTGAGATTTGTTGCAGAAACGCCCAAATGTGCTTTATATAGACCTGGATCTGTGTACCAACCATCTGAATCTCGGTGTCCTGGACCCGATTTTCTACCTCCGGCTGCTACCGGTACACGTATCGAACGTTCCGGCCAATCAGGGTCTGCGGGGTCCCAGTAGGCAAAAGAACGATTTCCCAAATTGATTTCAACTTCTTTTGTTTCACCGGGCTGCAGGAAAATTTTTTCAAAACCTTTGAGTTCTTTTTTAGGTCTCGCCAAAACTGGTGAAACATGCTCCAAGTAACATTGAACCACTTCGGTTCCTGGTCTATCTCCAGTGTTAGTAACAGAAACTGTTATATCAACTGTCTCTCCTTCAAGAAGTTCTTGGGTCGATGGCAACTTTTTAATTTTTGGCTCTCCCCAATCAAAAGTGGTGTAGCTCAATCCATGACCGAATGGGAATGCGACTTCGATCTTACGCGTGTCATACCATCGATAGCCTACAAAAACTCCCTCACCGTATAAGACTTGGCTATTCTCACCTGGATAGTTTGTGAAAGCCGGTGTGTCTTCTAAACGTTTCGGGAAAGTTGTCGGCAGTCTCCCGCTGGGTTCGGAATCGCCGAGGACGACATCTACTAATGCATCTGACATTCCTTGCCCTCCGAACCAGCTGACAAGAACTGCTTTCGCTTCATCAGCCCAATCCATCGTCACAGGTGAACCTGAATTTATGACAACTAAAGTCTTAGGGTTGGCGTTTGTGACTTGGCGAATCAATTCTGCTTGATTGCCTGGGAGATCCATGGTCTCCCTGTCTCGCCCTTCGGTCTCCCATTCTTCGTCAGTGCCAATAACCATGATGACCACATCTGCCTCTTCGGCAATTTTTATAGCTCTTTCAAATGTGTCTTCATTTTCAGGTGGTCGTAGTCCAACTTGAGCCCCGCATAAAGCAACACTGCCTTCACTCGAGTATTCAATTATCAGTTCGACAGTTTCCCCTGAATTAAGGTTTAAAGGAATTGATGCTTCTTCGCTTCCAAGTCCGAAGAAAGCCTCTCCGGATGGAAGTGGTTCACCTATTCCGTCAATAAGTGTTTCGCCGTCAACTATCACCCTTGCTTTTCCTGCCTGTATCAAAGTCAACATATGGATACCATCCTGATCGGATGTCAGATTTGATTTTGCTCGGAAACTGAAATCAGAAATGTTTTCAACACCTTCTATGGTTTCAAAGTGCAATAACCGTCCGTCAGGTTTTGAAGATGTTGCAACTGGAGTGCCTTCACATTTGAAACCATTAAAATACTCAATTGAAAAACCCTGCTTTCCATTTTCTCTTGTCAGAATTCTCCGTGATATTGGTCTGCTGGTTCTATCTGAAACTGTTCCTGGTTCATACAAGATTTTGCAATCCTTCAATCTGTTTTTGAAAGATTCGAGTGGTGAAACTACATATTGTGGAACAAGTTGGGCTGAGCCGCCACCCATTATCATTGCTGTTGCGGCATTTGGTCCTATCAAGGCAACAGTCGCTGATTTTTTTATTTCGAGAGGGAGTAATCCTTCGTTTTTCAACAAAACCATTGACTCTGCGGCGGCTTTTCGAACCAAAATTTGATCCTCTGGGTTATCAAGTTCTTTTTCAGGGACTTGAAGCGGATCTTCGAAAGCACCTGTTCTCTCAAGCAACAGAAGAAGTCTACGAACCGATGAATTAACTATTTCTTCGTCTAACTCTCCGCTGTTTACAGCCTCTACTATTTTTTCTCCATAATGAGAAACTGGTCCGGGCATTTCTAAATCAAGTCCGGCCTCAATAGATTTTGTCGTTGATCGTGTTGCGAACCAGTCACTAACAACTACACCATCAAAACCCCATTCTTCACGCAAGATTTGATTTAGTATTTTTTCGTTCTCACATGCATACACACCATCGATGCGGTTGTATGCCGCCATTATTCCCCAAGCTTGAGCTTCTTTTACCACAGCTTCAAAAGGCGCAAGATAAATTTCTCGAAGCGCTCTCTCCGGTACAACAGAATCTATTGTGTTTCTTTCAAACTCAGAATCATTGGCAACAAAGTGTTTCGTAGTCGTTCCGACTCCACCGGACTGAACACCTTTAACGAAACCAACAGCGATACGCGAGGTGAGGAAAGGGTCTTCCGAGTAACACTCAAAATTTCTTCCTCCAAGAGGAGTTCGGTGAATATTTACAGTTGGGGCTAAGAGAACGTGTGAGCCTCGTGCACGCGTTTCGCGCGCCAACGATTTCCCCAGTTCAGTAATTAGTTTCGGGTTCCATGTTGCACCTAAAGCAGAGCCACACGGAATGCACAAAGCTGGTGTACCTGAACCCAATAAACCTGCTCCTCGAGCACCTGCTGGTCCGTCAGTTACTTTAAGAGAAGGAATTCCGAGACGTTCTACGGGAAGCACTTCCCATGCTCCCTTACCGGACATCAAAAAAGCTTTCTCCTCAAGAGTTAATTTGGATAGTAAATCCTCTAAACGTTTACTCATATATAGATATTTAACCTACAAACGGAGATATAGCTAATGGAGTGATTGTCAGATATATCTTCTAACAAATGCGACTGAATAATCTCGGAGTAACCTTTGGGTATGTTCGATTTGATTATTAAAGGTGGCACTGTCATTGATGGGACTGGGATTCCTGGGGTAAAAGCCGATATAGCCATTACCGAGGGGAAAATCTCAAAAATCGGCGAAATCGATCCGGATGAAGCAAAAGAAATTGTTGATGCAGAAAACATGATTGTTTGTCCGGGTTTCATTGATCCTCACACCCATTACGATGCCCAACTTTTTTGGGATCCTCATGCGTCCCCTTCTAACCTTCATGGAATCACGAGTGTAGTAATGGGAAACTGTGGCTTTTCAATTGCACCGATATCAGATGTTTCTGATGCTGAATACCTTGGCGCGATGCTCGTTCAAGTCGAAGGCATGTCTGCAGACGCTCTTCGTATAGGAGTTGACTGGAACTGGAATTCGTTCGAAGACTATCTAAAGCGTTTAGACGGAAAAGTGGGAGTAAATGTTGCTGCAATGGTCGGTCATTGCGCCCTCCGAAGAACAGTCATGAAAGACGATGCAGTGAAACGTGAAGCGACTGAAGATGAGATAAAAAAAATGCAGGAACTCCTAGGAGAAGCTCTAGAGGCCGGTGGTCTAGGTTTTTCCACTAGTCGTTCTTTCACTCACACCGATGGAGATGGCTTGCCTGTCCCTTCAAGAGTTGCATCCGTTGAAGAAGTTCTGGCTTTGGCAGAAGTTTGTGAAAAATATCCCGGTACGACTCTCGAATGGGTTGCAGATGGTTGCATGAACGGTTTCTCTGACGAAGAGGTTGAACTTATGGCGCAAATGTCGTTAAGAGCCAGACGTCCTCTCAATTGGAATGTTCTTACCGTAGATTCAGCTCGCCCTGATGACTACAAAAATCAAATAGATGCTTGCGAGCGAGTAGCTGATAAAGGTGGACGAGCAATGGCTTTGACTATGCCAATTCTTGTTGGGATGACAATGCATTTTCATTCTTTCTGCGCTCTTTACAAACTCCCCGGATGGGATGAAATAATGACCCTCCCTCACGATCAGAAAAAGCAAAAACTAGCTGACTCTTCTGTAAGAAAATTACTTGAAGAGAATGCCGCTTCACCCGAGGCAGGTGTTTTCTCAAGACTCACAGGGTGGGGCAAATATCGTGTAGGAGAAACTTTTTCTGAAGAAAATAAAGGACTCGATGGCAGACTAATCGCCGATATTGCCAGAGAAAGAGGCACCCGTGATTTCTATACTCTCCTAGACATCGTCCTAGCTGACGACCTAAAAACGATTCTATGGCCTGGTCCCACCGATGATGATCCTGCTAGTTGGCTTATGCGTCAGACCGTTTGGGAACACGAAGAGGTCATGATTGGCGGTTCAGACGCTGGAGCCCATTTGGACCGCATGGCAGGTGCCTCCTACCCGACCGAATGGATTAGAGACTGCCTAAGTGGGAGGAAACTCACGAGTGTTGAAAAAGCTATCGAGCATATGACTGATGTTCCAGCGAGATTTTTTGGTTTAGTGGATCGAGGTCGGATTGAAAAAGATTTTCACGCTGACCTAGTTGTTTTCGATCCTGAGCGAATTAACTCACAAGAACTGAGGATATTAAATGATCTACCTGGAGATAGTCCGCGCCTTTATGCTGGATCTGAGGGAGTCGAAAAAGTTTTCGTGAATGGTGTACTTACTGTGAATGCCGGAGAGCCGACGGAAGCTTTGTCAGGTACTGTTCTGCGTTCGGGAACCCATACTGTGACAAATAAGATCCCTGCTGACGCTTAAATGATGCCGCTGAAAGAAAATCTGACAATTTCTCCAAAAGTTCGGAGTGTCTAACAAAATGTCTGACTCATCAAGACCAAAAATAAGACATATGCCCGGTCTTGATGGAGCCCGTGGTCTTTGGGTGATTCTTGGACCTCTCCTTTATCATGCAAGACCTGAAAACGTGCCTGGTGGTCCTTCAATTGTTCCGGGTGGCATTTTGTCTCTCGACCTGTTTTTCGTTTTGTCGAGTTTTCTTATTGTCTCTATTGCCTTAAAAGAATGGGATTCAACTGGAAAAATTGATCTAAAAGGATACGCGGGAAGACGTGCTAGAAGACTTCTCCCCGCTTTACTTGTGGCTCTTTTAGGTCTAACCGCTTATCTAGTTTTTTTTGGACATACAGATCAGGTGAGTCGTTGGACCGGGGCTATCGTGTCAGCCCTTACATACAGCGCGAACTGGCATGAAATTGCTGCGGATATCTCATATTTTGAGCATTACAGAACCCCTTCCCCGTTGAAACACATCTGGTCTTTTTCAATTGAAGAACAGTTCTATGTATTTGCTCCACTTTTCATCATCTTTGGATTAGGAATTTTGAAGAAAAGTGAAAAGTTGCTTCTATGGCTAGCAGTTGCTGGAGCTTTAGCTTCGGCGTACTGGATGGCACTTCTCCATAAGCCCGGAACTGACCCTTCTCGTGTTTACTTCGGTACGGATACTAGAGCTCAAGCTCTTTTTGTGGGAATTGTCTTAGCTTTGCTCGCAAGGAGGATAGGACCTCCAAAATCAGAATCAGCAAAAAGACTAGTTGCTCTGCTCGCATATCCAGCTACAGCCTTTCATTTATGGGCGGTACTGTTTGTTTCACAAGAAAACGAATGGATGTTCGAACGTGGAGGTTTTCTTCTCATAGCGGTCATGAGTGCTCTGATCATTTATGGTTTAACTGTTTCTGCTCAATGGAGTCCTTTGCATCGTTTTATGGAATCCACTCCTCTCAGATACCTAGGGCGCATAAGTTACGGTCTCTACCTCTACCACTGGCCGGTGTACATGCTCATAACTGGAGACCGACTTTCCCGATTACTGCCTGGGGTGGACGAAATCAACGGCGTTCCTCTTCTTCTGTGTCACTTATTAATTACAGGAATTTTGGCTTCTCTAAGCTTTCATTTAATTGAGAGCCCTTTCCAAAAACGTCGCTTCCCTTTAACTAATCGTCCTACTACAGCCTTAACGGGAACAGTCGCGGCTTCTATAGGAATCGCAGCTATCTTGTTCGGTCTGCTTTGGGTTAATACACGCCCAGCTGACGCTAGTGAAGATTTCTCTTCTGCGGGAGGTGTATTCGTTAAACAAGGCGTACTTCCACCTCCTACCGATGAAAGGACAAGAATTTTAGTAGTTGGTGATTCAGTATCTGTTCAAATCGCTGAAGCCCTTTGCGGTTGGTCTTTAGAAAATCCAGGTGAAATTGTGGTTATGAATGAAGCACATCTTGGATGTGTCGTGGGACGTTATGGTCAAAAAAGAATACCTGAAGGAATAGAAGGTCCTGTGGGAGAACTATGTTCCGCTTGGAATGAACCTGTGCCTTCTCATGAGATGCTGGATAGAGATGTCGTATCATGGCCTACTGCTGTCGAAATTTTCAGACCTGACATAGTTATTGGCCATATAACCCCTTGGGACGTAACCGATCGACTGGTTCCGTCTTTAGGTGAAGAGTGGGTTTGGGTCGGGACCCCAACCTACGACAATTACATCTCTTCCGAATACCGAATTGGCAGTCAAACTCTGGGCTCAAAAGGTGCTCACGTTTATTGGTTAGAAGGTGCACATCTGCGTCGAGAAATCAAACCGCAGAACCATCCGGATCGTATAGATGCTCTGAACGAGTTGGTCACGAAAGCAGTTTCAGACCTCGATTATGTAACTGTTGCTCCATATAAGGAGTTCATCGGCCAAGTCGGGAGCAGTAGAGAAAAGCAAATACGAGACGATGGTGTTCACCTTACAGAAAGAGGGCTCTCGGAAATAGCTGAATGGTTGATAACGGAAGTCATCTCAAAAGAGACCAAATAGAAGGGCTAGCCTCTTTCCAACCACCAAACATTTAAACGTTCTTTAAGTTCCTCTTTGTCGAGGTCTCCTTCTTCACGTTTTACTTCTAAAAGAAACTTCAAAGCCTGACCTACCTCTTTACCCGGTTGCAGGTCGAGGTGTTGCATTATTTCTTCGCCATCCAGACCAGGGCGTTCTGATTTGATTCTTTCTTCCTCAGCCAAATCTTTTATTCGTGTTTCCAAATCATCCATTGCAGCCTGGATTCCTTCTTCTTTTGCACGATTTCGAGTTGTGCAGTCGCAGCGAATCAAGTGATTCAACTTTCCTAACAAAGGTCCGGCATCTCTCGCGTATCTGCGTACAGCTGAATCTGACCAACCGTCTGCGTACCCTTTAAATCTTCCCGAGAGTCTTACCAATTCACTTACTTGTTGGACTACTTCCTCTGGAAAATCAAGAGCTTTAAGTCTCTTACGTGCAATTCGAGCTCCAACTTCTTCATGATGTCTGAAAGTAACACCTCCATGTGAAAATGACCTTGTGTCAGGTTTTCCTATGTCATGGAAAAGAGCTGCTAGACGGACAATTATGTCGGGTTTTGTTTTGTTAACAACAGCGATCGTGTGAGCTAAAACGTCTTTGTGTTTATGTATTGGATCCTGTTCCATTTCCAGTCGTGACAATTCAGGAATAATGTCATCCATTTCCCCTGACTCAACAGAGGACCATAGATCTTCTGCGCAATCTTCTTGAAGAAGGATTTCAGATAGTCGGTCCATAAGTTGAATTTTAGGAAAAAATAGCGAATAAAAATAGCTGTTAAGTAGATTTCGGTGGATTCTCGATTTTTATCCCCAACATTCGAGCAGCGTTGCCCCTAACAATTTTCCAGACAACATCTTGAGGAAGGTGCCCCATCATCTCTTGAGCGATTTCTTTCGTGTTTGGCCAGGTCGTATCTGTATGCGGATAGTCCGTTTCAAATGTTATGTTGTCAACCCCTACTTCGTTTAACGAGTTAAGACCGTGCTTGTCACGAAAAAAGCAACCAAAAACCTGACGGTAGTAATAAGTTGATGGTGGTTCCGGCACAATGTCGGCCACACCACCCCATGCTCTATGTTCTTTCCACACATCATCCACTCTTTCCAAAATATATGGGAGCCATCCGATCTGACCTTCACTGTAAGCCAGAGTCAGTGTGGGGAAACGTACAAGAACTCCAGAGAATAAGAAATCGCTGAGTGAAGCTATTGCGTTGTTGAAACTCAAAGACGCAGCAACTGCTGGTGGAGCATCGGGAGAAGCAGCTGGCATCTTTGAAGAAGAACCTATATGCATGCAAACCACGGTTTCAGTGTCCTGGCATGTCTGAAAAAAAGGATCCCAGTATCCGGTATGTATTGAGGGTAGACCTAAATTTGGTGGTATTTCTGAAAAACAAACTGCTCTACAACCTCGCTCTGCATTCCTTCTGACTTCTTCGGCTGCCAATTCAGCATCCCAGAGGGGAATTATTATCAATGGAATTAGAGCACCATTAGAGTCTCCGCACCACTCTTCAATCATGAAATCGTTGTAGGCCTTTACACAGGCCAATGCTAGTTCACGGTCTTTAGCTTCGGCGAAAGTTTGACCACAGAAACGTGGCATAGTGGGAAAGGAAAGTGACGCCTCAACGTGATTAGAGATCATGTCTTCAACGCGCGCTTTAGGTTCGTAACAACCCGGTCTCATCTCATCGTATGTGATTGGTGACATCGTCATCTCTTCACGTTCGAAACCCACTGCCGCTACATGCCTCTTGTTGGGGTAAACAAGATCTTCATAAAACCAAATATCACACCATGGAGCGTCGGCGGTATCTAGCTCATACTCATACATTTTCGCACCACCAACCCAGATCATCTCACCCAATCGACGACGTTCCACTCTCGGCCCTTTTTCTTTGAATTTGCTGGGAAGCCATGTTTGCCACAGGTGCGGAGGCTCTACAAGATGATCATCAACACTAATTATCTTGGGTATCTCTGTTATAGAACCCTTACCTGCATCTTCGGTTATGGTCATTTAACCCTCCGGAATATCGGAAATCTCTTCCCGCGCCTGAATCAAATTCTAGACCTTTGTTACCCGACTCGCATATAAAGCAATTTCTAGGCAGTATGTATTAGTTAGAAAGGCGAGAAAATATGAAAGTTGGCATTGCATTCGCAAATATCTTAGGTTTCGGCACTGCGGAAGGAAGTATTAAATTCGCACAGGCTGCGGAAAAAGCGGGAATTGAATCATTATGGACTGTAGAACACGTTATTTATCCGTCCAATTACGACTCAAAATACCCATATGACGCCAGTGGCCAGATGATGATGGCACCTGACACAGATTTAACAGATCCTTTAATTTGGCTCACATGGCTTGCTGCTAGAACAACTTCAATAAGACTGGGTACCGGTATTCTTATTCTTCCTGAGCGAAATCCGTTAGTACTAGCAAAACAACTGGGGACTTTAGATTCTCTAAGCGGTGGCAGAGTTGAGCTTGGCATAGGTGTCGGCTGGCTTAAAGAAGAATTTGAAGCTCTAGGGATCCCTTGGGAACGGAGGGGTGCTCGTACCGATGAATATGTTGCTGCAATGCAAGAACTTTGGGGGGGAAACGAAGTCTCTTTTGAAGGCGAATTTGTTTCATTCGAAAATGTTTCCTCTAATCCGAAGCCTGTAAATGGAACAATCCCAATAACTGTTGGTGGTCATAGCGATGCGGCTGCAAGACGGGCAGGTCGTTTAGGAAATGGCTTTTTTCCTGGAAAAGGCGACCTCAAACACCTTTTAAGCATTATGAATGAATCTGCTGAGAAAAATGGTCGCGACCCTAAGGAAATAGAAGTCAACTGGGGTGACAATGAAATAATGGGTGAAGATCCTGTAGCCGCCGCTGAAAAGTTGAGAGCGCAAGGAGTTACTCGAGTGATTGTTCCATCAGTAATGTTCCTACAAAACCCCGAAGAGCAACTAGAGGAATTTGGTGAGCGTGTCGTATCAAAAATTTCTGATATCTAAGCTCAAATCGTTGAACATTCTCTTAACTTTTAGACTGCTTAACAAGAAACTAAATGCTAGAAGCCGGTAGATGATCTGATGACAAGTTGGAAGAGCAATACAGGAATGCGATCAGGTATGCCAATAAACCCTCTTTCCTCAGGTAGACAACCTTTTGGGAGACCCCGGAACAGTTTTCTTTCATCTTTGCTCACCAAACGAAACATTCTCATTGCTTTAATTATCTTTTCTTTATTGACAATTATTGCTATTGGTCAGAGCAACGACTCAGAACAAGAAGAAGAAGAACTGGGACTCACTGCATCAGTCCAAGAATCAATGATCCGGTCAGGTTTGCCTAGCGTCACTGTTCAAGTGATCGATTCGACAGTTGTCCTCAGTGGGATAATTGACAATCAGGAATTAAAAGAAGCAGCAACTCGAGTAGCTCAAGCACAACCAGGTGTTATAAGCGTTGAAAACATGTTGAAAGTGCCAGTTCCTAAAACGCAAGCAACAACTACAACAACTCCGAACCTACCTGCAAACCAAGCTGATCTTCTTCTGCAGACTCGCCTAAGTGCTGCTGGAGCTTCTTCCGGAATCCAGTTTGAATCGGGAGGAGATGTTTTAACTCTTGAATCAATACCGACTCTTGAGAGACTTGCTTTCTTTTTGTCTAATGAAAAAGAAATAATGGTTCAGATACTTGGACACACGGACAGTGATGAGAAATGCCCAGGAGACAACCTTGTGCTTTCTCAAAGACGTGCAGAAGCAGTTAGAGCACAGTTGCTGGCTCGCGGAGTCGAGGGGGAAAGATTGATTGCGACAGGGATGGGGCATACTGATCCAATTGCTGACAACATAAGTAAATCTGGTAAAGCTGCAAACAGAAGAATAGAGTTCTTGCTAATAACGCAAGATCAGGAGGGAATTCCAGCCCCACCGCAACTTGAAACACAAGGCGGTTGCTGAACACTGTTTCTGCTACAAATAAAGGCTTACTACTATCCCTGCGGTAACCGGAAATGTTTTATAAAATATTTCTAGGACGTTCGTCAAAACATTCGTAAATCTCAGTGAAATTTGCACGTGTTTCCATGAGCACTCAAAGGCGAGGAGCTTGAATGACAGGAAAAGGAATTTGCATCAGATGCAGGCAAGTAGTTCCTCTCAAACTCACTAGTCTTGTTTGTGACAGAGCGGGCGCTTCAGCTCAGCCAACTGGGGTGTGTAGTGAATGCATTGACCTCAATGAATTTAATGAGCAAAAAAGTATAAGTAATTAGCTTTGAACATTGTCACAAAATGACTAATTGATCTAGCACTTAGGCAAAATACGATGGTGGAGAACTCTAAGAGCGGTCATCGCTTACTATCGGACGATAGAAACTCGAAATCTTCAGGGTGGAAAGCTCGTCTTACTGAAACTGCAGTTGGACTTTTTAGTCATGCACCTGATCCTTTGGAAGAAACTTTTAGCTACCAAGGCGACCCAGGACTATTTGGACCTGAATCAGTTACTTGGAAAGTTATGGGTGACGTTTCTTCCTTTATCGGTGGAATAAGAGCACTTTTAATCCAAGCTGCTTACCCTGAAGTTGCTGCTGGGGTCGCAAATCATTCAAATTATCGGAACGACCCTCTAGGTAGACTCTCTAGAACCGCTTCATATGTGACTGCTACTGCTTTTGGTGCAATGCAGGAAGTTGAAAGATCGATCCACATGGTTTCTTCAGCACATCGACCTGTTAGTGGAACTTCAAGTAGAGGTGAAAAATACTCGGCCAGAAACCCCGAAATGGCAGCTTGGGTTCACAATGCTCTTATTGATTCATTTTTAGTGTCATATCAACATTTCGGTCTAGTACCGCTCAACAGAAAAGAAATGGATTCTTATGTTTTTGAGCAAACAAAACTGGGGAATTTAATGAAGGCTTCTCCACTTCCTGAAAACGCTGAAGCTTTAAGTCTATGGTTATCGAAACATCCAAGGCTAGGAACCTCACTAGAAGGCGCAGAGGCAGTTTCTTTCCTCAGGAAACCACCACTACCGTTTTTCACTCGTGTAGCTTACAAAGTTCTTTTCAATGCGGCTGTTGCTACTATGCCGGAAGAAATCCGCAAAACAATAGGAATCAAACCAATAAAAGGGGCTGTAACGGCGGGGCGTATTCTGACAAAAGTTTTGCGTTACGCCTTAGGGTTTTCCCCTGCTTGGGCTGCTGCTTTAGATAGAACCGGTACCAAGCGACCTTCTGGAATAAGATTTAGAAACACCGCTGGAGTAACGCGCTAGCTAGCAAATTTTTTCGTTTACACATAAGGTTTACGAATGCCGGATGCAATAGTTATAGGTGCTGGAGTGATGGGCTCGTCAATAGCCTATGAACTTCAAAAGTCGGGCATGGAAACTCTGGTTTTGGACAAGGGCGATTCTGTAGGTGGTGGTTCAACGAGCGCTTCTTCAGCGGTAATACGTTTCAATTACTCAACTCACGCTGGTGTTACTGCTGCATGGGAATCTAGACACCGTTGGTTGTCATGGGCTGAGCATTTGGGCTTAAACGAAAACCATAAAGAACCCTTAGCTAAATTTCATAAAACCGGAATGCTTTTTCTGGAACCTCCTGACTTTCCGAGGTCAATCTTTCTCGATCTTTTAGATGAGTTTGAAATCCCTTATGAGTCATACAACGCCGAAGAGTTAAAAGAAAAATTTACCTCTCTGAACCTAGGCAGATTCTGGCCTCCGAAATTACCTGACGATGAAAATTTTTTTAATGATCCAAATGGTAATCTCAATGGTTGGATCACCCCAGATGCGGGTTTTATAGATGATCCTCAACTAGCTGCAAACAATCTAATGGATGCGGCGAAAAGAAACGGAGCGTCACTTAATCTTCACACGCAAGTAAAAAATATTCTGATAGAAAATGAACGCGTGTCGGGAGTTGAGCTCGAAGATGGAACTCAAATTAAAGCTCCTGTGGTGGTAAATGCTGCTGGACCATGGAGTTCAGCACTTAACCGAATAGCTGGTGTCGAATCCGAAATGAAGATTAAGACTAACCCTATGAGGCAAGAGGTACATGCTGCTGAAGCTCCTCAGAATTTCAGTTTTGACTCTGGTGCCCCACTGCTTACAGATCTTGATCTTGGATATTATGCAGTCCCGAAAATGGGTGGAACTTTTTATGTTGGTGGAGTTGAGCCTGACTGTGATCCTTTGGAATGGGTCGAAAACCCAGATGAAGTTTCACTCAATCCGACCGTTCCACGATTCGAGGCTCAAGTTTGGCGATTAGCTAGACGCGTTCCAGAGCTTGGTGTGCCAACTCGACCTCTTGGAATTGCAGGCGTGTACGATGTGACCCCAGACTGGGTTCCTGTCTACGACAAAACTTCGCTATCTGGCTTCTACGTAGCTATTGGAACTTCTGGCAATCAATTCAAAAATGCTCCTCTCGTTGGGGAAATAATGAGAGAAATAATCCAAGCTTGTGAGAATAATCATAATCATGACTCAGATCCTTTGAAAATTAGCTGTTCTCACACTGGTTTGACCCTCGATTTAGGTGCTTTTTCACGTAATCGTGAAGAATTTTCGACAACTGGTTCTGTTTTAGGCTAAATAACCCTTATTTTGGCTTTTTTGTCGCATTGTTGTAACAATTCCGACATTGACGTTTGTTAGAAGATTCCTTTACACTCAAATCTCTGGATAAGTAAATCTGTATTCAGTATTTTTTATAAACAAATGGAGGGGGCTTCCTTTATGGAAACGCTTATTAGGCGTCGGAGCTGGCGGATTGTTTCTGCTGTTTTGGCGCTTGGATTGATTGCCGGGGCCTG
>MDTE01134077.1_pt1 | contig 13784 bp, 8 predicted proteins | sample 811231 | NCBI WGS metagenome assembly MDTE01 (sample SAMN05326651, study PRJNA326480) | marine metagenome | isolation source: seawater | place: Indian Ocean: Red Sea | collected 2010
CATGGCACGCGTGTAGAGAGTTGGATTAAACGGATTGTGGGTCCAGTTACGTATGTCGACTGGCTGACCATCGTAATGCACGTATATGCCGAGAGTTCGGGTCGCTCCTGGGACTCGGAGCTCTCCCAAGATCAACGGAGACGCTCCTTCGATCTCAAGTAACTCTGTATCCACTCCCACAGCTCTCATCTCATCGCGGATGTAGATCGCAGCTTCTCTGATCTGGGGCGTGAATGCCCAGTTCGGGTAGCTCAGAAGCTCAGCAAAATCCCTTACGAGCTCGGGCTCGTTGGCTTCACGGTAGGCTCGCGCCGCGTCCGGTCCGGATTGGCCGATCAAGGGTGTGGATGCGAGCAATGCACCCACCACAAGTGTGGAGATGGAAGACAAAAGATGCCGGCGCACGGATTACTCCTGAAGAAGGGAGACAACACTCGAATCTATGGGTGCATCTGACGCTCCGGCGAGTGTCGTGATTTGATCTATGTTGGTTCTTTGGCTACCAAGCGAAGACAGCCTCGGCTATCTTCCTGCCCGATGGGGCCATAGCTCAGTTGGGAGAGCACCGGCTTTGCAAGCCGGGGGTCGCCGGTTCGAGCCCGGCTGGCTCCACTGTACAACTAAAGACCCCTCCCCTCGAGAGTATGATTTTGAGTGGAGGGTTTTTTGTTTGACGGTCCATTCCGGCTACTTGCAGGAACCGTAAAGAGCGAATTAGCCTCGTTTAGCTTTTATCGAACTTTAGGGCGGTGTCGGTTGTCAAAAAATGACTAAAGTCTTTCGTCTGGGTCACGAGTATGTCGACAGAGCGGGGAATCCTGAAGATCAATTTCTGCGATTCTTTAAGAATTCGCCGCATCCAGGATTGAAGAACGCGGGGGGCATTCGCCCATTGAAGACAAGCGATGGAGAAAGGACAGCGGCACTCATACTGGTCAGTCATGAGGCAGAGGGGCCGCACCATAACCCCTGGGAAGATTTCGTTGATCTCGCAACAGGAACGATTCTTTACTGGGGGGACGCCAAGAACACAGACCAACTTCGTAGAGATGATTTTCCAGGTTGTCGTCAATTGGTCGAAATCTCCGACCGAGTCGCTCATCAAAAGTGGGACCGGGTCCCACCGATTCTGCACTTTAGTAAACCCCGTAAGGGTATCGTGAAGTTCACCGGTCTCTGTGTGCTAAATCGCTTGGAAGAAGGATGGTCGATGGATGGTGATTTCCCGGTGCGAAACTACATCGCTCGTCTGGACGTACTTGCTGATGACCAGATTCATAGAGGTTGGATCTCAAGCTTAGTCTCTCAAGATAGCCCTGTGCATGAGCCAAGCGCTTGGCGTAAGTACAGAGGATCTGGGCGTGTCGACAAACTCAATATCTATAGTGCTAAAGTGCTCTCTAGAACGCAGCAACTGCCCGATCCTGATTCGGGTGACTCTCGAGTGCTTGATCAGCTGAAGAGCATGGAGCCCGGAGAGTTCGAGAACGCTATTGTGAGAGTGTTTCAAGACATGGCTAAAACATCGATGGCCTCCCACACGATTCGTCCCACTAGGCAAGTCCGGGACGGCGGCTTCGATTTTGAGGGAGAGATGGAACTGCTTCCACCACTTGACTACAAAATCCCCGTTAAGGGTGAAGTCAAGAGATGGAACAACAGTGTGGGGGTCAAAGAGGTTTCACGACTCGTCGCCCGACTAAGGCGCGGTGAGTTTGGGGTATTCGTGACAACCAGCTATTTCACGAAAGCTTGCCAGCAAGAGGTCCTCCATGATGGGTACCCCGTCGAACTAGTGCATGGTTTGAGGTTGGTCAAAATGATGCGAGGTGTGGGTTTGGTGCGTGAGGACACACTCGAGTTGTCCTGAGCCCTTCATTCCCCACTTTCCGATTTTGGTTGTGGTGTCTACTGTGGTCCCACTATGGGTTCACCCGACACGCTCCTGATCAGGTTTGATGATGAGCCCTCCGACCCATTTCCTGAATGGGCGCGGTGGCTGGTAGAGCTCGGTGCGATCATTTCAAAACAGCCCTTGGATTTCAGGGTCATAGTTGTCGTGGCTACACCCGTCGCCACTCCCACCTTAGCCGGCTTGACTGCTCTTGGGTCTACGAGTCGGCGTCTCTTCGGTGAAGATACTGATGATCAGTCGTTTCACCTTGAGCGACTTAAGACCGCAGCTCGACGACCGGGTCAACGATTTCGATCGACTACGCGGCGGGGAATATTCACCGCAATGTCGACTTCTGAACAAGTGTATTTCATCAACAATAGAGAGCAGAAACACTATCTCTTACCAGTAAACGCTAAAAATTGGCACCTAGATGGAGAACCGGCATTTGCGGTTCGTCCTGGTCACGGTGGCGGACTTGAGCACGGTAGCATTTATGCCGCTCTCAGTGAACGAAATAGCCCCCCGGATTACAGAAATCTCAATAGGAGTGACTCGTTCACCGCATTAGCTCTCCATCCTCGTCTGGGCCGTGCAGGAACAGGAGAGGTCTTGAGATCTGTTCAGCTTCAGTCAGAAGAAAAAGCAGCGAGTCTCAGGGATCTTCTTGCGGTTCATTCGTGGCTGCCTCGCAGTGTATCACGGACACGGCTGGTGTCATCTAGGAGAAGAGAGAACCCCTTGGATCGCGGTGATGCCCCGCCCGGCCTGATCGTCGCAGATGGATGCAGGGCTTTTGCTTTTTCAGAAGCCTCCTTCGGAGGAGAATCGCTCCCTCCGCACATCATTTCTATCATACCACGGATCGAAGATAGAGAGCTACTTGAGACCACGGACACTAAGCTGAATCAGCTAACCCAATGGTTTTCGGAGACTGACCCGAGAGACCTCGGCATAGAGCGTGTGCCGAAGAGCATGGGGATATTATTGCTCCGCGAAGAGCGATAAAGGGATGAGTACTCGTGAATTAATGAGGTGGTTTGAGCGCGCGCCCGAGCTGGTCTGGAATCGGTGGGAGGTGGAGTCAGGGGCTTTTGAGATGATCCGAACGGGCATCCGAAGCATGTACGGGAAGATGCTGGAAGCAGATGAGCGGTCTTTTGCTGCTATCGATCTCCGCCGAAATCTTTTTAGTTGGTTGACTGGTCCTATTGAGTTTGACGATATAGCGAGATCCGCTACAGATATTCTGGGGACTGCTGATTCAGTTCAGTCTCGTTGGGGAGAGGACGTGCGGTCATCTTGGGATCTGGCTCAACGGGGAGTAGCAGAGGCCGTAGAGCAAAAGAGCCCTCTGGTGCAGAGACTTGTAGAGGTTCTGGAGAGTGCACTTGCTGATCGTCGCAGCTTGGCAATTTACTGCCATAGGTCTGATGTCGAGCATTTCCAGTTGTTGCAGGTTGTTAAAGAGCTCGACTCTGAGAGGCTGATCCGCTTTCTGCACTCGCCAGCAGCTTATAGGGATATTGGTCTCTTTGACGAATTAGTGCGGGTAGGGCCTTTCAAGGCTTTCGGGTACGGAAAGATCCCACCAAGTCTGATAACTGCTCCCAAGTATGGACGACTGAGTCAGGTCGTATGGTCAGGTTTGTGGGATGATCCCGCCTCTCTGTCAGATCCACTTTCCGCAAAGTTCTTCTCTGATGCCTCGGTTTTGAGCCCCAAGGTCACTAAAGTCGGAGTCAGGGGGTCTCAGGTCTACAAGAATGAAAAGTTTGACGAGATCGACTTTTGGCAGCGGTCTCGATCTGGTAGGCCTGACAGTTTGGACGCGACAGTCTTATTTCTATCTGAAGGTAGGGCTATAGCGTATCCTGTGAATTCAGAGCGTATGATATTGGATCTCACAGAAGGCCGTCCGGGCGTTATTGAAAACCGTCCTGTTTTTAGTGTGAAGGAGGGGAAGAGCTATCTGATTTTCCCTGAGCTTACTGGCTCAGAGGATGGTTCTATAACTCAGCGGCAGGGCAGACTGAGCCCGATTTGGAAGGAAGTCCTCAGGGACAGTTATGAAGCTGACCCTGAGGGAATAGTGCGCACTCTATATGACGCAGGCTTAAGCCTCACGACACTAGCCGGTTGCATTCAAAATTGGAGCTTGGAATCAACCAACGTAATTCATGCGCCCCAGAAACATGCCCACTTTCAGATCCTTCTGAAGGTGCTTTTGCCATAATTCGTGGTGCAAGACTCGGAAGGCCGTTCTTGGGCGAATGAGGCGTGGCAAGAGATCCGAGAGTCTCGTGGAGCCGCGATTCAGGACGGTATGCAGTGGAGCCAGTATATCGATGAGGAAATTACTAAGGAAGTCAGAGATTGGTTCACAAATGAATATGACGGACCCGACGGTTTTGATCAGACGGGGTTTGAATTTGAAGAAAGTCATTACTTCACTGGGAGAATCAATCTGATCCGTATAGAAGGGTCTGAGTCGGGCTTTAGAGTGCCGTCAGATGAGGTTAATGCCCTCACTGACGCTAAGGAGTTTGACGAATGGCGCGTATGATTCCGGACTTCTTGGATGGGACAGAGCCCCCAGGAGAGAGGGCAGTGTTCAACATGCTCTCAGGAGGGTCTCCGGACTGGACAGTAATTCACTCTCTTGACCTTGCGCCTTGGGATCAAGGCAGACGGATGGAGTTGGATTTTCTCGTGATCATTCCTGATGCCGGCCTGCTGTGCATCGAGGTGAAGTCACACAAAGAGATTTATTTTGACGGCCAAAAGTGGTCCCCGCCCGCGATAAAGAAGAGCCCCTTCAAGCAAGCCGCGGATGCTCGATATAACCTCCATCGCAAGCTGAAAGACATTGCCCCAAGCACTGGAGCTATACCGAAAGCGCATTGTTGCATTTTTACGCACGCTAGGTTCCCAGTCCGTCCTAATCTTTCGGTCCATCAGGAAGAACTTATGGATGCCGAAGCTTTCAGATCTTTCTCTGAAGCGGACGGTTTGTGCTTCGAACTAAGGCGGCGGATGCTTGCGTTGGCAGCTGCCGATAATGCTCCCAAACTTGATGGTACAATCCCGCCTGTCAGAGTCGATGAGATTGTGGAGAAGTGTTTCCCGGTCCGGAAACGATTGCCTGGCAAGGCAGAGGAGATCAGGTGGAAGCAGGAAGCTCTAGAACAACTACTCAGAGATCAGCAGAAGCCGATTCTTCGGCTCGCCAAGGATAACGACCGAATACTGGTGAGGGGTGGCGCTGGAACGGGTAAGACCCTCGTGGCGCTCGAGCTTGCTATGCAGCAAGCTCAGGCAGGCCGAAGAGTGGCTTTCGTGTGCTACAATCGACTCGTGGGACAGTGGCTCGAGAAAGAAGTGAGGCGGCGTGATCCTCCCCCGGGTCTTCAGGTCGGCACAGTACACAGCCTGCTAAGAAAAATTGCAGATGTAGCAATTCCCGCTAGGCCCCGGAAGGAATTCTGGGAAGAAACATTGCCTTCGCGCGTGGCTGAAAAATTAACCTCTCCTGATTTTGCCTATGAGGCTGAGTTCGACCTGATCGTTGTTGATGAGGCTCAAGATATCCTTGCAAGACCAATGCTTTGGCAATGCCTAGTCTCTTTGCTGGAAGGTGGGTTGCAGGACGGGCGGTTTGCGTTATTCGGTGACTTTGAACGGCAAGTTCTAAGGGCACCGGAGGAGCTCGATATGAGCCTTGAAAGTGTCTTAGAGGTCGCCACTGCACGCTATCGGCTTGACGAGAACTGCCGCAACACCTCTTGGGTGGGTCGAACAGCCTTGGCTCTGTCCGGTATGTCGAAGGAGACCTACTCCGGATTCATGCGGGGTGATGGTCACCAAAAAGACGTGAGGTTGATCCCACATGAGGATGAAAATGCGGCGAAAGAGTCAGTCCGCGAGGTGCTAGCCGAGATAAAGGATGCAGGATTCAAACCTTCTGATATTGTCTTTCTATCGTTCACGTCCCGAGAAAAAAGCTTAGCGAGTAGGCTTTCAGGAATTCAATTCCACTCCGCAGAGTCGCCCTCGGCCAATAAGATGTTGTTCGAGTCAGTGCGTCGTTTCAAAGGTCTTGAGAGGAAGATAGTTATTGTGACAGATACTTCGACTGGAGGGGACTTTGATCGCTCATTGTTCTATACAGCGATGACGCGGGCTACAGAGAGGGTGGTGGTCCTCTGTCGTGCGCAAGACAAAGAGACCTTGAGTAACTGGGTATTGGGGGCAGCCTGATGGATGGTGTGACTGCCCGATCTGAATTACTGGCCTACATCAGGGGCGAACTAGTCGGGCCCAGTGTGCCATTCAACGATCAAGAGCTGATCTCTTTTGAAGGTGATGCTTTTCACGACAAAGAGCACAGACGTCAGGGTGCCATTGTGTGGGAACCGTCACCCGGACTCCGAGAAGAGGTTCTTTACTACCAAAGAGAGTCACCGAGCCGAAAATACGGCATCGGGATGCTTCACCCAGAGGGGCGCGATCAGTCCGATTCTGATCCAGCCGAGCATCAAACTGATCATCTGGGTATCGATGATGAAGCAGCGGACGCTGATGAGGAAACAGCAGCAGTGGGTGCTCGACCAGACGAAGACTCTCTACAGGGAAGCGATGAGCAGGAGGGAGACGAGTTCGAGGTTGTTAGCCAGGATATCAGAAAGCCAAGCAGCCTAGGTATCTCTTGCTGTGTACGCTTGCCGCCAGGCTCAACGATCCTCGTCCAACTTCCTCGTAAGCGCAGGTTTTTTTGGCAGCAATCCGGGCAGTCAGAGTTTGCTTTAAATGGGAGGTATGAGCGCTGTGTACGCATAGAGCAAACGGATGACGATTCTGGAAGCAGCAGCAGGCAAACCATGTGGAGAAGGCGACCTGCCTTAGAGGTTGGAGCTGCTGTGTCCATTGACGCTGAAGAACTGACGACTGGTAGGAGAACGGTGTCCAAACGGGTGCCGGTTTCAGAGGGAAGCCCACTGAACCTCAGCGTTCAGGCCTTTGCTCGGCCAGTCAGGGATGATCCTGAGGCGCATCTTCTCACAGTGGTCCTGAGGAATCAATCGCAGACGACAGGTGACAGGCTTTCGCATGACGAAGCCATTCTTTATCAGACCTTCTTCAGCGTTTCTGTGCCCGGTGGAGGTTTTCTTCCCTACCCAGAACGTGATTTGACCAATGTAGAAATGGACCGAGACCAAGAGTCTCTTGAGCTCCTGTACCGGGAATCAAAAGTCTGGGCTGTTGGTCACGGCTGCGCAGCAGGGTGGGATGAAAAGCGCCAAACGACGATGCCTGCTGAATTATTCGTTGACGTATTACCTGGTGTAGAAACTCCTAGCATGACGCCGGACATCTATCATGCGGACGGTAGGAAGCTTCGTCTCAAGATGTCTGATCTGGCTGAGTTACCCGATCATGAGTCTGGTCAGACATGGTCCGATCTCAGGGCAATTGTGAGTGAATATCAGGACTGGATTGAACGATGTGACCGAGATATCCGAGAGCTTCCTGAAAGGATGAAACCTGTTGCCAGTCGGCACATGGAATCTTGTAGAAAGTGCTTGGAACGAATGATCGATGGACTCGAGCTCTTGGCATCTGATGCCACTGTTCGGCGTTCGTTCAGGCTGGCAAACCGCGCTATGCTGCTGCAACAGATTGCGACGAAACATCTTAAGCATCGGCGGTTGAGGCTAGAGAACGGCAAGCCGATCCTAGCCGAAAAGATTAGAACACCGGAAGAGGTACTAAAGGATAGCCCTGAGGAGATTGAGCACTTAGGTGGATGGCGAGCTTTCCAAATCGCATTTCTCCTGATGGAACTGCGTAGCACGAGTGATCCATCTTCTCCGGAAAGGGAAACCGTCGATTTGATCTGGTTCCCAACCGGGGGTGGTAAGACTGAGGCCTATCTTGGCGTGGCGGCCTTTTACTTGATCCACCGTCGTTTCTCAGAATCTTCTCTGCCGACTGATGGGACAGGGGTATTGATGCGGTATACCCTAAGGATGCTTACAACTCAGCAATTTCAGCGCGCTGCCAGTCTTGTCACAGCACTTGAATTTATGCGGCAGGAACCGGATGAGCCGATCCCTGGTGAACGATTCTCAATCGGGTTGTGGATCGGCGGTGAGGCTACGCCTAATGATGAAGACCGTGCCCGGAGAGCTTTTAAGGACTATAAGTCCGAAGGTGGTGAGGCCAATCCATTTGTTCTGACAGAGTGTCCTTGGTGCAGGGCGGGAATAGGAGCTATCAAGAAGCCGAAGCGCGGAAATAGAAATAAGGAGGAGTGGGAGATATTTGGCGTTACCGAGGACGGGGGCCTGTACTGCACTGATCGCCATTGTTTGTTCGGAGCTCGGCGAGACGTTCGAATCCCCGTAGAGGTTGTCGACACTCGTATATACCGAGAGAGGCCATCCTTGGTAATCGCCACTGCTGATAAGTTCGCGATGGCGGCATACCGCCCCGATGCTGGATCTCTTTTCGGTTTGGGTAAAGCGGATGGATCCGGTCGACTCAACCGCACGCACTCGCCTCCAGGTCTCATCATCCAAGATGAGATGCATCTGATTGCCGGTCCACTTGGTACCATCTATGGGCTCTATGAGACAGTGATCGAGCGATTGTGTTCGGAGGAAGACGAGCGGTACAAGCCAAAGATTATCGCTTCTACTGCCACGATACGAGGAGCGCGAGATCAGGTTCGCGCGATATATGGCAGAGTAAAGAACGATAATGAAACCAATCTTCAGCTGTTCCCGCCCCCGGGAATAACGATCGGTGATTCATTTTTTGGTGTTTACGCGAAGAAGAACGATGATGGTTCAAGTTCTCTCGCGCCTGGCCGTTTATACCTTGGCATCCACGCCAATGACTACGGGTCAATCCTGACTGCTCAAGTGAGGGCTTTTGCAGCAGCGCTGAGCAAGGCAAACGATCTGCCGGAGCCGGCTAGGGATCCTTGGTGGACGCTTCTTTCCTTCTATAACAGCATTAGAGAACTGGGAGGAGGCAAGACACTTTTCGATTCGGACATCAGGTCACGCCTGAAGTTTATTCATAATAGGGAAGGAGTAATCAAGGACGATCGGCGGTATCTAACCCTGGCCCAAGAGCTCACTAGTCGTTTGAGTCAAGCGGAAATCGTAAGGATGATGGACAAGCTTGCGATAACATATTCAGCTAAATCCAGCGCCAGCGCGAAAGACGTGGTAGATGCGTGCCTAGCATCAAGCATCATTGAAGTGGGTGTCGATATCGATCGTCTTTCCCTCATGGGCATTGTGGGTCAACCGAAGACTACCTCCCAATACATCCAGGTATCAGGGCGGATCGGTCGAAAGTGGAAAGAGCGCCCCGGTCTTGTTCTGACTTTGTACAGCCCGGGGAAAAGTCGAGATCGCTCTCACTACGAGCAATTCCACACCTACCATCGCAGGCTCTATGAGAGGGTTGAACCTACTTCGGCCACTCCTTATTCACCGAGTGCGATCAAGCGCGCCTTAGGGGGAGTACTGCTTCTATGGGCGCGACAGCATTTGAAAGATGATGATAAGCCTGACACAACAGGGATCGAGTCTGCGATATCTAAGGTGAAATCGTTGATCGAGGAACGGAATCGTACAATTCAGAATCGTGCAGACGTCACAAGAAGTCAGGAGGAAATCGATAGTGTTTTTCAGGCCTTAACCCAGCGCCTTTCCTTGGATCCGGTAGAATGGGAAAAATTCCCACCGGAGGTTGAGGATCACTACCTAATGCTGTGGCCCGGACAATACTATGAGTATGCCCAGAAGCAGCGGGGGGTTGAGGTTCCAAGTTCCATGCGACAAGTAGACTCAACAGCAGCATTGGAGATCACTCAGCTCTATTCTCTGCCTGGGTCAGATCAGGGAGGTGGGTCCTGATGGCGAAGAAGAGCAAGGAAATTCGTTTGGGACAACTGATCGCTCCGTTTGGCCCAGGTAGCCTTTACACGGATCGCAACGGGATTCCGCACATTCTCTGTGGACTCGACTACTGGTATTACAAGAAATCCACAACTGATGCTCCACAGCCTTGTGAAAAAATCGATGAATTCGAAATCTTTGAGCCGCGCCTGACCAACCTGCTCAAAGTGCCTCGTCTGAGGTCACCAGCGCCATACCGCCGTGTGCGCCGGGGTTCGAGACCTCCCCAGAACGCGCAGGTTACAACCCCTGCGCTTCGTTTTCCTACATGGTACAGAAATACGAAGGATGGAAGGCTGAAGCAGTTTAGGCTGCACACCGAGCGTCTTGAAAAAAATACAGATCGATCTCGCTGGAAGCCGGTGCGTTTCGTCGCGGCATGTGCAGCTGGACACCTGACTGATTTTCCATGGAAGCAGTGGCTGAACTGCAGTTGCGGCCCGAGTCAAGAGAGTTTGGTCTTGGTGGATTCTGGTGGTGCCGACTTAAGTGCTATCAGGGTCAGGTGTAAAAATTGCAATCCAGCAGGAAAAACGTTGGCTGGGGCGTTGATGATTGACAGGGATGGGGCGGCGCGATCTCGTTTCGAAGCATTAGGCATTGAATGCCGAGGTGAACGACCCTGGCTTGGTGACGGGGCTACTGAGTCATGTGATGAAGCGCTCGTCGGAGCGCTTCTGAACCAAACGAATCTTTACTATGCTCGAACAGCATCGGCGATACACATCCCTGATCTTGGGACTCGATCAGACGACTTTGAGCAGATTCGTGAATCGCTTGCTGGAGACCATTCCTTTCTGGCTTCGGCGAAGCTACTTCGAGACTTAGGTAGAGCCTCTGATGCGTTGCCGACGGCGCGTGAAACGCTCAATAAGATAGGTCTTGATCCTCCCCCAGAAGAAGTGGCCCGCATCCTCGAAACGATTCTGGACAGCGGGACTGGAGGAATCCAAGCTGTCGCCGTCCCGACGCGGCAAGAAACGGGCTTGCAGGATTTCAGGAGAGCAGAGCACAACATCTTTACTTTGCCTGACGGTGATTCTTTAAGGGCTGAAGACCTGGAAATAATCCCTGCTGAGGTTCCAGAAGCTCTGGCTGGTAAAGTGTCAAAGGTGCATCTGGTTGAGCGGTTGAGAGAGACACGCGCGTTCTGCGGTTTTGGTCGCCTAGAATCACGCGGTGACTTCTTGAGCCAGATGCCAGTGGTCGCTTTAAATCAGCTTTTTCGGAACGTGCCCAGTGACCCACATAACCGTTGGCTCCCCGCCTACGTCGTTCATGGAGAGGGAATCTACCTTGAATTGGATGAGGGGTTCATCACTGAGTGGCAGCAAACTAGCGGGCCTTGGTTGAAGGGCCGAATCGACGACCGGTTCGTAACGCGCCTCGCCGAGGTTCACGAAACGCTTGCACCGAGCCCAGCAACTCGCGAATGGGCTTCGCGTTATCTATTGGTCCATACGCTGGCGCATGCTCTGATCAACCAGCTGGTCTTTGAGTGTGGGTACTCGAGCGCTTCCCTGCGAGAGCGCCTCTTTGTGTCGGATGATCCCAGCGCCCCGATGGCTGGAATCTTGATCTATACATCGGCGGGAGACTCAGAGGGTACGCTTGGGGGCCTTGTCCGTTTGGGCAGACCGGCTCGATTCGGCTCTGTCTTCCAGAGTGCCCTTACGCGTATAGCTTGGTGTTCAGCCGACCCCGTGTGTTCGGAGAGCATCGCTCCTACGGGGACCAAGCAGGCGAATTTGGGGGCTTGCCATGCTTGTGTACTTTTGCCGGAAACTGCCTGTGAGACTCAGAATCACGGACTAGATCGGGCCATGTTGGTGGGTACTCCGCACGAAAGAGATGTGGGAGCCTTTCGAGACTTTCTGGGACGTGCCGTGGTATTGGAATAAGACAGTGGCCCGCTTCAGAAAATTGGTGATATCTGGGAGTGTCAGATCCGGTCCGGGTAACTGATCTAGCCGGACTGCTGGTGGGCCCAGACCCGATATACAGACTGCGCAATCTTGTGAGCAAGGTATGGGGGCACCGCATTACCTACTTGGACGTACTGTTGGGTTCGATTACCCAGAAAGACATAGTCGTCAGGGAAGGTCTGCAGGCGCGCCGCTTCGCGGACAGTCAGGCTTCTGCATTGGCTTGGGTCAGGATGAATGAAGTAGTGCCCATCCTTGGATATATGACTCGTCACTGTGGTGCTGGGCTCCGAAGCGATCTGCACTCTGAACCGGTCTGCGAACTTTCCTGATTGCCAGTTCGCGTGATCTGGCCAAAGTGGTCTCGGGAAATCACTCGCCTTAGGAGACGACCCGAAAGCTGTCGCATAACACGCGGCAAAAAGGTAGCGCCCCAAGTCTGAGGCCATGTGAGACCGACTTTCGTGATTGAGCGGCCGTCCGAGTGGCGATTGGCCGTACCACGTCATGAGCTCGTTTGGATACGATCCGAGGGTCTCGCGTGGGTTCCAGTTGGTGGAGCGATCGCGTACCTCTCCTTCAACTTGTTTCAGAACCTTGAGGACCCTTTCCCTGTCGTTTACTTGCAATTCTGAGCTTTCCAGGGATGATCGGACTGCTCTGATCTGCTGATCGATCACAGAATCCCATCCGGATTCCCTGTCTTGTCGCCGACTAAGTCCGCTGTATCTAGATTCGATATTTGCTAGGACACCAGCAACATTGGCTTTGTCGGAGTTTTTGTCGCCCATGATCGTGATCAGGGGTTCAACGGCTAACCCCCTTCCCCTGATTCTTGCGGCTAGATCCTTACGAACTCCTGCAACTATGACGCGGTGTCTCGCTTGCGGTACTCCGTGCTCTTCTGAGCGGATTAAGAAGTCTGTTCGCGGGTGCTCGCCCGACAGATCTTTTCCATGCTTAGGAGCAAACGGTAAGAGTTCGTACCCTTGTCCGGACCGTTCGAGGTCTGTCTGCACTAGGTCAAAAACACGTTTCCCTCCGACTTGCGCTGAGAGCATCCCCTTCACGTTTTCCATGACGAACATCAGAGGATCGAAAGCGTCGATCAGTCTGATGTATTCTTGGTAGAGGTAGTGTCTCTCATCGTTTTCAGGGACGTATCCTGCAATACCCCGGTTTCTGGCACGACCGACTAGTGAATAGGCCTGACATGGGGGGCCTCCGATCAGGATGCACTGTCCTTTCAGGTTCGACAACTTTTTCAGTTGGCTTTTTGGGTGTGAACTGCCACCTAGCTCTGCGCAGATCGCTTCCCCAGTGGCTTTGTCCCACAGCGCCCTGTATGCGTCATCGTTTCGCACTAAATCAGCAGCCCATGCGTCCTCGTCGAATCGTTTCGAGTCCACTTCGTCCGGGAGCTCAAGAGGATGCCCCAGTTCATCTTTAACGGCGCGCTGGAATGCCCTGAATCGTAGTGTTCGATGAGCTGATTTCTCCATCTCGACAGAGGCCTCTATTCGAAAAGCTCTTCTTCCGTCATCTAGACGAAGCTGACTGAAGCCCTCTCCAAGTCCTCCGGGACCCGCGAAAAGATCGATAACCGGTACTTGCGTCACTGCTGTGCGTTCTCCAAATGGTTTAGCCTACTCATAATGGAACAAGGTAATGTGACCTGATGGCGGACACTGTCGATTCGAAGACTCGCTCTCGCATGATGAGTGGGGTCCGCAGCCAGAATACAAAGCCAGAGCTGATCGTGCGAAGTCTTCTGCATCGAGATGGGTTTCGTTACCGGCTCCATGATCGCTCTCTGCCGGGTAGCCCCGATTTAGTTTTTCGTTCACTCAAGACGGTTGTTTTTGTGCACGGATGCTATTGGCATCGGCATTCGGGATGCGGCTTGGCTTACAAGCCAAAATCGAGAGTAGAGTTCTGGGAAAAGAAATTTTCGGATAACGTGAGGAGGGATCAGGCTGCCCGAAGCGA
>MDTE01104861.1_pt1 | contig 13783 bp, 11 predicted proteins | sample 811231 | NCBI WGS metagenome assembly MDTE01 (sample SAMN05326651, study PRJNA326480) | marine metagenome | isolation source: seawater | place: Indian Ocean: Red Sea | collected 2010
CATCATCATCTAGGTCAATAGTGATTTTATTCCTACGCCTGATAATAACAAAAAGTAAACCACAAATAATTATTACAATTACGGATAAATTAGTCTTATCAGTAACAAAATTATACACTTTTAAACTCTTTGCAACTTCTTCATCCTCTGAAAATGTTAACAAAATCGAGCCTTCATTTTTCCACCATATCTGGTTTTCATTGTTTTCAGCATTATCCTCTATTGAAACGAAAATGGGGTGGTTCTCCACTAAATGAGTGATCGAGGAATCTGAAAAACTAATTTGCTCATTAATGGCTAAGTCAATTGGTAATGTTGCATTAGGAATGACGTCAAAAACTAATCGCATAGTAAATTTAATTCCCTCTGGATCAAATGTTCCAGAAAAAGATAATCCACTAATTACCATGCATTCTAAGCTCCCATTCACAACTTGTCCAACAGACAGTTCTAGATTATCTCGCCATGATTGTATTACATTATCTGTATCCATATTTTTGCAAACTGCATTTTCAAATAGGTTTGACTCTTCATAACTTACTTGTTGATCTGAAATAATCGCCCTTCGAGTTAGGTTTCTAATTTCAGCTGAACTTGAAAGTCCGAATGTGTAAGTATCTTCTATAATTAGCGTATTTTTGTTAATTCTTAAATTAATGTTTCTGATATTATTAACGTCAGGATTGCGCTCACAATCAGTAATTTCCTCAGGGCAGTTAAAATCCCAGTTATCTAGGAATGAATCCCCATCATCATCATTGTCTATACTGTCAGGAATATTATCGCCGTCCAAGTCTGCGCCAGATTCTCCAAATCCTTCCCTGGGAGTTGGCTGTGCGTAATTACTTACGTGGTTAGTATCTGTTGCAACATAAATATTTGACAATACGCCATTTGATAATAGATTCAAATCAAAATCTAACGCCTTGTGAATGAAATATATCGAGGAAAGTTCATTGAAAGTAGAACCATCAAGATAAATTAATCTTGGCTCATTACTGTATTCTAAAACATATAGAATATCTAGGGTATTTGACCATTGAAGACCCATTGCTCGATTAACATTTTTCTCATGTAAGAGATTTCCAGTTACAGTCCATGTGGAAATATCTCCTTCAATGGATGTAGCTGAAATCCTTTGATCTTGAGAATTAAAACCGCACCCTGTTATTTCACCCTGTAAGCTAAAACTCTTCCCTGAAAAGGTGCCATCAAAATTCCATAAGTTGACAATTCCATCTTTGTCCCCGGAAATGACAAATTGTCCATTATTTGAGAATGCTATGCAGGTTACGTCTGATTGATGTTCATTTGAATATTCTGTTACTACTTCCATAGTATCTACTTCTATCAAATTAACTCCATTTTGAAAGTTTGCAACGGCCAAAAAATTGTTGTCAGGAGTCCAAGAAATACTACTTCTAACACTATTTGCTCTCTCTTTTAGTGGTAAAATTTGTTTTTCTGAAACATCATAAATAATTACTGAATCAACAAACTCTGAAACGGATACGCCAACTGTTGTTATTGCTAACAAACTCCCGTTCGGGGAAAATTCGATATCATGGACATCTCTTTGAAATTCAAGAGTATCAATAATTGAATAGTTTGATGCATGAAATAAAATAACCTCCTTAGAAAATGCTGCTGCAATAATTGTGTTATCATGATTAACGGCTACATAATTCGAAGTTGATGATTTTTCTTCATTTGTTGCGGCACCGCTGTATAGTAGTTGTGAAGATGCAGAAGTGGTTACGGAAACTAGACTTAATCCCATTAAAAGTATCAAGGAAATACATACGAACCTTCGACTCATTCTCTTAACCGAAATCGGGTAGACTTTTAGATACTTTAAGATATAGACGACACGTTGTAAATTACGCAGTTTTAATATGTTTTCTGCAATTTCGGACGGATGGTTCTTGAAGGACATACTGTTGCGGGTAATATGGTGTCACAACTACCAACTGACGAAGAAGGAAACCATATCGTTCGAATTGGTCATTCCCCCGATCCCGATGATGCCTTTATGTTCCATGCAATGACCAATGAAAAATTTCCTACTCCAGGATATAAATTCATCCATGAACTACAAGACATCGAGACACTTAATCAGAGGGCTGTGAATCAAGAATTGGAAGTTTCTGCAGTTTCTATTCACGCCTATCCCAAAATTGCTGCCAATTATGCATTAATGAACTGTGGCGCATCTATGGGCGAAGGATATGGACCAATGGTTGTTTGTAAAAAAGGAATAACTATTGAACATGCAAAAAACTCAACAATTGCTGTTCCTGGATTGAAAACCAGTGCTTATCTTGGTTTAAGACTCGCATGGGGCGATGTAGATGTTGAGGTAGTTCCATTCGATCAAATCATTCCTAGAATTCTAAACGGTGATTTTGAATCTGGTTTGATTATCCATGAAGGTCAATTGACCTATGTAGAACACGAATTAGAAGTACTAATTGACTTAGGTAAGTGGTGGAATTCAAGAACCAATAATTTCCCCATGCCTCTTGGCGGTAATGTAGTTAGGAGAGATTTAGGGGAACAGGCAATGAAGGATATCACAATGTATACTAAAATGAGTATAGAGTACGCTATTGCCAACCCCGATGAAGCACTAGAATTTGCTAAAAAATGGGGTCGAGGTATCGATGATGACACCAACAGAAAATTTGTTACCATGTATGTTAATCAGAGAACTATCGACTACAGAGAAGACGGGAGAGAATCTATCAGACAATTCATCTCCGAGGGTCAAGAAATAGGTTTAATTGACAAAGATTTTGATGTTGCTTTGATAGATTTCATAGGTAGTTGATAATATGTCTGATAGAATCCCACGAGTTAGTCAATATGGGTCAGTAGATCCAGCTCCGCCATCTAACATAGGTGACATTGAAATTTGGAAGAAATCACTGATAGATGATGAAATTCCTATGTTTCAGCGCATGAGAAATTTATTTTCTCTTCGTAACGATGGATCAGATGAATCATGTTTGGCGTTATGTCATGGATTTAAGTCTTCAAGTGCGCTATTGAGGCATGAGCTTGCATATGTTTTGGGTCAAATGCAGAACCCAATTGCACTTCCCCATTTAGTTGAAAGGTTGAGCGATGTTAAAGAACACATAATGGTTAGACATGAAGCCGCAGAAGCAATGGGTGCTATTGGTGACCAATCAATCCGTAGCGTCTTGCAAGAGTTTTGTTATGACGAGAATCCAGAAGTCTCAGAATCCTGTGAGGTCGCATTAGATCTTTTAGACTGGTGTAAGACCAAGGAATGGGAAGAAAATAACTTGTAAATAATGATTAAATTCAAGAGCCTTTGCTTACTGGAACGTTTGAGGAGAATAACATGCCACACGACAATGTAGAACTTGCCCAAGCACCTAATGGAGAATTAGGCCCGAGATGCAAGAAATGCGGCATTAGACTTACCTTTGGTAATGCTATGGTTATAGATAAAAATTATTTTTGCTGGCAATGTTACGTAGAAGAAACCGGAGCTGATACTGCTACTACCGTTGGAGAAGCTGAACAGCGATTCTGGATGACTGAAAGTAACTGAAATTTATTTACCCTCAATGTGTTGTTGTGTAATTATGCTCACTACTGGATGGTCTAGATTTGCACATAAGTTCTCAAATTATTACCGCTCTTCGAACATGTGGGTTCCACCTAGGTTAAAACTTAGAGAATGGATGTTCATCCCGTTTGGTAATTCGCCTCCAATAAGACACAAAGGATTCTCGGATATTGAATCAGTTAGAGAATTCATAGTTGGTAGAGCAATGCACTCATGTTTTTACTCTACAGCATATTGGGAACGTCCTTTTGAACTAAAGATGGCCGATAAAAATTGGCTCGGTGCTGATTTGATTTTCGATCTTGATGGAGACCATTTGCCAGGAGTTACAGACAGAGATTTCCCAGGAATGTTAGAAGTCATCAGGGAGCAAGCATGGACTCTTTGGAATGATTATTTGCAGCCGGAATTTGGATTTCAGGAAAAATATTTGCAAGTTACTTTTTCAGGACATCGGGGTTTCCACTTGCACTACAGAGACCCAAGTTTACTTCACATAGATTCTGGCGCTAGGCGAGAACTTGTTTCCCATATTAGAGGAGAAGGCGTAGACGTAAAAGGTGGTCTCGCAAGGTTTCATGATAATTCTTCAACCGGTTGGTCAAATCGAATTAGGGATGGCATGGAAAGCATGGTTGATAAATTACAAAATATTGCCAAGCAAGGGGATTCATACAAATTACAACTAAATGATCTCCACGAGGGGCTTAAGGCACAGTCAAAACGCGAGGGTCGCAAAACCTCAAAGGGCATAATTTCCATCCAGAAATTGTGCTCTTTACTAAGCGACGAGCGCAGAAGTAAGAGGTTGTTAGAAGGACATTTTGGCGTACTTGATCGATACGAATCGCTATTTTTGGATTTATTAAAAACAGATTCATCTGTAATTCTGGGCTCGGCTGGTGAAACAGACGAAGTAGTCACAATCGATGTTAGAAGACAGATACGCTGGCCAACCTCTCTGCACGGTAAGTCTGGCTTACGTGTGAGCGAATTCCCATTGGACAGGCTTGACCCAGATGGTTCAAACCCATATAATCCATTAACTGAAGCAGCAGTTTTAGGTTCATCAGGAAATACCAAGCTAGAAATCATAAAAGATGATTGTATCTTTGAATTTTTTGACAAGAGATTAGAAGTTTCTAGCGGAGATACATTGGAAATTCATGATACTGGGGCAACATTCCTTGTTCTAAAAGGGTGGGCTAAAATAATAAATTGATTTATTGTGATAATTGTTTAATTAGTGTTATTTGAGGTCCTTCTTTCGGTAAGGTTCAAGACTCTACCGCCCTCCACCCTGTCTAGGGTGAGGCGCGTGGGTTTCCGTAAAGGCAAGAAAAAAGGTTCAGACCAATTACCTAATCCCACTCTTCCACCTGCTCCTTTACCACCCATGCCTGGAATGCCTTTACCACCTCCCGGAGGGGCTCCTCTACCAGCACCCATAGCGCCTGAATCTGCTACAGTTCCCGACTTACCAGTCCCTTCCCCTGAAGTACCCGTTCTTGAGTCAAGTGAACCTAATAAGGAATCTTCCGAGGAAGGTTATAATCAATTGTGGGCTAAAAAATCCGATAAGCCTCTACCTCAAATTTACGGTCACATCGATAGAATATCTAGTGGTGAGGTTGGCTCTTTGCTTGATAGGTATGCCGACCGCTTTGGACATTCATTAGACAGAGACATAATTGTACTTAGGAAACAAGAGCACGACGATAAATTAGCACAAATCAGAGACGCTCCAATTGTAGAACTAGTCGAAGACGAGGTTGTTGAGCAATCTCTGGAAGAAAAATTAAAGTCCGTCGAAAGCGAAATTAGAGCTTTAAAACCTTCTTATCAAGAGGCTAAGGCTTCCGGAGACAGTGAAAAATTATCTGAAATTAGACCTCAACTAGAGTCTCTTATGAACGAAAGAAAGTCCCTAAAGGGTCAGTTAGAAGAACCATTACCTGAATCTGTAACCGAAGAGGTCGAAGAATCAACTATCGCTGAGGAATCTACAGACGGGGAGGATATTTTCATACAATTCGTTGCTATTGTTGATGAATTATTAGGTTCGCATTTACCTGAAGAAGTTGTAGAGGATTTTGTATCCAGTGAAGATTTTTCGGTTTATCAAGCAGTTGGTAGCGATCCATCCACAGCAGATGACGATTTAAGAGGTCAATTCTTTGCTATTGTCGACTCGCAACTTGCTAACATGAGTGAAGAATCGATTGAGACATTCGTTGCTTCATCAGATTTTGAGATTTACCGAACAGTCGGAGAGATGTATTAGAGAGAGTGAAAATATGGGATTATTAGACAAAGCAGGTGCAGCCTCCAGTCCAAAAGAAAAACCAGCCGCTAAAGCAAAAGCAAAAGCAGTAGCTAAAGCTAAGCCAGTTGAAAAAGCAAAAGCAGTAGCTAAAGCTAAGCCAGTTGAAAAAGCAAAAGCAGTTGCGAAAGCTGCAAAGCCAGTTAAAGAAAAGAAAGAAAAGAAGGAGAAGAAAAAGAGAGCACCTCGCCCGGCTGGACTTCCTGAGGGATTTGAACTTGCAAATAAACTAGATAGAACAATGAGCTGGTTCGTTAATTTTGGTTGGAATTTTGGTGTATTAATTGCAGCAATATTCATGATGTTTTCAGACACTAACGTTGTTACCACAATTCTTCTTGCAGTTTCTTTTGTCATGATGTTAATCAACGTAATTATATTACCAATAAAGACGGGAAGAACACTAGGCCAATTTGTATCAAGAATTAAATACGTCAATAGCGAAGGCGTAAAGTCAAATCCTATTCAAGGGATGCTTTCTAATTCTGCTGGTATTTTTTCTCTTTTTGGACTAATGGCAGTTATGATGAATTTCCAAAAATTAGGTGATAAAGCAGCCGGCGCAGGACCAATTGTCTGGACGGTTATCGGTGCAATTTTCTTGATTATGTGGATTGTTAATTTCCAGTTTTCCAGAGCAAGTGAATACAAACAAGGGATATATGATTTGATGTTTGGAGCATATCTAGTTAAGCACGTTCCAGCTGATGGTGAATCATCAACTGGATTCTGGGCTAAACTTGAGAACATGGGTAACTACGGAGACCAGTTTGCTGCCAGAAGAGAAGCAAAGAAAGCTGAACGAGAGCAAAAAGCTGCTGAAGAAGCCGCTAAGGCTGAGGAAGAAAGTCAGAAAGAGGATGCAGAATCCACGCCTGAAACTAAAGAAGAACCCAAGACTAAATCTAAGTCTAAAGCAAAACCAAAAGCAAAGGCTGACAAATAGTAGTGTTTGTGATGAAACTTCTACACAACCGCTGGATTACTTGCCTTGCGGCTATTTTTCTAACCTGTATAGCAATTTACCTCACAATTCTAAATCGTGATAATTTTCTTATAATGAGTCTGTTTTCTTTCTTATCGTCGCTATTATTGTTTAATTCATACTTAGAAACACTTGTCGCTTTAACTTTTATATCACCAATAAACCGTAAAGAAAGTTTAGAAGGTGGCGATTGGGTTCAGGGAACAATGGATCATGATGGACCTCAGATTTTTTTTGTCGCTAACTTCAATAAAGTTAAGTCGCCATTAGTGATAATTATTCACGGATGGAGAAGTGGTTCTAAGTCGATGCTCGGTAGGGCTGAACTATACTTGCAGGAGGGCTTTCATGTGTTGATAATGGAGTTACCTGGGCATGGTAGTGCAGAAAGTGTCAGTAAGTGGAATGCTGGATTAGCGACTAGAAATTTTATGCATTTATTTGACAACCTCGGCGAGGTGTATGACTTAGATTTAATCTCAAAAGTCTATTTGCACGGACATAGTATTGGAGCATTTATTTCACTTAGGTTTTCTAGGGAATCTACTAAATTTAGCAATTCGGACCTGATTAAAGGATACATCTTAGAATCTCCCATGACATGCTATTCTGAAATTTTCAACGAATCATGTCGCCGATTACATGTTCCGCAATTTTTGATTGCTAATTATTGGAGTCGATTAAAATTACACTTCAATATTATAAATAGAGAATTTGAACCTATAACTAAAATTGAAGAGGTCGATGTCCCATTTTGGGGAATTCCCAACAGGCCAACGTTAGTTGTACAGTCAGGTAATGATGAGAGATTAGGGCAAGTACATTACGAGCGACTTGTACAGTCTTTTACAGATAAGAAATTACTAACGCACTTTCTAATTGACGACTTAACCCATGCTGGAGCAAGAAAAAACGATAATCGAGATCAAATTATTAAAGATTGGTTAAAAAATCATTAATCATTCTTCCTCATTATTATCTGCTTGCTCCCTAGCCAATTCGCGCATGTCATCGACTTCATCAAGTTCATCGACAATTTCCTCTCCAAGTAATGTTTCCAAGACGTCTTCCATAGTCACAATCCCCGAGGTTCCACCAAATTCATCAACTACGACAGCTACTTGTTGTCTCTGCGTCAAGAACATATCCAATGCACCGTCCACTGAACTGCTACCCTTAATTGACTTGACAGGTTTCTTGAATTCAGAAATTTTCCTATCCCATTCATCTCTACTAGCCGCCATTAAAAGTTCTGAACGGATGACAATTCCTGAGACATCATCAATACTTTCTCCGTATACAGGAATTCTAGAGAATCTGATGACTGTATTTTCATCAAGGATTGTTTTTATTGTCGAATCTTCTTGGAATGATGTTAATACTACTCTAGGAGTCATGACTTCGCCCACACTAATTTCTCTAAGCCGTAGTAGATTATGAATAACGGTTTCTTCGTCCTCTTCAAGTATTCCTTCTTCTTCTCCCAAATCTGCCAATGCGGCGACATCATCTCTAGTTACCAATGATTGCGAACCCTTAGGCAATATTGCTTTGAGCCATTGAATTGGCACGATAATTATTGCAAGCGCCGAGGTCATTAGCGACAATATATGGCCGGAAACTGGAGCCAATTGTTTCCAATAAGCAGTTCCGAGAGTTTTGGGTATTATTTCCGAAAGGAATAGAACGGCTAAAGTCAAAATAACCGACGCGACAGTAAGGGCTTCTTCTCCGTATAGGATTTGAACTTGGGAACCTACACCTGCTGCACCCATAGTATGGGCAATCGTATTCAACGTCAATATTGCAGTTAAAGGCCTAACAGCATCATCATCTTTCAGTTTAGACCACATTTTACCAATTTTGGATTTTTCCTTTTGCATTACTGCTATGTGAGTATGGGGCATAGATAGCACTACGGCTTCTAGAATAGAACAGAGAAAAGATACACCGAGAGCCAGTGTAGCATAGAATATCAGCAATGTGTAGTCCATATTTAGTCAACGGCTCCTAGCCGGGCTTATTTTGTGGTAAAGCAAGTAGTTATTCAAAATGACGCATTAATTTGTATATTTTTAATTTTACAGGGGTGAAACTCAAGAAGCGGTAGGTTTTGGATGCCACGAAGGGGTTGTCATGTCAAGCGACGAGTCAGAAAATGTGCTGATTTGTGTTGCATGGCCATATGCTAATGGTCCTCTACACCTTGGTCATGTTGCTGGTTGCTACTTACCTCCAGACATACAAGCACGCTATGAAAGGTCTCGAGGTAATCGAGTTTTGATGGTTTCTGGCTCTGACGAACACGGAACGCCGATCACTGTTACTGCAGAACAAGAAGGCGTCTCACCGCAAGATATTGTTGACAAATTCCATAAAATTAATTCGGAGGCTCTTATTAATCTCGGGTGTTCATGGCAACCGAATGTCGATCCAAGAGGTATCGAGTATGGTGGCTCGTTATTCAACAGGACATCTGATGATAGGCATAAAGAAATTGTAAAAAATAATTTTACTAAACTTATGAATGCCGGTCTGTTTGAAAGAAAAACTATGAAACAATATTATGAAGTTGCAAATGATGGAAATGGTAGATTTCTACCAGATCGATATGTTGAAGGAACATGTCCTACATGTTCTTTTGAAGGTGCGAGAGGTGACCAGTGCGATGAATGTGGAGCCACATACGAATCGATTGAGCTAATCAATCCTAAATCCAAAATGAATCCAGATGCTGATATAGAAGTTAGAGACACCGATCACTTTTTCTATCGTCTTGATTTATTTCAAAATATTCTACAGCAACATGCAGATTCGCAGCAGAAAGTTTGGAAATCTAATGTTAAAGCGATGACAAAGCAGTGGCTAGATATGGGTCTAAGGCCGAGAGCGGTAACTAGAGACCTGTCTTGGGGAATTCCCCTACCTATGGATGACCAAGTTTGGAAAGGAAAGTGTGTTTATGTTTGGTTTGAAGCAGTACAAGGATATTCAACCTGTGCACAAATATGGGCCAGTGAATATGCTTTGAATAATGGACACCCTAGAGGCGGGGATGCTTGGAAGGATTGGTGGTGCATTGGAGATGATGGCAAAAAACCTAGACATTTATACTTCTTAGGCAAAGACAATATTCCTTTCCATACTGTAATTTGGCCAGCACTTATCTTAGGACTTAATCACGCCAATAAAGGTAAAACATCTGATGACGAAATCAACTTGCCAGTAGGCGGCGATTTTGCTTTAGAATCTAATGTTCCAGCAATGGAATATTTAATGTTATCAGGTGGACAATTTTCTAAGTCACGGAAACATGCTGTTTGGTTGCCCGCATTTTTGGAAAGATTCGATCCTGACACGCTGAGATATTATTTATCCATAAATATGCCAGAAAACCATGATACAGATTTCAATTGGCCGGACTTTGTTGAAAAAATCAATAGCGAATTAATTGCTGCATACGGAAATTTTGTTCATCGAGTTTTGACTTTAGGGGCCAGACTTGAGGATAATCCAAATTCTCCATTGGAGGAATTTGAAGACTTAACTTTAACAACCCAATATCAAGCAAAGTTAGAAGATTTGCATCAATCAATAACCAACTCACTAAATAAACACAGATACAAAGAGGCATTGAGATTTGCTATGAATGCTGCACAACTCGGTAATCAAATGTTGCAAAATGCAACGCCCTGGAAATATCTTTCTCCGAATGGTGATTCTGAAAATTACGAAGAAGAGAGAAGGAATTCTCTTGCGTTGCTATCATTTGGCTGGAGAATTGCTAGATACTTGTCAATTACTACTCAACCATTCCTCCCGTTTAGCGCTTCCCGTTTGTGGAATTCATTGGGTCAAGATGGTGATGTAGCTTTAATAAATTGGAATTCAGCGATTGATTGGAATGTGGATATGACTTGGAATGATAAGAAACCAGAGCCGCTATTCAAGAGGTTAGATTTAGAGGAAATATTATCTTTTGAAAAAGAATTAGTTGATGATGATAAAGAACTAGAGCAACCTGGGCACGTCGTTAAAGGTGGAAAGAAGAAAAAAGGTGATAAAAAAATGAAAGAAGTAATAGAAGGTATCGAATATTTAGATTTTGATACATTTATGAAAGTAGATCTTCGAGTTGGAAAGATATCTAAGGTAGAAGATCACCCTAATGCCGATAAGTTATATGTCGTATATTTAGACGATGGAACAAATAATGGTAGAACTATTTGTGCTGGAATTAAAAAATACTATTCAATAGACGAACTTGTAGGAAAATCAGTAGTATTTGTTTCAAATCTCAAACCGCGCCCATTAAGGGGAATTACATCTGAAGGTATGATGCTCGCTGCAGATGATGGCGAGGACAATGTTAAATTGATCACAGTAGATGGTAACATAAAGACTGGCTCTCAAGTTCGATAATCATTTCAGTCTAGCCCTAACTTCCTTAAGTGATTCTTTAGATAACAGTCGAGATTTTTCTAGTAAATCTTCAGATTTTTGCGCCAGGTCTCCTACCATCTCAGATGGTAAAGATTGCAAATTAATATCTACATTGAATAGTGCACCTTTGGCTGCTGCACTTGCCAAAAGTGAGGCTACTCCAACATCGGATACCGCATTTGCGTTACCTCTTTTTGCCAACTCAGGTAAAACGGCCAATAGAGAATATGCCAACTCAGCAGTTTGATATGGAACTAAAGCAGCTTGTAAAGTAGCGTTTCTAATTGCAGTTCTCCTCGATTGAATTTCATCTTCTGTAGATTTTGGTAACTTGAACGATTCCATCACCGAATCAAATGAATCACTGTCATCCTGCGCAAGTTTCCCCGCTTCCGTGAATATTTTTATTGCAAGTGATTGGGCATTTTCGGCACACTTCCAACCATCCTTCCACTTATCATTCCCTATTGTCAAATCTGCAACCATACAAGTTAACGCTGCAGCTTGTCCCAAAGCAACTGCGCTGGCTGTACCCCCTCCGGGAGTAGGAGAGGATGATGCTAGGGCGGATTGAAAATCCCTCAAACTCATCTCCATCCAGTCCATTTTATTCATTCCTCCCCAAAGCCCATTCAATAATCCGCTCGTTCGGTTGAAATTTACCCAAATAATCGAGACCCAAGCCTTCTATCGCATAATCAACTAGTTTCGACTCGCTTTCATTGTCATCTTCGCTGAACCATTTTCCGGCTTCAGTCATAACCTTCAAAGGGACCAATCCAACAATTTCACTACCAAGAAGGCCCACACCGTGATCTTCAGCAATCGCTCTGCATGCTTCATATGCTATGTGGAGGGGACATGAATTAATGTCGAGAATATTCATAGAAATTTGACTAATATTATGCGATTCCAAAGTTACTCCCATACCTTGAACTTTATCTAACATGCCTGGAATCCTAGTCTTTTTTCCATTTCTTTTGATTAATCTCCCCGAACTTCTAACTGTCGAGCCAATTATTTTCGATATTTTTGCATCGACCTCATTGACATTGACATTGTATGCAATTAAAATATCTCTTGAACCAATTGTTATACCGCCAGATTTTGCAACAATTTCATCCCATTCTTTAGGACCAAAATCTGGATATCTAGTATTCTCATCATGTGATGTTTCACCACCTTCAAGTCGATTTTTAAATCCTTCATACTCTTCTTTTCTAAGCGAAGAGAGTAGGAATCTGTCTTCATGGGTGGCTGAATAACCATAAAGAAAAGTTGGAACAAAAAATTCTCTGGAAACGCGTTTTGCAACTTCAACAGCATAATTGGAACAATCATCCATTGATGCTCCTTCAAGTGGTATGAATGGACAAACGTCAACTACGCCTAGTCTTGGGTGTTCACCTGAGTGTACTCGCATGTCGATGTGAATTATCGCTGACTCAATCAGCCTATAAGCTGCTTCTTTAACAGATTCAGGATTTCCAGCGATTGTAATTACAGTTCGATTATAATCAGCATCTGGCTCAACGCCTAAAACTGAACATCCATCGATTCCACGTGCTGCAGAAACAATTTTCTCAATTTTTTCTAAATCCCGACCCTCGGAAATATTTGGTACGCATTCAATGATGGCTGCCATATGCAATGGTTGTGAAGGAGGAACTTGAAGTTAAGTATTGAATCAATTATACAGAGCCTCTGGATTTCCTTCTAATCCTCCACGAGACTTTTTCACGTTGATCCTCTTTATTGCTTCCATGAAGTCTTTTTGATTAATGGAAGCACGCCCTTCACGTATAGCAATCATACCTGCTTCGACACACGTAGCCTTTAGTTCAGCACCGGAAAATCCAACAGTTTTTTCAACGATTTGATTAATTTGAACTCTTCTAGTTGACATGTTCGAAACATGCAACTCAACAATTGCCTTTCTACCATCATCATCGGGAATAGGGATTTCAATTATTCTATCGAATCTTCCCGGTCTTAAGAGGGCATCATCTAGAATATCAGGTCGGTTTGTAGCTGCAATAATCTTAACATCTTCTAATGCATCAAAACCGTCTAATTCCGCTAATAGTTGCATCAATGTCCTCTGAACTTCACGATCTCCACTTGTTGAACCGTCTAGCCTCTTAGCACCAATAGCGTCGATTTCGTCTAAAAATATGATTGAAGGAGACTTTTCTTTGGCCAAGGAAAATAATTCTCTAACCATTCTTCCTCCCTCGCCAATGTATTTTTGAGCAAGTTCACTTCCTACCATTCGAATGAATGTCGCATCAGTTTGATTTGCTACGGCTTTGGCAAGTAGTGTTTTTCCACATCCAGGAGGTCCAACTAGTAGAATTCCTTTAGGAGGTTTAATTCCAACTTTTCTAAAAAGTTCAGGTGAGGTTAATGGCAACTCAATAGCCTCTTTAAC
>MDTE01010028.1_pt1 | contig 13781 bp, 11 predicted proteins | sample 811231 | NCBI WGS metagenome assembly MDTE01 (sample SAMN05326651, study PRJNA326480) | marine metagenome | isolation source: seawater | place: Indian Ocean: Red Sea | collected 2010
GCCACGTCAGGCCCCCCGCGTGATTTCCGCCGCCCGCATGACGGACGTCAGGATCTTGTCGTAGTCGGCACACCGACACAGGTTGCCCGAGAGCCACTCTGCGGCTTCCTTCCGCGTCGGGTTCTGGTTCTCGTTGAGCAGTGCCACGGTGTTCATGATGAACCCGGACATGCAGAACGCGCACTGGAAGCCCTGCTCCTCGAGCACAGCCTGCTGCATCGGATGCAGCGTGCCATCCTCGCCCTCGAGCCCCTCGATGCTGGTGACCTCGCGGCCACGCACCGAATGGGTGAGCACGGAGCACCCGTAGTGGGGCTGACCGTCGAGCAGCACGGTGCAGGCACCGCACTCGGCGCGGTCACACCCAATCTTGGTGCCGGTCAGGCCCAGGGTGTAACGCAACGTCGTCGACAGGGTCTCCATTGGAGGCACCTGAACCCGACGGCTGCGACCGTTGATGTTCAGTGTGATGAGACGCTCGACGGCTCCCGCCGCCGACGACTGCGCGAGCGCCGTCCCCCCATTCCCACGGAACAGGTAGTTCGACGACGACACCGCCGCGCTGGCCGCGATGGCGCCCTTGATGAAACCACGTCGGGAAACGCCCTGTTCGGCCGCTTCCTCTGTCAACTCGATGATCTCCTGACTCATGGGGCGATCACCTCCCTCGTTACTACCGAAGTCCTTCGGGGGCCGCGAATTTGTACCTCGGCCCAGTGTGCCGAATACCGGACGATACCACGTTCGACCGGCATTCGATCCGATCAATTTCGTGAATTTTTGCGCAAATTGTTCACGACTGCGAAAAATCCCGTGCCCTGGCCCGATCCTACCCGATTGGCACGGCTCTCACACTATCGGACGAGGCCCGCTCGGCATACAATCTGCCCGTCAGTCGGCCGTTCCTTCATGAGCGACACCCAGCCGTCAGCCCCGTCCGTCGACGCGAGACCGTCGTCGCTGCGCCCCTTCGAGTGGATGCTGCTCGGGGTGGCCGGCCTCGCCTGCTATGTCAGCTTCTTCAGCGGGATGACCGTGTTCGGTCTCGTTGGCCCGGACGAACCCCGCTATGCGGCGATTGCCAGAGCGATGGCCGACACCGGCGACTGGATCACCCCGAAGCTCCACGGCGAGGCGTGGCTCGAGAAGCCCATCCTCTACTACTGGGTGGCCGCCGCGGGCTATCGGCTCCTCGGTGACGGAGAGCTCGCGGCGCGGCTCCCGTCGATTCTCGGCTCGCTGGCCACGATGCTGGCCATCGGCTGGCTGGGCTGGCGACACTTCGGTCGCACGACCGCGCTGCTGTTCGCGGTGCTGTTTCCGTCCAGCATCGCGACGCTCGTGTTCGCGCGCGCAGCCACCACCGACACCATCTTCACGTCGACCTTGACGCTGGCCCTCGCCGCGGCGCTGCCGGTGGTGATCTGGCCCAGAGGTGTCGCGGGACGCGGCTTCGAAGTGGGCTGGGGGGCGGCTCTCGGTCTCGCGGTCCTCGCCAAGGGACCAGCCGGTGTGCTCCTGGCGGGATCGTCCAGCGTGATCGGCACGCTGCTTGTCGGGCGCCCCGATCGGATCTGGCGACTGGCCTCCCCGTGGGCCATTCTCACCTTCTTTGCCGTCGCGCTGCCCTGGTATGTCCTGGTCGGCGTCGCCAACCCGGAATTCGTCCAGGTCTTCCTGGTCTCCCACAACGTCGAGCGGTTCCTCACCCCGGTCTTCCGGCACGTCCAGCCGTTCTGGTTCTTTGGTCCGGTGATGATCCTGGCCCTCGCCCCCTGGACCGCCTGGATCGTGGGCGTGGCGCGAGAAGGACGAGCGGCGCTCGAGGCTCGTGCGGGTGAAGGGGCGGCGTCGGTCTTCCTGGCCTGCTGGGTGGTCTTCCCGGTCGTCTTCTTCAGCCTGTCCCAATCGAAGCTTCCCGGCTACGTCCTCCCGTCGGTGCCACCCGCGATCCTGCTCCTCGCCCGTGCCGTCACCCTGACGCTCGAGCGACCGCGCGCAGTACGGGCGCTGGGTCTCGGCACCGCGGGCACGCTGCTCGCCATGTCGGTCGCGTTCCTGGTCGCGCCAGGTGTCGAGAGCGCCGGAGTCACGCCGGGCGCGGTGCGCCCACTTGGAGCGATCATGGGAGTGGCCGGGCTCGTGGGCCTCTTCTTCAGTGCCCGTCGACAGCTCCTGCCAGTGGTCGCGACCACGGCCCTCGGCGTCACGCTGACGCTCTGGCAGCTCAGCGTGTTCCTGATGCCGACGCTCGATCCCTTCATCAGCACGCGAACCGCCGCGCGTGAAGCGACGGCGCTGGGTAGCACCGCGCCGATCCGGAGCTATGGTCTTCACCGCACCTGGCAGTTCGGCATCGAGTACTACTTGCAGCGTCCGGTCGAGGAATGGGAGTCGGGCGGCCCAGCCGGCACGGTCGTGGTGACCACGACGCTCGGCGCGCGTGAGATGCAACTCGATGGGACCGGCGTGGAGGTCGTGCGTGAGATCTCGAACGACGCCGTGCTCGTCCGCACCACTGGCACCGACGACACCTTCACCCGCTAAGGTTTCTCGTCGACAAGCAACCGGTACCAGGCTGGTATTCAGCAGCCTGCTAACGGCCGCGAGCCACTCGCATGGCGGAGTCGACGCCGGAATCGTCTGACGGGCGTCGATCGGCCACCCCGAACAGCCTGGGATTGTCACGCGACGAGGCAATCGCCGAGAGCACGTCCCGCCGACTGACCTGCCCCACCACCCGGCGCTCGGCGTCCACGACCGGGAGCTTGCGGAACGAGCGGGTCAAGATGTCGCCGGCGCTCAGGCTGTGCATACGGTCCCCTCCGAGATTGCGGTCTTCGACACCGCCGGATCGAGGGCGACCGGACGTTCAGCGTGGTGTGGTCGTGGCGCCCCCGAAGAACTTCCCGTCGACGCACTGGTCGGAGCGGCAGTTGTCCTGGAACGGCGAACCGAGCCGGACCAGCAGCTCGACCGTCTCCGGTTTGGGAATGAAGAAGCGCGAGGGACCGAACGCCATGTCGGCCGGCGAGTTGCCGCGCCGATCGATGGCGTCGACCTCAGCGCCGTGCGCCACGAGATACTCGATCATCTCGTGGTCACCGAGCGCGGCGGCCCCGTGGAGTGCGGTATAGCCGCTACGATCGCGCGCCGTGACATCGGCGCCCAGTTCCACGAGGAAGCGCACGGCGTCCATCCACGCATCCGGCGCGTTCTGACTGAAGTTGCCGCGCCAGCCGATCCCGGACGCCACCATCAAGGGGGTGGTGCCATCGTTGGTGGCCAGATGGGGGTTCGCGCCGGCGCGTAGCAGCAGTCGCATCGACTCCACATCGCTCGCCTGGGCGGCCCGCCAGAACGGTGTCGCGCCAGCCGGGTTGATCCAGAGTCGGTTGTGCGAGGTCGGGCTGAACCATAACCCTCGTTCGATCCGCGCGTCGGGATCCGCTCCAGCGTCGAGCAACGCCGCCACCAGCGTCACGGCGTCGACTCGCTCCTGATCGGTCCGTGGATTCGGCGCCCATGACACCGGGGCGAACCGCATGTTGATGGTGGCATAGAGCGGGGCCAGGCCGTCGACGTTCGCCACATTCGGATCCGCCCCCGTATCGAGCAGATACTTCGCCACCGTGTAGTGCCCGTTGGCGATCGCGATCACCATGGGGCTCGAACCTTCGCTGCCCGCGACCTGATCGGGGTTCGCCCCCCCGTCGACCAGGGCCTCGACCGCCGCCAGATGCCCATCACGTGCCGCAAACAGCAGGGCGGTCATGCCCCCCATGACCGAATTCCCCCCCGGCGCCCGGGGGCGACGCGCCGGAAGCCGGTTGCCATCGGTGTCGTACTGCGGCTCGGTCATCGACACCACCCACGAGGTGAGGCCCACATGGGCGCCCCGGTCGATGAGCAGGCGGATGACGTCCGCCCGGTCCTCCCAGGCGGCAAACATCAGGGGCGTCTGCCCGTTTGCGCTCTCGCGCGCGTTGGCGAACGCGCCCTCGTCGAGCAACGCGGCCACGGCGTCGACGTCGCCCGACATGGCGGCCGCCATCAACGGCGTCGCGCCGGTTTCAGTCGGAGCGTTGACATCGGCGCCGGCGTCGACGAGGAGCCGGATCATCTCGGCGCTCCCGTTGCTCGCGGCCATCCAGAGCGGCTGCAGTCCGCCGACCCGGGTTCCGCGGTCGACGTCCGCCCGCGCCGCCACGAGCGCCCGCGCCAGCTCCAGCTCGTCGTGGAACGCGGCCCAGTGGACGGCCGTCATGCCATCGCCCTGAGGCTGGTTCACGTTCGCACCCTGGCCAATCAAGGTGCGGACCATCGTCAGGTCCGCGTCCTGCGCCGCATCGGCCACCGGGGCATCGGCGGCGGCGACTGGCCGCCCCAACCCGACGGACAGGAGCAGCACGACGAAGGTGACGTGAAGCAGCGGCCTCATGGTCAGATCGCGATCTCTCCGGTGCTGTCGCCCACGCTCGTCACGTTCACATCGAGCTTGTGCATCATCGTCAACAGCAAGTTGGCCATCGGGGTACCGTCCTCACACAGCACGTGGAGGTTCCCCTTCAGTTGCCCGTTGGCATGACCGGCCAGGAACAGCGGAACTCGGAGGTGATTGTGAACGCTTCCGTCGCCCATCGGACTGCCGTAGAGCACCATCGAGTGATCCAGCAGGTTGCCATCGCCATCGGGCGTGTTCTTCAACCGGTCGATGAAGTAAGTGACCTGATCGACGTGGAACTCGTTCAACCTGGCGAACTCCGCCAGCTTGTCCGAACGGTTGCCGTGATGCGAAAGAGAGTGGAACGGCGTTTCGACCCCGCTCTCGGTGTAGACCCGCGAGCTGACGTCCCGCCCCATCTTGAACGCTGACACGCGGGTCACATCGGTGGTGAACGCCAGTACCTGCAGGTCGAACATCATCCGCACGTGCTCGGTCCACGCGTCCGGAACCCCGACCGGCGCGTCCGGGAGGTCGAGACCGCGGCGGGTGGCGTTCTGCTGCTCGACGAGCTCGATCCGACGTTCGATCTCTCGCACGTCCTCCAGGTAGTCGCTCAGCCGTGCGCGATCGGCAGCGCCGAGGTCGCGCTGAAGATCCGCCACCTTCCCGAGAATCGCGTCGAGGATGCTCGCGTTGGCCTGCCGACGCTGCAGCCGCTGCTCGGGTGTCGCACCGTCACCGAACAACCGCTCGAAGACCACCCTCGGATCCCGCTCCATCGGTAGCGGAGTGGTCGGCGACGACCAGGAGATGGTGTTGGCATAGACGCAGCTGTAGCCATAGCCGCACGCGCCGGTCAGCGACCCCACGTCCTCGACACAGAGCTGAATCGACGGCAGCGGCGTGTCCTGCCCATGGGCATCGGCATAGAGCTGGTCCACCGACGTCCCGTTGTGGATGTCGGCGCCCTCGGTCATCTTCGCGTGTGCCGAGGTCAGGAAGGCGGCAGACGATCGCGTGTGGTCCGCCCCCGCCTCCGCCTCGGTCTGTGCGGTGGCCGGAGCGATGTCGGTGTGACTCACGATCGTCACGTAGTCCTGGTACGGCTCGAGCGAGCGCAGAATCGGCGTGGTCTCGAAATTGCGCCCGACCGTCCGGGGCGACCAGTAGTGCAGCCGCGTGCCCTCTCCGGTGCTTCCGGCCGAGCCGTGCACCATCTCCAGCGCCGCGAATCGCGTCCGGGGCTGGGCCGCCGACCCTCGAATCGCCGTCTGGGCCGGCATCATGGCTTCGAGCCACGGCAGCGCAAGGGTGACCCCCACGCCACGCAACGCCTTACGTCTCGAGATGTGCTTCCGCGTGATGTACATGCCGCCTCTCCCGCGTCCTTCCCTATCTTGCCCGATCTCCGGTCACTGTGCCGTCGCGTCGTCCGGCACGAGGTCCGCGCGTCGCATCCTGAACGGGGTGCTGTTGACCACTCCCAGCACGTAGGCCGAGAAGCGATGGTCGTGGGCCGACGCGCTCGCCACCACCTCGCGCACGGCGGGCATGTCATAGGGCTGGAACACCCGACCGGTCGCATACATCAACAGATTCCGCGCGAAGTTCGACAGGAACAGATCGTCGTTGGCCAGTAGAAACGCCCGCAGCCCGCTCGGGCCGTCGACCGGTGTCCCGTCATACAGCGTGCCCGACGGATCCACCCGATCCGGGCCGTCCATCGTCCGCCACGCTCCCACCGCGTCGAAGTTCTCCAGCGAGAACCCGACCGGGTCCATCACGTTGTGGCACGACGCACACGCGGGGTTCGCCCGGTGGGCGACCACCCGGTCCCGCACCGATGTCAGGACCTGATGGCTTTCGCTCTCCTCGAGCGGTGGGACGTCGGCCGGGGGACGCGGCGGGGGCGTCCCAAGCAGCACATCCAGGACCCAGGCTCCCCGGATCACCGGCGACGTGCGGTTCGACACCGACGTCAACGTGAGGATGCTGGCGTGCCCAAGCAGCCCGCGCCGTTCGGGGCCCGGCACCGGCACCTGGCGAAAGCGCGAGCCGACGACGTTGGGAATGCCGTAGTGACCGGCCAGACGCTCGTCCACGAAGGTGTAGTCGGCGTCCAGCAGCTCCAGCAGACTGCGGTCCTCCCGCACGACGTGGTCGAAGAGGAGCTCGGTTTCCCGACGCATCGACCGGTTGAGATTTTCGTCCCAGTCCGGGAACAGATAGACGTCCGGGTGCGCGTCCTTCAGGTTCTGCAGCCGGAGCCAGTGCGAGGCGAAGCTCGTGGCGAGCGCCTCGGCGCGGGGATCATCGAGCATCCGGCGCACCTGACGTTCGAGCTCGGCCGGCTCCGACAGACGTCCCTCCTCGGCTGCGGCCAGCAGTGCCTCGTCCGGGATGCTGCTCCACAGAAAGAAGGAGAGCCGGGACGCGAGCTCGAGATCGCTGATCCGATGGCTGTCGCCCTGGTGCGCGTCGGGTGGCGTCCGCTCGAACCGGAACACGAACTCGGGATCGGCCAGCACCGCCTGCAACGCGAGCCGGATGCCGGCGTCGAAACCTCCCGTCCCGCGACCCGACGCATAGAGCGTCAGGAGCCGGTCGAAGTCGGTCTCGGTGACCGGGCGTCGGAAGGCGCGTCGAGCGAGACGTGCCACGATCTCGCGCGCGCAGTCGAGCTCTTCGGTGGGTGCGACTGGACGGCAGCTCAGCACCCGGGTCCGACTGGGGGTCTCGCTCACCCCGGTCACGTCATACGGCCCATCGATCCCGAGGTTGCGGAGATGCGGCAACCCGGTGAGCCCGGGAAAGTGCCCGGTCGACAGATCCGCCAGGACCCGTTCGAACGGCATGACGAAATCCTGCACCGGGCCGGCGGCTCGCTGGATGAACGCGGCGGACACCCGATGCGGTCCAGCCGTGATCGGAATCGGCGGCGTCCTCAGGTCCTCGGTGGTCTTGAGCTTCCGATCGAAGTCGAGGAGGGCCACCCGCTCGCCATCGATCGCGATCTCGATCTGCTCACCCTCGGCGGGAATGTTGTCGCCGAAGATCGGACCGATGCTCGAGTAGTAGAACGACATCCGAAACGCGTACTTCCCGTCGGCCGGGAAGTTGTGCGTGACGGCGAGCCCACCCCGGGTGCCGAACGGCGTTCCGGGCACGTGCGTCATCTGGGACACCGCCTGCGGCACGACATAGGTCTCGACCGACGGCGTCGCCTCGAGATCGCCAACGGCCAGACGGCTGATCTTGCCCGCCGCCGAGATGTAGCTCTCGAGGAGGGCCGGCGACACCGTCAGCACGTCCGACATGTTGTCGTAGCCCTGGCTCATGTCGTCGGGCGGCAGCAGGGTCTCGGCCCGTACCTCGAGCCCCACCAGATCCCTGACGACGTTGGCGTATTCCGTGCGGTTGAGACGATGCAAGACCGGGCGCCCGGGGTTCGGGTCGAGGGCCGCAGCGCGGTCAATAGAGGTCTCGAGGCCCTGGACGAACCGTTCGACGACAGCGGCCTCGGGTCGGGGTCGACCGGGAGGCGGCATCAGACCGGCGCGCAGCTTCCGAGCGACCTTCTCGAGGACCGGCGCATGCGACGCCGGTCGGCCTGGATCGACGTCGGCCAGCGAGAGGTCCCCCTGTCGGAGCTGATCGTTGTGACAGCTCATGCAGTAGTGGTCGATCAGTGCCCGATCAGGAGGCGATTGGGCATAGCTCGCCCCGGTCGCGACCAGCGACAGGACCGCCGTACACACGAGCAGACGCTTCGCTACCACAGGGCTGAGCACAGAGTAGCCGATCCGGCGGGCGACGCCGAAGGAATTTCGGGCCAACGCGCCACCATCGGCGGCGCCGACGTAGAATCCGGTGGTGACCGCTCCGCGTGCCCTCGCCACGCTGCTGCTCGCGCTCGGGCCGTGGCTCGTCGAGGCCCAGGTTCCGCCGCAGGGACCCTATCGAGACAACCTGCCGGCCGGACATCCCGCGATCGACTACCACCGTCTCTACCGCCCGACACGCCACGACCTCGTGGGCCAGCTGGCCGAGCGGGTCGAGGCCGGCGCCGAGTCTCTCGTCTTCGACCGCCAGTTCGGCTATCTCCCCTCGTTGCTCGACCGGCTGGAGGTTCCGAACGACTCTCAGGCGCTCGTGTTCTCGAAGACCAGCCTGTTGTCAGGCCAGATCAACCCACGGCGGCCACGGGCGCTCTACTTCAACGACGATGTCTCGGTCGGCTTCGTGCCCGGGACCGGCCTGGTCGAGCTCATGGCCTTCGTCCCCGGTGACGGCGTCCGCCTCTACACGATCGCGAAGGACGCCAACGGCGACCCGGAGTTCGCTCGGCCGAACGTCTGTGTCCAGTGCCATCAGGCCGCCGCCACCCTCGGAGTGCCTGGTCCCTATGTCGGCTCGGTCTCCACGACCGCTACGGGCCGGCCGGACTTCACGCTCGGCACATCGGTCACCGACCACCGCACGCCGCTGGAAGACCGATGGGGCGGGTGGTATGTGACTGGCGAGCACGGGACACAGCGTCATCGGGGCAACACGGTCGCCCGTGACCCTTCGACCCCGGCAGGATTCGTCGACGCGGCCAACCAGAACCTCACGACGCTGGATCGGTTCATTGATCCGGACGAGTACCTGCTGCCGACGAGCGACCTCGTCGCCTTGATGACGCTGGAACACCAGACGCAGATGTTGAATCTCTTCACGCGAGCCGATTGGGAAGCGCGGATCGCCGAGCACGACGGAGTCCTGGATGCGGACGAGCAGCGGGCCCGCGCGTCGCTCGTGGAGGAGATCGTCCGCTACATGCTCTTCGCGGACGAAGCGCCCCTTTCCGCGCCTGTGCGTGGAGCCTCGTCGTTCACCCGGACGTTCTCCGAACGTGGACCGCGAGATCGGCAGGGTCGCTCGCTGCGGGAGCTCGACCTGGACACCAGACTCTTTCGCTACCGCCTCAGCTATCTGATCTACAGCCCGCTCTTCGACAGCCTCGCACGCGACGTGCGGGATGCGATCTACGCAGGGCTGCTGGCCGCGCTCACGACCGCTCAGGACAGCTCCCGACATCTTCCGGCCGACGAACGACGTACCATCCTCGACATCGTTCGAGATACCAAGACTCCCCTGCCGGTGGCCTGGCACGTCGACCCCGCCGCCCCATGACTGACGAGCAGCTCTCCCGTGACGAGCTCAAAGAGCTCTACGACGACGACTACGTCGAGCGGTTCGTGAGAAAAGATGACGCCCGGCTGGCCCGGCTGCTCCCGTTGCTGAGCCTGCAGAAGACGGACCAGGTGGTCGACCTCGGGTGCGGGTCGGGACAGCTCGCCAGCCTGATCCACGATCGGATCGGGAGCTACGTCGGCGTGGACTTCAGCGACGCCTTCGTCGACGCCGCGACGACCCGCATCGAGCGTGAAGGCATTGGGAATGCGCGGTTCGAATGTGGCGACCTCGTCCAGTTCTGTCGACAGCACCCGAAGACCTTCGACGTCGCGTTCACACTCGACTTTAGCGAGCACATCTACGACGACCAGTTCCTGGAGATCTACTCGGCGATTCACTCCACCGTGACCCCCGGCGGCACCCTCTACCTGCACACCCCGAACGGCGGCTACTTCCTAGAGATCCTGAAGGACAAGGGCATCCTGAAGCAGTTCCCCGAGCATGTCGCGGTGCGCCCCGCCAAGGAGTACGACACGCTGCTCCGGCAGTGTGGGTTCGAGGAGATCACCGCCCACCGGCTGGCGCACTACGTCGCGCCGCTGAGACAGCTGCATCCGCTGTCGGCGCTACCAGGATGCGGCGACCTGTTCAGCGCGCGACTGTTGGTTGCGTGCCGGGCCTGAACGCCGTCTCAGTCCCCGCCGGCCCCGCCCGCGTCCGGTAATTGGTCAGGGATCACGAGCGCCCAAGCGGACAGCTGACCGGCGATCAGAAGCACCACGGTGACGACCACGCGGTCGAGCAGGGCTGCGGCGAGCGCGAGCGCAGGTTCTATCCCGGTCAGCTGGGCCGTGTACACGATGAACGCCTCGCGGAAGCCGAGGGCCGCCGGAGTGAGACTGATCACCATGGTGAGGTCCGCGGCCAGCGATACGAACAGGACGCCGCTGAGGGTCGGCGACAGGCCCAAGGCGACGAAGCTGAGGTAGACCCGGGCGACCCGGAGCACGAGCATCAAGAGTTGCAACGCCACGGCCCATCCCAGGAACTCCCGGTGGCGAGCCAGTTGCTCCCAGGCGTCGACGAACCCCGCCAGCCACGCGCGCGCGCGCCCCGATGCGAATCTGGCCAGCAGTCGGGGAAACCCCAGCAGCAGGCCGGCGGAGGCGGCCGCGAGAAACACCCCGACCAGTTGCCAGGATGGAGGGCGACCGACGGCCGATAGGATGACGGCCGCGCCCAGACCGACGACCCCGGTTGGCACAATCGACAGGACGAGCAGTGGCAACAGCAGTGACCCGAAGCGGGCCACCGGCACCCCGCGGACCCGATTGAGATACAGGGCGGTGACCCCGAAACCGGCCCGCGGCACGAGCAGATTCGTATAGGAGCGGACGAACCCGAGCTGCACCGACTCGACCCGTCCGATCGGGTGCCCGAGTCGGGCCAGTCCACGACAGGTCAGCTCCGCTTCGGCGTAGCTCGTCGCCAGGAGCACGACCACCATCACCGCGACGGTCAGCCAGTCGGCATCGCGCAACCGCTCGAGCTCGGTGAAATACTGCCGCCCCAGATAGATCAGGACGGCGACGAGCAGCGCGCCGAGCACCCGCCTGGACCAGACCGAACCGGACGGGGTCAGACGCTTCTCGTTCATCCCGCGCGCTCCGACACCTGTCGCTCCTCCCGCAAGATGACCTCCAACATCCGCTCGGACGGCTTCGCCGACGCGGTCCGAGAGCCTCGCCGATACCGGCGGTAGTATTCCAGGAACTCCCGATCCACACCTGAGTCAAAGCCGCTCAGCCGGACGTTGTCTCCTAGACCCTCGGGCCGTTCGGTCTCGGTTCGCATCACCAGACATGGCACGTCCAGATAGGCGGTCTCCTCCTGGATGCTGCCGCCGTCGGTCACCACGCACTCGGCGCCGGCGACGAGCCCCACGAAGCCCGCGTGCTCGAGGAGCGGTAGCACCTCGACCCGCTCGCAGTCGGAGAGCCGTGACAGCAGATCGAACTGACGCAGCTTCTTCTCGGTCGGCGGATGCATCACGAAGCAGACGTCGAGCCGGTCGCTGATGCGTTCGACCAGGCTGACCACATGCTCGAGTCGCTCCCGGCGGGTGATGGTCTCGAGCCGATGAATGGTGACAACCGCGTACGGATCTCGCCGTGGGGAGGGCACCCGCTCGAGTGAGTAGTACAGCGCCTCGACGTTCGTGTTCTGTCCGAGATCGACGAGCAGGCCGGCGAGCCGCATACGTCGCATGTTGTCCAGCGCGTCGGCCGAGGGCGCAAACAGATAGGCCCCGAGCTTCATGCAGATGCTCCGGACGATCTCCTCGGGAAAGGGCCGGAGCAGATTGTGCGAGCGGAGCCCCGCCTCGATCAGAGCGACCCGCTGTCCAGCCCGCCTGGCTGCCAGCGTGGCAAGAAGGGTGGACACGGTGTCGCCATGCACCAGGCACACGCCCCGTCTGCCGGCAAAGAGCGTCTGCCGAACCCATCCGGGTCGAAACGTGATCCAGGCCAGCCAGCGACCGCCCCAGAGCAGCCCGCCGAGGATCGAATCGACGTTGGTGCTCCCGAGCGAGACATCGGGGACCTTGACCCCGAGTTCCTCGCGCAGACCACCCGTGATGGCACCGTGCTGGCCGGTGTCGACGAGTCGATAGGAGAGCTCGCGCGCCGTGAGCAGTCTCAGAAGCGGCGCGGTCTTGATGTATTGCGCCTTGGTGCCGAGGCAGGCGGTGATGAAGGGTGCGTCGTCGTGGTCTGCGACCACGGCTCACCTCAAGCCGAGACGCAGCTTGTAGTCGCGCCACCCGGTGCGGAGCTCGAGAAACTCGTCGACGCCCCTGCATCTGAGGAACGGATTGGTCGAGCGCTCGAGCGCGATGGTCGAACTCGGACGAGCCCCATAGTCGTGACCGGGCCAGACGGTCGCTTCGTCGGGCACCGCATCGAGGACCCGCTGCAAACTGTCCCACTCGACGCGGGCGTCCTCCTCGGTCTTCGTCCCCCCGACCTTTCCGACGAACAGCAGGTCGCCCGTGATGAGCAGCCGCGCCGACGGTTCGTAGAGCACCAGGTGGTCGGCGCAGTGCCCTGGCGTGTGCAGGCAGCGGAGTCCGAACTCGCCCACCGGTAGCGTCGAGCCGTCGTCGAGCGGATGGTCCGGTCCACCGGGCAGAGCCGGATGACCCGCGACCGGCGCGCCGGTCAGCTCGACGGCCTTCCCGTTCCCCTCCGTGTGGTCGGGGTGTCCGTGGGTATTGACCACGTGGCTCACCCGCAGCCCCTGATCAGTCGCCCGCTGGCACACCACGTCCGGCGCATAGGAGGGGTCGATCACGACCGCCACCCCGGCCTCGCGGTCACCCAGGAGATAGGCGAAGTTGCGATCGCCTCCGGTTCGAATCTGTTCGAAGATGAGCTGCATCAGCCTCGCTCTAGTCGCTGGCCACGATGACCACGACCTGGCTCGCACCTTCCCGTTCGCCGTCGCTCGCCCGGAGCTCCAGCTCATATCGCCCTTCGGCATCGAAGGTGGCCAACGTCCGCGACTCGTCCGGCGCGCTGAAGTCGACCTCGCCCGGGCCGCTGAGCCTCCGCCAACGACTCGTCAATTCGCCGGCTCGGGGCAGTCCTTCGTCGCGCACACTGCCAAACAGCTTCAGCTCCGCCCCCACCTGGACGGACACCTCCGGCGGGGCGCCCCCAGGCCCGTTGCGCAGGCCGAGAAACCGCACGGTGGGTGCCCGGTTGAGGCAGACGCCTCGAGGCGCACCCTCCACGTCCACATCCCGGAGGATCTGACGGACCGAGCCAGACTCCAGCTCCCAGTTGTACTGCAGCATGTCCTCGCTGGTGCCCGAGGCGACGTCCGCATGTTCGAGATGCCAGCGCAGGCCACCCTCGAAGTCCGGGTCCATCACCATGACGCACTGGTAGCGATTGTGCCCCGGCAGGAACCGCGTGGGCTGCTGCCGGTCTTCCGCTCCAGAGAGAAACCGGTTGTTCGGACCGGCTGGCACGGTGACCGGCTCGAAGTTGTGGCTGAAATAGGCGAACGCGATGACGTGCACCCCGTCCTCGGTCACGTGAAAGCCGTCATAAACGGGATAGACCGGCTCGTACTGCGCGAACCCGGCACC
>MDTE01092743.1_pt1 | contig 13781 bp, 9 predicted proteins | sample 811231 | NCBI WGS metagenome assembly MDTE01 (sample SAMN05326651, study PRJNA326480) | marine metagenome | isolation source: seawater | place: Indian Ocean: Red Sea | collected 2010
CGGACTCTCATTTGCAGCCACCGCTGTGTCTCATAATGCCACTGTTGATGGACACTACAGTAATCAATTTTCAGCCATTCAAACGACCGCTTTCCCTGGTCCGTATAGTCCGCAAGGGGATCAATCTGGAACCATCATTGGTAGGGTTGTTAGAAATGACCAAATAAAGAAGTCGGAGCACTTTCTACCAAAGAGTGAATTTTCTGTTCCAACGAAAAGTTTCTCTTATCACAACAGTGATGTGGGTACCCCAAAAAGCTATCCCCAATCGAGCCATCCATCAACTGAATCATCCGGTCAGCCTGGCCTGTTCGTTGAACTTTTAACGCCCGGCAGTAGAACTAAACCTCGCGTGCATTGGGTGAGATTGTCCCCACACATGACAAGTGCGCCAGAGGAAGGTGCATATGTGTTAATTGGTAAGTCCTCTGACGAAACCGAAGTGCCTGAAATACAGCAAGTGATAGAGCAGAAGGGCTCAAAGAACATAACTAGGGAGGGAAAGTATTCGGTAAGTACAAACTGGGGAGACAGTTATAACACTAGTTACGGAGACAGCACTCGTATAAGCCTACCAAAGGTCTCCTCGAGTAAGTTTGATAAAGCGAAAACGCTAGTTGAGTCGAAGAGACAAGGTAACAGGTTTGCGGATGTGTCTTTTTCTGAGAGCAAATCAAGCTCTTTCAGTCTTACTACTAAAAGTCATTCAGTTTCCGTTACTAAAGATGCTGATGATTTTGATCCTTATGACTATATTGATGCAGAGGATGCTGCTGCTGAGCTGGCTTACGTTCAGTATTCGAAGTCCTTAATTTTTGGGAATACAAAGAGCAAGTCCTCTCATCAAGGTGACAGCTTTAATGAATCTGAGGGACTTGGAACATCATTTTCGAAGAGTTCACAGGTTACGTCGATCAGCGAGTCTGACACCGCTACGCAAATAAGCCAATCCAACCTAGGCGTTCAGGCAAGTGAGTCTAATGTTGGAATGACGAACAGTATTTCGGTCGTGGGCGTATCTAGTTCCGTTTCTACCGTTGGCGACTCGAACAGTGTTTCAACGGTGGGGCTATCTGCCAGTGTCTCGACTGTCGGCAACTCGACAAGCATGTCGATGGTAGGGGCTTCCGAGAGTGCTAGCGAGGTCGGCGTAAGCGTTAGCGAGTCACTGACAGGATCGAGTACGAATATGAGTTTGACCGGTGTGGCAAACAATACCAGCCTCACGGGAAGTTCGATGAATACATCAATAACTGGAGACAGCTTCCAACTTTCAATGGTTGGGTCCTCGACGAGCATTTCAATGAGTGGACCTTCAACCAACATACAGTTGGCCGAGGGTGGTGTCGACATCAAGAATGTCCCTCTCACGACGGAGATAATTCTCGGCGCCGATAAGATACAAGTTAAAGCTCCCGGTATCGAAACCAAAATCTATGACGGAATTGTTTTGATCCTATGAGCCCTTTGAGAGTACACAAGCCGCGCCAGGTCGGATATCTGCATCGAAGTTATGAGGTCGCGGGCGAACATTTTCTTGCTTTAAAACCCATATTCTTCTTCAAGCTGTCCTCGTTTCGAGACCTTTTAGAGGAGCGGAATGGGTGGATTTCGGTATCAAAATGTCTGCCGGCTAGAACGGTGCTCGATCCAGCATTACCCAAAGGAAAGACGGAGGTTCTGCTGGTTGGCCAAGCATACTCTCCGTCTGCAAAACCAGTAAATCAATTGCTTACAAGAGTAAGCGTGGGAGGGCTGAATAAGCCCCTTCGAATACTCGGAGATAGGATCTGGCAGAAAAGGTGGATCGGTTGGAAAAAGACCTCGGCGGCATTGTTCCAGAAGATGCCCATAGAGTGGGCGAGAAGCTACGGTGAATTGGGCTCGCAATTGAATCCTGATGGACTGGGGTCAGTGTCAAGTGGGTCTTTTGGCGAAAAGCTCATAGGATTGCCTAACATAACTTATCCAAACGAGGATTTAAAAAAACCTTCCGCAAAAATCAGGTCGGCTGGCTATGGCCCCTTAGAACCGCACTGGGGTGCGAGAGCAAAATATGCCGGCGCTTTTGACGCAGCGTATCTGAGGGAGCAATTCCCTGCTCTGCCCACCGATGTTGACTTCAGACTATACAACCAAGCACCGGAAGACCAATGGTTGTCTCACTTGGACGGCAATGAAGAATTTTGTCTGGAAAACCTTCATCCGGAGCGGCCGCTACTAGAGGGACGGCTTCCAGCAGTACGACCCCGAGTGCTATGTAAATCAGGCTCAGTTACTCATGAAGTTGAGTTAGCGATAGAGACTCTCTGGTTTTTTCCGGGTGAGGACCTTGGAGTGATCATTTACCGTGGCGTTCAAAGTTTTGGTTCATTCGATCCGCTCGACATAGGAGCTGAAGTTTTAATTGCTTACGAATGGAGTGAGCAAAAACAGCGATCGATCGACTACTACGAACAGCAACTGCAGCAGCGAACTTCAACCTCCAGCTTTGCGTCCATTCCTAATGATTGCCTATTGAAACCGGAAAAATCCCCAGCTGAATTAGAGCAAAAGTCGAATACACGTGAGAGAGAGTTAAAGGAACTGAGCGAAGTTCGCAAGGAAGAATGGATCCAGTTTGAAAGGGAATACAACCTCAAAGCGAGAGAGCCTCTTCCGCAAGCTCATGAGCCGAACTCCTTTGAATCTGATCTAGTAGTTACTAAGTCTGAACTGAGGGAAGGAGATTTCTCGTCATCTCAACTGGTTAGTGCGGCTGAGGTGAAGGCAAAAGCGGAGCAGCAAAGGGCAGCTACTGATCTGAGAGATAAAACTCCATCTACTGGCAAAGGTGAAGTGAAGCCTCTATCCGACGATGAGATTCTCCAACTATCGTTAAAGAATGTAGAAATGGACGAGGCCCAAAACCCCGATTCCTTTAAGAGTTCTGATGTTTCGATGGGAGATGAGTTCAGCAGAGTAAAGCTTCGAGAGTTGGAGCTTGCGTCTCTTTGTTTAGCGACAGCGCCCAGCGAGCTTTCAAGAAGAAAACGAGAGGTCTCATCACAAGTTCTGAGGAGCTGGATTCAAGATCGAATTGACAGAGGTGAAAGTTTGAGCTGTCGAGATTTTACGGGCGTGGATTGCTCAAATATGGATTTCTCAAATCTAAATTTTGCTGGGTCAATCTTTGAGGCAGGTGACTTTTCAAACACGAATTTTCAAAACTGCAATCTGGCAGGGTGCTCTTTCTTGGGTGCCAATATAGATGGGGCCAAGTTTGATGGCGCTCTACTTGAGAACGTAAATTTATCGTGGGCGAAGGGTGTTGGAACCTCATTTAAAGAGGCAACGCTGTCGGGTACTTCAATTTTCGAAAAAATGGAGTTGGTCGATGCCAACTTTAGTTCTTCGAAGCTGACAAGTATTTCACTTCAGAATTCAAAATTGGTTGAAAGCGATTTCTCTAGCGCAGCAATTTCGGGAACTGTTTTTCTTAATAGTTCTTTGAGCATGTCGAAGTTTAATGAAACAAAGCTTAAGAGAACAAACTTCGTTTCCTGCTCCCTGAGTCACACCTCTTGGGTTAGGAGCGAAATCGAAAGGTCATCCTTCGTGGCTGGAGAGCTTCAATTCTCCGTTTTCAGTAACACCACGATGTTCAAAAGTGCTTTAGTTAAAAATACCTCTGCCACGGCGCTGACACTAGAGAGATGTCAGTTCACGGACTGTGGATTTAGAGGTCTTTTGGCGACTGCGGCGCAAATTAATGAATGTGAATTCTATAGATGTGATTTGGGAGAAGTCTGTCTTCGGCAGTTGGTGGCCCAAAAAACCTATTTCAATGAATGCCAAATGCCCAGTTCCAACCTGGCTGAAGCAGACCTGAGTCATTGTGTTTTCGCAAACAGTAGTTTGGCAAAAGTTTGCATGGATGACTGTGAACTTGCTGGAGTTGATTTCTCTAGCAGTGATGTTCTGACTGCGAGTTTTCGAAACGCGAGCTTCGAACAATCAATTGGCTTTAGCGAAATAAAGCACTCTCGAATTCGCTCTTTAGAGGTTGCTTAAATGTCTGAAAAATACATTAGCCAGCGGAAAATCTCGGGTCCTCGTGAATCCGCCAATTTTGAGAATCGAGTACTGGATGAATGCACCCTCGTTAGCGTTCTAGGTTCCAGCTTGTCTCTTAAAAGCTCCGTATTGAATAACTGTACGTTCCTGAATATGAAGTTGTCTGGTGCTGACTTCAGTGGAGCAATCTTAAATGATTGTAAGTTTGTCGATTGTGACGCATCGGAATGTAAATTTGAACGGACTGTTTTTTCGAATTGCAATTCAATTGGGATGAGTTGGAACAAATCGAAAATAGAAAGATGTTCGTTCACAGGTTGTGATATGACCGGAACGGATTGGACCGGCACCATTCTGTTTGATACAGCTTTCAACGCTTGTCACTTATCTGAAGCGAGGTTCGTCGACATATGTTGGACCAACTTTGCTATTAGCGAGGCTAACTTCTCAGAGACTGTCTTTGCGCCAACGGAGATAGAGCGGGGTGTAATGATGCAGTGTGATTTCTCAGGTTTGGATCTTTGCAGGACGAGTCTAAAAAATTGCACTTTTAATGCCTCAACTTTTGGAGGAGTCACCGCCAAAAGAGCTCTAATTGATGGATGCCTCTTTTTGGACTGTTGTATAGAGAGCAGCAGCTTCGATTTTTCTAGTATCGCTTACTGTTCCTTTACAAGATCGAATATCACGGCCACTAGTTTCGACGCCTCTAATCTTAGAAGCGCGAATTTTGATGCTGTAAAAGCAACAGATATAAGTTTTAGGAGAGCCGACTTAGAGGGCTCAAGGATGTGTTCGGCCACCCTAATGGGTGCCTCGTTTCAAGACTCTATCTTGAGAAAAGCTAACTTTCAGGACTGTGCAGGAAGGGATGTCATTTTTTCAGGGGCTCTCTTGGAAGACTGTAACTGGGAGGGGGCTGTTTTTGATCATGCCTTAGAGCAGGCAGAGAGCTTGGAGCTGTCCAATTGATAGACAAGCTGGACCGGTTATTGGGATCGCCTTTACGGAGAAATTAATGAACATGTTATCGAGAATGCCCGTGGCGCTTTTTGTGGAGAACTTGAAGAGTGAAGTTGTGCTTGAGGGTGGGCGCATCCAGTGGATTACAGACTCTGGCCTGCGTGTTATCAAAGCAGAGAGTCTGCTGATGAAGCCAGAGGTAGGAGATTCTGTTCTCATCGCCTCTGATGGGTCGGGCGGAGCAATTTGTGCTGTGATCGAGAGATCCCCAAACTCTTCTGCCGTATACGAGCTGTCGGGTGAGATGAATTATTTGGTCGCTAACGAGTTAACGATCGACTCTAGGAAGGATCTTTCATTATTGAGTCAACGCGACATACAGGCCTCAGCACCTGTGGGAAGTATACGCCTGGCTGGCGAGAAAATTTTAATTACAGCCCTAGACTCGATAATAAAAACGACCCGGTCGTTGATTCAGCGAGTCGACGACTACCTTCACAAATCAGCGAACACTACGACTTTTTCATCGAGTCATCACTTCATACTTGCGGAAGATACCTTAAAGCTAGATTCCGAGCGTATAGATTTAGGCTGAATTATGTTTATCAAAACTCAAATGCCTGCACTCAGCTTTGCGTTCCCGGACGTATGTAAGTTCATCCCGCCGCCAGCAGGGCCAGGAATCATTCCGCTGCCTAATGTGTCGATGTCCATTACTGCGATTCCCAATATTCTTACTCAGCTGATATGTGGGATGCCGGCTCACAATCTGATGACCGCAAATCCTCTTTCTTTCGGTAATGAGGTGTCTATTCCATTCGGTGGGGGTGTTATATCCAGTAGATTTCTCGGAACCATGCGTAATACAACCGGTAGTTTTAAGGTGTTTATGGATGCATGTCCTGCGACCAGAATGCTCGATCTTTCGTTGCAGAACGGTGATCCCCTCGATTGCGTTGGTCAGACGCTATCGCCCTCGCAGTTTAAAGTGATGGTGCTGACATGAACCTTCTTCGTCTCAGCTTCTTTCTCTCAGTGCTTGGTGTTTCTGGATGTTCCGCTATGAGCTTAACCTCTGGTTTGGTGGAGCGAGCACGGGGAATTGTTGACCAATCCACAGCATTGGTAGGTCTTGGGCCCAATAAGCTGACTCAAATTAGTCTTGAGTCTTCTAGTTCGGGAAGGTCGAGCGCGATCGTAATAGAAATAGCATTCGCCTACTCCGATGCAGCGGGTGCCGTAGTTGTGGGTGCCAGCGAAAGTCTTTGGTTCTCTGAGTCCAAAGGTTACTGCGCTTCATATGCCTCGGAGCTTGATGTTCTGAGGATAGAACTTCCCGCTGGTTACAGCGCTTCCATTTCAGACCTCCCCGAGAATTCTCGAACTGCTACACAAATTAGTGCTTTTATTCGGGGAGTGGGCAAGGCAGATCTGCTTCTATCCAGTAGAGCGAAATTAAGCATTGTCGATGGCGCACTATCTTTAGAGGAATTGCCATCCGAGGGTTTTATACCTGGCCCAAAAATAAATACGAACATTGGAGCAATAACGAAATGTTAAGCCCAAACAAAATCAGTCAAAAGGTCCACTGGTTTGAAGGAATGCTCTTGTCTCCGCAGCACTTTCAGCAGGCAGAGTTATATGTTGAAGGATTGATAGCTCATCAAAGCCAACGCTTGAGTCGATTTCACTGGGGCGTTTTCAGTTGTCAGGTTGATGAAGTTGCGCTAGCAACAGGTGTTTTTCGAGTTACCAATCTGCACGGCGCTATGCCAGATGGGTTGATAGTACATCATCAGCCCCATGGGCACACACAGTTAGGCGATGCTGATCTCAGCATTGATTTAAATGCGCTCGATATAGATACCCAGTCAGATTTTGATTTAAGTGTCGCGGTTGCCAGGGACGGAGAGGGCGACTCAAGTGAGTCTGGAGGAGAGCTCCAAAGATATATCAGTGTGAACCAGGGGTTGACAGCTGATAGAAACGAAGCCGAGCGAAAGGTTGACGTGGTTAGGCTTATGCCAAAGCTAAGGTTAGTGCTCGACAGAGATCTTTCGCCTAATTATGTCTCCTTGAGAGTCGCGAGGTTGAGAAGACAGGGAGATGGCAGCTTTATGATGACTCCTTACACGCCCCCTGTTTTTTCCTTGGATCGAAACCAAGATATCGAGAGCTCGAAATTGTTTGCGAATTTACATGAGCTTTTAGGCAACGCCCGAAGAAAAGGAAATCGTTTACGAGCCATGCACTCGGCAAGGAAGGTTGATCAATTAAGACAGGAGCTACAAAAGGAAAAAGTTATAAAGTTAATGAGCAAGCTCAACAGTCTTGAGCTGCTGCTCGATTCGGGGGCTCATCCGTTTGAGATCTATTCGGCTTTTGTAGATTACGCCTCTGATTTGGCCCAACTAAATGATGACCCCATAGCTCCCCAATTTTCGAAATACGATCATGATCAATTAGATCAGACGTTCGAAGTGTTGATCAGCTTTATACATAAGTCGATTGCTGATGTGCGGGTAGACTTCACCGCTATTCCTTTTTCTCAAAAGGAGGCAGATACATACACTCTCACCGTTGATAAAGAGACGGTTGGGGGCGAATTAATGCTTTCTTTTAAAGTTCCTTCCACCGCGACGAAGGAGACGATGGACGCTTGGGTTCAGTCGGCCTATATCTGTTGCGACAATGATTTTAATGAATTGCGACTGTCTAGATCGGTTGGGTTAGATCGGAAGAAAGTAACTGGCTTTTCTTCCATTAATCTTAAGGAGTCGGCCTCAGAAGTTCTCTACGTAATTGATCTCCCGCCGACCGACAGTGTCGTCGAAATACTGATTTCCGAATCTGACAGTGGGCTTGCTAACAGCAGGCCAGAACTCATTACGCTTTTTGTTTCGGAGGCGTAATGATGTCGTTAACTTTGATTTCAGATTTTGAATGGTTGCTTCATAACTGGAGGCAGCAGTTTTCGGACCTGCATTCAAAGCTAGAAGAGCGCGCCGCTAGTCGCGAAAGTCAAGAAGCTATTCAGGACCTCAAAAACTTTCACTTGAGTCAAATCCAGGCTTTTAAAAAGGCTAGAGTTAAAGCTGCTCAATCGTTTTCTGAGGCGCAGCTCATACGCTATGACTCGATGGTATTGGTTGTTTGCGCCCTCTGCGATGATGAAGTGTTATCGAAAGATGACTGGCCGAAAGATGCAGATGATCAGTTGATAATCGAATCCAGAGCCTGGCTAGATTCGCTGATGGAGCAGGCAATTTTCGGGACGCGAAATGTTGGCTGGTCGTTGCCCAGAGCAATGCAGGATCTAGCTGCGCGTACTCACTGCGATGCTATCGATCTGGATTTGGCGGAAATTTACCTTCATGCAATAAGTTTAGGTTTTGGTTCGGCTACGTCTGAGTTAAGCGGAGAAATGCTTCGCCTACGTCATGGCCTCTCGGAGCTTATCAATAGAGAGTCAAGCGATCGGCTTAAGGTTGATCTCAATTTGGTCGGGGAGCAGCCGCCAGCAGACAGAGAGCCTGGCCGGCTTGCTCCTTTTCACAAATGGAGAAGTTATGTTTCGACGGCTGCTGTTGTGTTTGTCGCTATTACAACTGTTCTATATGTCGCGCTAACAGTCTGGCTGCGCGCCTCGCTTCAGTTATGATCTGAGTAAAATAATGAATTTCAATAAGATAGCGAAGAGTTTTAATCAAGTACTAGAAGCAATGGGCGGTGGCTGGGTAGCCCTGCTCCTTGGAGTACTGATAGTCGCTGTGATTATCTTTTTGATTTATAGAAGCGGCAAGCAGATTAAGTTCCGAATACCCTTCCTGCCCGCAAGCATTGGGACCATAAAAATAGGTAAAGCCGATGTAGACAAGCTAGCTGCATCGAAGGAGGGGTCCGAAGGAGAGCCACAACAGAAGCCAGGAGAAGCAATCGGCGCGTTGCTGAGAGAAATCGATGGTCTGACCGACAATGAGCGCATCTATGAACTGCCGGTCTATCTGATACTAAGTCAGTATCAAAACTCATTTGAGCTTGCGAATGATATAGGTGGTGATGTTGTCCAAAGACTGAGCCTGGAAGTAGGAGGTTCGGAGGCCAGTGGCTTTTGCATAGTAACTAACGAAGGAATTCTACTGCATCACGAGACTCCCAGAGTTGTTGTGGAGCAGCTATTGGCCATCAGGCCAGAGAGGCCACTAGATGGAATTATCTGCGGTATTCCGGTGGATCATATCAATATTCAAAATGGCGCAAGAAGACAGGAGCATATTGACTGGTATTTCCGAGAGTTCTGGCATATTCAGCAGTTGGTTGAGTTTACACTCCCGGTATTCGTCTTGGTTCCGGGGATGCAAAGCTTAGACGGGTTCGATGCTTTTTGGACGACGCCAAATGCTGAGCAATACTTTGAAAACATCTTGGGATGGTCCACGCCCTCCATCAAGGAGATTAAAAGCTTAGACAGGGAAACCGTTGGCGCCACTGATAACCTCAGCTCATTCTTGAGGAAAATATCACTAGAACTGGCCGCGACCAGTTTATCGGTAACATCAAAAGAGCGGCTTGAATTTAACGTTTCATTCGATGAATTCTCTGGCCGGCTAGAGAGTTTTTTGGCCGGGATATTTGATGAAAATCCACTCTCTCATCCGTTTTTCTTTCGCGGTATTTATTTCACAGGTCAACTTGAGGGCTATTCGAATTCAGGACACTTGTTTCTATCGGATTTGTTTCACCTAAAGATTTTCAGAGAACACTCTCTCGCTCAACCACGCACTGAACGTCTTATCTCCTCAAGTAAAAAGCTTAAGACTTTGCAGTATGCCTCGATGGCGGCGTTTTTAATTTTAGGCTTATGGTCTGCATTAGATTTGTACAAGTTGTTCGAGCAAAACTCGAGTCTTCGAAAGGCAACCGAAGAAATTCGATATGTTTGGAGTGATAAAAAAGGCTTTTCTGCAGTAGATCAATTGCTCGAGATTCTTTCTAGGACTGATGCTTCAAATGAATATTGTTGTGGACCACTGCCGCTAACAGCGTTATCACCAATAAATAACCAGTTAGAAGAGTTCTTTCAAAACGAAGTGTTTGGGAATGCGATTTTCCCGGTAATGGAATGTCGAAATAGGAAACTGCTACAAGATCGCATAGAGCCTAGATTGTTTAGCGGTGAAGGTCGCCTCCTGTCCGGAAATTTTGAAGGCTGGTTAAACACAATCGATGCTGATCTTGAGGTTTATTCTCGGTTGCAAAACAAAATGATAGAGATTGACCCAGACGCCTCCCAGTATTCCGTAGCTCAGGAATTCTCTGAATTGATCGCTTATTTGTTTAAAGAGGAAATCCCAGACGAATTTTTTGGGGGTAATGCAGAACTGTATTTGAGCGCAGTTTCCAGTCGAAGTTACAGGATAGAACGCCTTGATGAGCTGAGTTGTCCTGGAGCAGTGCAGAACGTTGTCGACGTTTGGCCGCAACTTGTCGAGGCTGCCGAGCAGCAGATTTTCGAGGAGGTTATTAAGCAGGCAGCGCCGATTAGATTCATCCAAAACGTGATTGCTTTCGAAAGTGCTGATATCGATGACGTGACTATTGATCAGAACTCATTACAGGAATATTTGGCGTGGCATGCCAGTTATGAGGATCAATGGGAAGTGGGATATGAGAATAGCTTTTGCGGAAAAACTGCGAACACATTGAGAGGGATAGCGTCGGGCCTGGCCGGGATCGACGATGGAGTGAGCACTCGCGAGCAGGAGGTTAGAGATTTCGAAGACTTCTGTACGTCGTCAATGACTGCGCAGTACGAAAGAGACAATAGTGTCTTACCAAGGCCACTGTATTCCCAGATAGTAGTGGATGGGAGCCTAAGTCCAAGAGTGAGTGATATCTCAGAAGAGGTTTTTGACTTTATTGATGAAATGTCGCAGCTCTCTTTTGTTCGTAGAGCGAATCTCAGTTCTGAGGGAATGATAGTCGCTGGCAATGATTTTCTCTGGTCAGTCGACCTGCTAAATCAGGCTATTACGTATGTTGATGAGTACGTAGCTTTTGCGAAAGGCCGATTTCCCAGTCTGTCGCTTCCAGAGGCTGGTGTAGATTCTGGGTCGCGCAAATCTTATTTGACCCAGGCGATAGTACTAGCTCAATTGCAGAGAGCTCTTGTCGAAACGGTCAAGACTGCGAAAACTAGATCCAATTCAAGCGGTACGATTTTCGGAGCCGTAGATCAAAAAGAAGCCAATCTTGCGTTGAGAGTCTCAAACTTCAGGAAAGCCTTAAACCCCCTAGTATCTTTACTTGGTAGTTTCGAACAGTTGGGCTTCATGTCGGCGAAATCAAAATTGATGGCCCAGAGTCATGCTCAAGCATCCCACTTGCTTGGCGAGATCGATGGGCTTTATGAGTCGAACAGTGTCTTCGAGCCAAGGTCATATATAAGTTGGGAGGCTCACAACTATCCCGAGGCATTTTTTGGGCTTGTGAATGAGAGCCAGATTAAAGATTACTTCAGGGCTCAAGAGGGCCGGAGCGAGTTCATAGCAGAAAATTATGCCGCGCCTGTAGTTACGTTTCTTTCTAACACTGACGGGTCTTACGCGGCGACTGATCTTGTTTCAAGGTGGAGCAGGACCCTCATAGAGATCAACAAGAAACGCAGTAAGAATCCTTCCAACGAGATTGAGGATTTTAGTCAATTCATGATGGGCGCGTTCGCCGAGACTAATCTTAGTAACTGTCACGAAAAAACGAAGACTTATCGGCAGCCGTTAGGAAACAGCGTTTATTCGGCTAGCTACAGATCGATCTCAGCGGCCGCTATTTCACATTGTCAGAAGTTTCGTGCTGACTCTATCGAATCTGAATACGAGTCCGTGCGACTTGCATTTAACGAACATTTGGCGGCCTATTTCCCTTTCAACACAGCTAAAAGTGCTAGGTCGCTACCGGCCTCGAATCTAAGAAAATTTCTACGAATATATCCAGGGAAATCGAATGGGTTGGCGGAAAGAGTTAGGGTGCTCGCGTGGAAATATCCAGATTTTCAGAAGGCAACCGAGTTTGTAAAAGGATTAGATAATTCATTACTTCTGCTTGATCAAATATTTTCTGTATCGAATGTTGCAGAACCCATTGGCTTGGAAATCGTTGCGGACTTAAATGCGCGAGTTGATGATCTCTCCCCTAACCGGTTTGCCAATCACATAAAAGATCTTTCTCTTGAGATAGGGAAGTCGAAGTCAACGTCTACGAATCAGCGGAGCTTGCGATGGAATCTGGGAGACCCCATCGAGTTAGCCATCAATTGGGCCTCAGGGTCCCCATACAAGCCCGGAAAGCCAGGTGATCCATTCGGTTCCAACCAGCTTGTCTATTCTGCAGAGGACACTTGGAGTGTCTTAAGGTTGATTCAGAGGTACAGAACAAAAGTGCAGGATCAAAATGCGCTTACCGATGAGGCGGTGTTACTCGAGTTCGATTTTAACGTTCTGCTAAGCGATGAAAGCAATGAGGTCGAGCAGGCCTCTAGTTTCGCAAGAATGACTTTCTATGGAATGGACCCCCAGACAAAAGAGCGCGTTGCATTGCAAATACCAGAGCAATTTCCAATGGCTCCCCCACAACTAAAAAAAGGTTGAACCTTATGAATGTAGCTGCCCACGATAGGTCGATAGTGATTTCAGTCACTGAATTGCTCGAACCAATTTCAAACGCAATACCTTGTGGTGAATCGTTGCGGGAATCTGACGTCTACGATCGGATAAAAGATGCTCGAAGGGAGGATGATCCAAGACTGCCAAGAGGACAGTGGGAACGAGATTTAAAGCAGTCTGATTGGGCCATGGTCACCCAACTTTGCTTTGAAGCGACCAGATCTAAGACAAAAGATCTTCAAGTTTTAGCATGGCTAATGGAGTCACAGGTCAAATTGCACGGGGTCACAGCACTCGCCGATTGTATTAGGTTGATTGCAAGATCATGCGATGAATACTGGGAGACTATTCATCCCGAGATGGTTGATGGGGATATTGAGTACAGGACAAATGTTTTTGACTGGATTCGCCGTGTGCTCCCGGTGCTCATCAAAAAAATTCCTCTGACAGAAAACACTGGAGTAGAAGCAATTAGATGGATCGACCTTGATAAGGCCTGGTCGAAGGATGTGAATGAACAGCCATCCGACAAGCCCAAAAGCTCAAATAAGAGTGATTCTCACTCAAGTCCCGATATAGATATGTCGGTCATAGAAGAAGCGATCTCGCGAACACCAGAGGCATTTTATCAATCCCTATCATCCGACCTGGCTCTCAGTAGGGGTGCCTTACTGGAACTCGAAGAAGTGCTCGATAGGAGGTTGGGACCAAATTATTCAAGCTTTGCTGAACTTCTTGATCTCCTCTCTGTTATGCATGAGTTTGCCTCTACTTTAGTCTCGGACAACGGTCATGACTTTGATGAGGTTCGGGATGATGAAGTGGATGGGATCGAAGAACTTCAAATTGAGGGACTGAATCAACACAACAGGTCTGAGCGAGAAGTGGCCTATGACATGCTAATTGAGGCAGCCCAGTATCTTGCCCAAGATGATCCACATAGCCCAGTCCCACCATTAGTTCTCAAGGCTGTCGAATATGGGCAGATGGATGTGAGCGAACTGTACTCAGAGCTTTTTGTGAAGAGAAATGGAAGCTTGGATTTGTTTGAAATTCTAGGCGTCTCTCGATGAATTAGCGAGCAAGGAACCCAATGCTACC
>MDTE01035310.1_pt1 | contig 13780 bp, 11 predicted proteins | sample 811231 | NCBI WGS metagenome assembly MDTE01 (sample SAMN05326651, study PRJNA326480) | marine metagenome | isolation source: seawater | place: Indian Ocean: Red Sea | collected 2010
CGAATCGTGCTCGGCTGATGCAGAGAACCTACTAAGAACAATAGGTCGAATGCCTTCTGGCGATGAGCCCTGGGTTCCGATAGGAACTGTTGGGCCATTACTGATACTAGGCCATTTTAATCCTGCGTCAGATGATACTTGGGGAATTCCTGATTATTTATGTGTTAAAGTTGTCATATCCAAATTGAGTTACATGACGATATTCGAAGACCTTCAGTCTCGTTTGGATTTTAAGCCCTTATCAGCAATTAGCCCACTTGAAGATATACTGCCTCCTCCCGCATCTGCTGAACCAATATCAATATTGAATTGGTTCATTAACAATTATCCTTTGACTGATTCAGAAAAAGATAAGTGGAATGCATTGGTTATTGAGAATGGGGGGATTGAGGTGATGAGTCCAACCGATTATAAGGGATTGCCACGGCATTATGGAGTGGCTTTTTTCTATTTATTGAATGGCAAGCCATGCTTTAACCCAGACGATGCTCCAAACCAAACTGCTTTCTCAGATCAATTATTGGAAAAACATGTCGTTTATCCAATGTATGAAGGTGATGGTGTCTTGTATCTTTTATGCGAAAACGAAAAGGTATACGGATTCGAAGATGAATGGTTGTCAGATGGTCATGAGGGAGTCGAAATAATACCTATTTTGGCTGATGGCGATTCGATCCGTTCAGCCATAGCAAGGAGCAGGGGCAGGGGAGTTCAAAAGCAAGACATCATTGAGTCCGGTGAGCTTTATTATTCTGAGGATCAGAACTTACTGGAGATTGATCCGGTGGACATTGCCGATTTGAATCCGTCTAATCCTAACACTGCTCCCGAAGATGTGTTAAAGTGGATTCTATTTAGGGCCATTTCGAGTAGGGGATCAGATCTGCATGTGGAAAAGTACTTTAACACGGCTCGGTTCAGAGCGCGGATTGACGGTTCATTGAAAGTCATCCATTCCTGTTCAGAGGAGCAGTTACCGAGGTTCATTGCTCTGTTCAAAAACTACTCAAACATGGGGCACCAGCATCAGGACCTTCAGGACGCAAGGTTCGGATTGAAGATTGGGCAAAAACGTATTGATGTTCGTGTGTCGGCAGTGCCTTGCAGGAAAGAAAATCAGAAGCTAACAATGAGATTTCTTGATAAGCAAGATGGTATCAAGGAACTGAGTGAATTGAATATGTCAGAGCGTCAATTGGGCATAGTTAATTCGACAATGAAGAGGGACCAGGGCCTCGTATTAGTCACGGGGCCTACTGGATCAGGTAAAACGACCACTCTTTATGCATTTATAAACTCAATCAATGAAGATCATATGAATATTCATACGATAGAGGATCCCATTGAGTATGAGATAGAGGGTATAAATCAGACCCAAACTGATGAGTTTCACGGCATTAATTTTGCTACTGGTTTACGGGCCCTCCTGAGGGCCGATCCTGACGTTATATTAGTGGGAGAGTCAAGAGATGAGGAGACGGCCACGGCGGCTATTAATTCTGCTTTGACTGGCCATTTAGTTTTGACAACTTTGCATGCAAATGATTCGCTCAGAGCCGTTTCGCGACTAATATCGATGGGAGTAGAACCGTATCTGTTAGCTGACGCGCTTGCCCTGAGTCAGGCTCAGCGCTTAGTAAAACGATTGTGTGGATATTGCAAGCGACCAGTGCCTGCTTCACGAAAACTCCAAGAATTTTTCTATAAGAATGGCCTTATTAAAAGTCCGATGGAGGATCCTGTTTTCGCGTCATCAGGTTGTGATGAATGTAACGGGACTGGATACTTGGGCAGAGTCGCTTTGATGGAAATGTGCCCAGTCAATGCAAGCATTGCAGAAATGATAGCTTCTGGAACTCCTATGGCTGAAATGCGGAAAGAGGCTGCAAAGGATGGGGTCTTGTCACTCTATCAGGAAGGGATGCTACAAGTGATGGCTGGCAATACAACTATGGAAGAGATTAGCAGGTTAGCTCATTTTGGGATCATGAGTTAATTGCCTTTTTTTGGACGAGAAAGTGTGAAGCTACCATGATCTCCGCGGTCAGATTTGTAAGTTGCTTTTAACTTATTGGGAGTGGCACTTCCGCTGTGGGTGAAATTTCCGCCCAGACTTCCAAGGTCCTTATCTCCCTCAAAGGTCCATGCCTTATCTAGCTTCTTAACTTTGCATGTTATCCTAAATCCTCCGCTGATCACTTTTGCCCATGTTGCCCAGTAATGAAATTCGTATTGGCCTTTATCAGATTCTTTAATAATACATTTCAATTTACCGCCATGACCACTTGGCGCGCTTTCCCAGGAACCAATCCAAGAACCTTCCAAATTGTTGTGTGGTGGTGGAATTTCATTTTGGGCTTTTTCCCACTGCTTCTGATATTTTGCGCAACCAGAACAAGCCAGAGCCAGAAAAATTACTAAGCATATTTTATGCATATTTTTAAACTATTAAATGATTCTAACTACTCAAGAGAGAATTGGCCTCACTTTTTTGAAAAATTTTACTGGCTGAAATGTGGAAAACATAATAATTTTAATTAACGGACATAACTGTCTCGTTATCAATGCCTGATGTTGCTTCAATGGGCGTTGATAGGGAGGGAAAGAAGCATTGAAATAGCTGCATATTATGGCAGAAGAAACTACAACTGAAATCCTTAAAGGAAAAATCGAAAACCTAGAGGAAAGAGTTAGCATTCTTGAGGCTAAGCTTGAGGATGAGAGAGTGGACCTTGAAAAACTCAAGGAAGTTACTGATCAAGATCATAAAAAGCTTGAGAGTATTAAAAGCATAAAAGTTCCTGCTCCAACTCCTGTTACTCCGGTAGGCCTCTAAGATTTTTCTTTTACATTTAAACATATTGCATTGCAATTACGAAGGCAGTGCAATGGGAACGTTATGGTCTATATCACGGGTCCTAATCGAGGGATTTTGACATGATGTCGTAAATCCTATTGACCATGTCTTTACTCTCATCAAGCAGTCCGGCAGAGAGTAGAGCATTATCCACAATCTGCTCCGCGATCATGCATGCTAGATCAGATTGTTCCTGACGAACCTCTTGAAGTTTTTTGATGAGATTATGTCGAGGGTTAATTTCAATTTCCACTGATTCGGATTGAGAGAAATCTGGATTCATCTGTTGCATCATCTGCTTCATTTGCGGGCTCATGCCTCCTCCAGGTGTTAGTGCTGCGGCCGGGCTATCAATTAGCCTCTTGCTTGACCTAACCTCAGCAATTCTTTCTCCTAATGTTTCTTTTATCCACTCACACAATTCAGATGCTGAGTCTTCATCTAGGCCGTCTCCATCTGTTTCGATTTCTTCCAATTCAAGGTCTGCGCGATCAATGGAAACGAGTTCTTTTTCGGAGAAAGAGGTGAGTTGACCCACGAGGTACTCATCAATGGCTTCATATAAGAAGAGAACTTCTAGGCCTCGGGCTTTAAACGCTTCCAGATAAGGGGCAGCTTCAATGCTGGCACGGTCCTGAGCGATCTGGTAATAAATTTTATCTTGCCCTTCTTTCATTCTAGTGACGTATTGATCGAGGCTACTTAGATTGCCAGGCTCTTCGAGTGATGTTTCAAATTTTAATAGATTTGCAAGGCTATCGCGATGATCAGGATCAGTGATTATGCCTTCTTTGATGAAGTTGCGAAATTGCTTATAGAATGTTTCGTAATTCTCTTCATCAGCGGCCGATTCACGTTCTAGGAATTTGATGAAACGCTTAGTAATTAGTCTATTTAATTTTCTGATTAGAGCGCTGTCCTGCATCGATTCTCTTGAGATGTTTAAGGGCAGGTCCTCGCTATCAATTACACCTTTTAGAAATCTAAGCCAATCAGGAAGTAATCCCTTTGGAGTTCCGTCGATAAGTACCTTATTGCAATAAAGAGCAACTCCAGGATCAATTTGTCCGAACCCGAGTTTTTCGGGGTTCTCTTTAGGAACAAACACTAAAGAATTGATCATTAATGGAGCATCTGCAGAGAAATGCATCCTATACATAGGGTCGTCAAATGCCTTGGCGGTGAATTTGTAGAATTCGGTGTATTCCTCATCTGTAATTTCAGACTTGGGTTTCATCCATATGGCTTCGACTGTATTTATCCTTTCCCCATTGAGGAGGACTGGGAAAGGAACAAAACTGGAGTAGCTCTGCAGGATATTCTTGACCCTGTCTTCCTTGGAGAACTCTTCATGTTCATCTGTGAGGGAAATTACTATGCTAGTACCTCTTTTCTGCTCTTCCTCTTCTTGGATCTCATAGCCGCTTTTTCCGTCACTTGCCCAAGATAGGCTCTTGGAGTCTTTTTCCCATGATCTGGTTACCACTTTCACATCATTACTGACCATGAATGCTCTGTAGAAGCCCACTCCGAATTGCCCAATAAGACTAGTCTCTTTTTGGTCAGACTCTGACAATGAATTGATGAATTTTTTAGATCCGGAATGCGCAATGGTTCCTAGGTTCTGAGTTAATTCATCTCGATTCATTCCGATCCCATGATCTGCTATTGTGATTGTTTTTTTATCTTCATCAGTTGTTATGTTGATTATTAATTCTAATTCCGGATCCAGTACCGATTTCTGAGTTAGTTGAGTGTGCCGCAATTTTTCGAGAGCATCAGCAGCATTCGATACTAGTTCCCTAATGAAGATTTCTTTGTCGGTGTATAATGAATTAATTACGATGTCCAGTAGTTGCTGAACTTCTGCCTGGAAATGGTGTTTGTTGCTTTCTTTCTCGCTCATGAGGAGTGGATTTTATGTCTATTAAACGGGTTGTCAAAGCCGCATTGAATCCATCGATATTGTTTTTAGGTCTTTTCGTGGATCCAAGAATCATTGGGCATGTGATAAGGCCTGAATGTTTCCAGATAACCTTCTTGTTCGCTGTAGAATAGGGCGCGGTGCATTCCGATGCCGCTCGCTTTAGTTGAATCAATGAGGGCGGCAGAATCATTGGCGCTCATTTGAAAGAGTATTCTCATTTCAAATTCACTCAGCGCTTTGCGACTCAAAGTTCTTCCGATATTGTTATAGCTGTCAACCGCAACGATGAGATGGATTCCTAGGGGAGGCCCTTCTGTGATGATGTCATTTAAGGTAAGTGCAGGATTGCCTTCTTTTGATGAGGCATCAAAAGAATATGCGAGCTCTTCATCATATCTTAATTTTTTGAATTTCTGAAGGCCGTTGATGAAAATGAAAATGGGGGATTCATTTTTGCTGGTTAAGTTTTCACGCCGATTCATTTCTTGTCCAATCGAGGCAATGAGATCTCCGGCATCATTATCAAAATTAGTATCTATTTTAGAGGGTATTGATTTGATGTATTTTTCAGTTAAATCTCTTTCATGTGTTCCCTGAGGATTACTGTCTATGAAAATGAAGCTTATGCCTTCTTTGGTGAATTGAGCGGAAAGTGCAACCATAGCTATGTTCATAATGGCAACAATTGCATCATCACGCTGTCCGACCATCAGAAGATGATTGCCGCTTTGGCGGTGGAAGATGGCCTCTGTGGGGCCTTTGATTGAATTAGGTGCACCGAGCCATATTTTTGGACTAATTGGAGATGGGGGTTCAGGTTGATTTAATAATTCAGCTAGTTCCCAATTCTCGGTAACGTCAGCAGGGGCATTGCCTTCAAATACGATCGGTGAACCTTGTGGATTTCCTGCCGATTGGTTTAGTGCGGTTATATGATCTAAGTGTGAGTTTCGCTCTTCTTCAGAAAGCCAGACAGTTTGGAAAGGACTATTGCCTTCGATGGCGCCAGCAGAATCATTATATATTCCTTCACCGGGTCGTGTTAATAAACGGGGAGCCGGGTTCCCTTCGTCCATGATCAAATAAGCATCTGCTTCGTTACACATAAGAGCTATGCGAATGACCATCTGGCCAAGAGTGGCTTTGGCAAGAGAGTAAGCGCCGCCAAGTGTCTGTGAACCTAGCACAACATGAATACCAAAGGCGCGGCCTTGTCTAACTATACGATCAAGCAACACAGATGCTTGTTGTGCAATTTTGTCATCCTCGACAAAGAACTCTTGAAATTCATCTATCAGTAAAAGAGTTCGAGGCATTGGTTCACCGCTAGATTTCTTGTATCCAGATATGTCCTGAGCTCCGACTTTTCGGAAAAGTTCTCCTCGCTCCTTTAGCTCAAGATCCAATTTCTGGAGAACGCTCAGGCCGAATTCGCGATCACTCTCTATTGCTATGACTTTAGCGTGAGGCAGTTTTTTGGTTCCATAACTTTTAAATTCAACGCCCTTTTTAAAATCCACCAAATAAAATTCAACCTGCTCGGGACTGAAATGAAGAGCGAGATTTGTTATCATTACATGAAACAGAGTCGATTTGCCTGAACCTGTTTTACCAGCCAGAAGAGTATGTTGTTTAGTGCCTTTGCCGATACTCAAGTATTGAAGTTTTGTGGCGCCGCTCCTGCCGATTGGGATTTTGAGCTCATCAGAGGTGTCTCCAGACCAATATTCCCCATCATTAGGAATAATGTGAACGAAGGGCACTTCGATCCGGTTCGAATTGCTACTTTCATCTCCAATTCGTTGGACAAAATCAATAGCGTCATTGCTGAGGGGCGGAGATTCCAGTTTTAAGGTTGTTCCATTTTCTAATCCGTTAACCAATGAAATATTGTCTTCTTTATCTTGTTCAATGAGGATACTTGATTTACGTAAGTCATCAATGTTCAGAGATTCAGGCAATGGTTGTCGTTTGTCCCAATGAATCAGGGTATATATTCCACACCTTGAACCATTCGCAGCGATGCTCATTAGTCCACGTGCCGCAGCGTCTGAGAAATTAGTTGGGAAGTCAGCAATGATTAAGAAATGATATTTTTCTGCAATGTTGCCTGCTTCCTTATTATATTCAGTGATCGTTTCGTATTCATTTCTTAGGTACATCTGAATGACTTTTTCCATGTGTTCATTCAGCTCTATGATGCGAGTTTCTATTTGTTCTCGCTGAGTCCAGATTCGCTTATTAATGATGCTGTCTTCATAGTCAGCTAAGTGAGTGATGCCTGCAAAGTTCTGCCCCAAGCCAATCGGATCAAAGATACTGAAACTTAATTTGCCTGCAGGAGAAACGGACAATAGTCTTAGTATAAGATTATTAATTGGTTCTACTATTTTACTGGATCCCGAAGATTCTGTCTCGAATAGAATTGAGCCTGAATCAGGTAATCTTATGTTTAACGGTACTTTTAGAGTTTCAGTTTCAGGCAATTGGAGGCGTGTGCTCTTGGGTGGGCCTTCACCAAAGAGGTTAGGGTCTAAATGTAGCGAACCCAACATTGCGTAATGAGGAAACGTTTCAGGAGGTGTCCAGAAATTCATCCATTCTTCCGCCCAAGGTGGGAATAATTTATTAGTGGACTCCTGTTCTTCACGCAGCCATTTTACAATAGTTTGAGTTTCATTTTCCCATTCTGAAACCAATTCCTCCCATTTATTTTTGTGTTCGGTTTGAGCCGATTCGATTTCGGTGTCACGCTCCCTTCCCAGTTTTGCCTGTTCTAATTCGAAATCGCTAGTTGCTGATGTGATTGAATCATTATTTGATTTCTGAATGTTTTCCAGATTTAGGGAATGAATAGATGAATTTTTTTCTTTAAGTTTATGGAGTTGGTTCTCAAGTTTTCTTGGCTTACCCATGCCTACTTCCTCTGCAGTTTCAATTGCTGATCCGAGGCTCTCGTTAAGGCTTTGAATATATTTTTCTAATTTATCTTCGATTGAATTTTTTCTATCTTTAATCCAGGAATTGCGCCCCTCATCGCACTGAACTATTGAAGTGCGGATATGCAGAAGTTTCTTTGAGATCTTTTCTGCTGAAATTCTCGCGGTGTTTGATGATCGTGATTTGATGATCCATAATATGAAAATGCATAAGCATGCAATTCCGTAAGTGATTAGATATTCCTCTTTTTCTTTCCACCCAGAAATGTAATAGCCAACTAGGCCAATTCCTATAGCAGTGATAGGGCCTAACCATTGAAGAGGGAGAAAACGAAAAATTTTAGGGATGATATTAGATTCAAAACCTGCGAGGTCTTTTTTTGCACTGTTTATTGTTTCCCCAATATCTTTACAAATCTTGGGAAGGTCCAGAGCTTCATCTTGGTAACTATTATTATTATCTTTATTGACTGTCTGATTTTTTAGTTTTCTACACAGAAACGGGAACCCTCTGAAAGAGGCGAGGATTCTCTTCCTCAATGATTTGAATTCATTGATATGGTTACTTAAGATATTATCGATTTCTGTCTGTGTTTTTTTTGCTTCAGACAACTCATTTTCTTTTTTTCTTTTTGCCTCAAGGGTCTTTGCCTGAACCTCAGAAATCTTTCTTCCCCTTTCTGTTTCTAGGGAATCACTTGATTTACTCAAGGCATTTGAATAGGCCTGTTCGATGCGGGCTTTTCTGCTCTCATGGATGGCATTGGCCCTTTCAGTATGATTATGTAAGTTGGACTGAGCCTCAGCCAACTTCCCTTTATGTAATGTATCGAGATCAGACAGTGCCTCTTCGTACACTCGTTTTGCTCTGGCTGTCCTCAGCCTGAGGTCGCTTTCAATGGCATTTTCTCTTTCTGCGCAATCAGTTACAGCTGAACTGAATTGACGGACTCTTTCTAATGCCGTGTTGATTCCTGAAGGCTGATTACTCACAATCGCGTTTGATTTTGCTTAGAACTTTATCGATTTCGTCAATGATACTTGAAGTTGCTGTCACCGCATCCGGTAAAGGTGCTATATATTTTTCTTCAAATTCCTTGCTTTTTACGTCGGCCCAATAGTTTTTGCATTGTTCCCAATTCACATTCAAATCACGGACAGCCTTGTTGATTGTTCCTCTAGTCGATTTTACTGACATTTTATTATCTAATTGAGCCGATTCTCAGGGCTTATTTTGTTGAGTCCTTTCTGGGATTTTCTGTAGGTCCACCACTTAGAGACGAGAGCTGTGCATACGATTCTAAGGTCTCAATGGTGCGGGCAAGGTAATTGATGGCTTTTGGATATTTTGTTGCTACTAGATCCTGTAAAGTGTCTAGCCTACGGGCCAAAGGCTCCACAACGCTGTCATAATCCCGTGCCCATTTCTTCACTAACCGAATTTTTTCTTCTACCTCTTCAATGGCTCTGTTCGCTTTCCTCACGTTCATCTGGGCCTCGGTACTAGTGTCCTGCAAGGTGGAAAGTCTGGAACTGTAAAGTTCCTGCTCGGCTTGCTCCAGTTTTCGCTCTCTTCTGCGTTTTTCACTGATCCAATAATTGTATTGTTCATCTTGAACCCAGTGCCTTGTTCTGCGTACCGTGTCGCCTACTTCGTCAATTGATTTGGAAACCCTTTCCATGAAAATCACGAGGCTGTTACGGAACGACTGCAAAGAATCGATCGAAGCTACTTTGGCTTGGTCTGCCATTTTCTATTAGCGTTGATCCAGGTACTCTTCAATTCGCCTAGCCTTGCGGAGAAGGAAAGGTGAGTGAGCTTGCGAGACTTCTATGAATTTCCGTAACGCTTTCATCATTCCTTCAAATTCTTCTGAAAACTTGACCTGTTCCTGATCTTGCCAAGTGTTACTGAGAGAGGAGAATCGAGCTTGTAGGGAAGCCGAACGAGCAGCTACATCTTCATTGAAGCGTTTAAGTTCTTCTGCGAATCGACGGACCTCTTCCGGATCCATAATTGCTTGGGCCATAATCTTTTTTATTTTTTGTTATTTTGATTAGGATTTTAGTGTTAAAAATTGAAAAACGCTACGTCTTCTTAAGTTCTTTCTGCAAGAGGCCTTGAATTAGGTGTGATACGTGCTTAATCCGTAGTAGATCCTGAAAGATATTAATAATGATACTTACTTTATCACCAGCAAAGACAATGGACTTTGAGGCTCAATGCCTTATTAAAAAATATACGAAACCAGATTTTCTAAAAGATTCTGAGGAGTTGATTCGAGATCTTACCAAATTGAGCAAGTCCGATCTTAGTTCACTGATGTCCATTAGTGAGAAGTTAGCTGAATTGAATTATGCCCGTTATCGTAGTTGGGCATTACCGTTCAGACCGAATAATGCGAAACAAGCATTACTGGCTTTTAAAGGGGACGTTTATACCGGATTTGAGCTTAGTGAATGGGGAGCTACTGATTTCAATTTTGCACAGACTAGGGTCCGTATTCTCAGTGGACTCTATGGCTTATTGCGCCCGCTTGATCTTATTCAAGCTTATCGCCTTGAGATGGGAACTGGTCTTGCCAATAGGAGGGGAAATAACCTTTATGATTTTTGGGGGAATAAAATTACAGATGCTTTGAATGCGGCCATTAAAGAATCTAAGAGTAAAGTACTCATTAATCTTGCATCAAATGAGTACTTCAAATCGATAGACAAAAAAAACTTAGAAGCTGAGATAATTACTCCAACATTTAAAGATTTTAAAAATGGTAAATATAAATTTATAAGCTTCTATGCGAAAAAAGCTAGAGGCATGATGGCGGAGTTTATTGTGCGTAATAAGTTGAAGAGCCCGAAGGGATTATTGAAATTTGATACGGGAGGCTACTACTATTGTCCTTCGTCTTCGACTCCCGATGAGCCAGTGTTTCTTCGTGACTGATATTAAAATAGATCCGCTGAATGCTTCAGCAAGCGGATCTTTTCAAGGTACTTATCCATTGAGTGATCTTCTAAGGCATTCGGAAATCTTTTAGCTAATTCCTTGATGTATGCTTTCGGTTCTTTTCCGGAAGGGTCAAGGTAAAGCAATAATCTTTTCCAAGAATTAACGCCCTTATGAATTGTTCCCTCGGAGTTTAAATAGTACAGTTCTCCGACGTGTTTGTATCGCAATACCCTAGGGGGTATTCTGCAAACAATATCGTGCCTATTCACGACTCGGAAACTTCTTCCATTATCAAATCTATTGTAGATATCTCTAAAATTTTTACAGCCGACTCTGGGAGCGCCAAAAGTGTACACTGAATGTATGGGATGATTCGTTTTATACAGGTACGCAGCGGCAAGGTTCGCAATGGCTCCTCCTAGACTGTGACCAGTTAGAAAAATAGGAGCATTTTTACTACCTACATTGATCATTTTAGATTCAATATTTATAATTTCCTGTTCAATTCCTTTATTAAAGCCCCTGTGCACACGGTCACCCTGATTGAATGGACCCTCAATAAAACTGGCATCTATATTTTCCTGCCAAATTTCGTAGTCACGTTCGCTACCCAAGAAAGAGATGAGGGTATAGTCTTCTGATGCGGCAATGAATCCGCGCACATTTGAAAAATTAAACGGTAAAACATTGGGGACTTTCCATTCTTCACCGATTTGATGCCCGATGAGTTCAGGTGATTGGTAAGCGGCCTTTGAGGCAAGAGCGCACGCAAAAGCGTTTTGAATATCAAAGCCTTCTGATTCAGGCAATATTGAAAACATAAAATTATGGGACCGGCTCTGCTACGAGTGGATAGTAGATTGTTCAGCGATCAATATGAGCTATGGTTCTATCAATTTACTGTTACGCTTTTAAGAATTTCGACCATGGCTCTTCCCATGCCATCTCCAATTAACCAATAAGTTTCAGCATTACAGCACCAGTGATATCTGATTGGTCTTGGGGACACTGGTCCGTCTCTGAAAAATCCTCGCGTCTCTACATATCTTGCATTTTGCTTGAATTCATTTGATTCTGCGACTGACTTTTGTGCAGACATAATCATTAATCTACGGTCAATTTTCTGCTCCCAACCTCCGAACCCACTTCCAGCAATCACGAAAGGAAGTTCGGGAGCATTAAGATCTTTACGAACATCCCGAATAAAATTTGCCATATTTGATTCATATTCTTTAGAGTCTTTCATGCTACAGCCATCGTTCCACCCCTGATGCCAACCGAATCCGGCCAGTTCATATTTCAGTCCTTTGAGCTGTGGAAATTCGGAGCCTAAGTTCTTCAATTGGCGCTTAGTGCTTGAAATTAAATGATCGTATTGATCTCCGATGCCTTCCCCTCTCTCTTTGTTGCCATTATTGCCCGAGCTTGGAGGCCTCCAAGGCCCAGCCAAGCTTGTGCCTCCAGGGCCGAATTTCAGGAGGAGAACCGGATCGTCAAAATGATCTCCGACTGCCCAACCAAAGCCAAGTTCGGGGCCAATTGAGCCGCGGCCAGCGTAACCACCAATTGCGAGATTTCCTTTCTTATCATGCCAGCTGATCCATACATCATTTCGCTCCTTCCAGTTTCCACTGCTGTCTTTAAGTTTTTTGTATTGTTTTGAAGTTTTAGGATCGTTAGTGAGTTGTTCTAATGTGCCCACCTGGCCTGGTCGACCTTTAATTAGTCCGTGCCCTTCCATGTTTGATTGACCGGCGAGAATGAACACTTTGACTGTCTTGGCTTGCGCTGAACCCTTTGTTCCCTTTGCAGAGGCAAGTCCATGAATGTATAAATTGATCAAAGTAATTAGTAGAATTAGAGGTGCATTCATTTGGTGACTAGGATGGCTAAGTAATTTACGATATTTGATATTAATAAATGGGGTGGTAATTAGAGCCTGAATTGTGAGATGGGCAAATTTTTCCTTTGCCTAAGGATAATGTTAGATAATGACAATTACTGATTGAATCACATGGAAATTTATACCTATAGTTTTTCTAGGTGGATTCGAGCACAACTATTATTTTTACTGTAGGAACAATACTTGTTACTGGTCTTGTTATTTGGGCTATAAACAGATCTTCCGGACAAAATAAAATACTACGAGATAAAATTTTTAACTCGGCCTTTCCAAATGAGTGGGAGGCGATACTTGAAAAGAATTTTAAACTTTATAGGAAATTGCCGGACGAACTACGATTGAGGCTGAATTCCTATGTTAATGTATTTATGGCAGAGAAGTCTTTTGAGGCTTGTGGTGGTTTAGAAGAATTGACTGAAGAGATGTGTGTTACCATTGCCGGTCAGGCCTGTTTGTTATTACTGAATGGCAGGTGCGGGTTCTATGACGGACTCAGGACAGTTTTAATTTATCCTGACATGTACAGTGGTAAAAGTTCTATCAATGATGATGGCACTGTGGGGGGAGGGGGGACCCGTTTGGGGGAATCATGGGGAAGTGGCACAGTCATACTGTCTTGGGTCCATACTTTGCGTGGTCCAGCCATAGCTAGTGATGGTAAGAATGTTGTACTTCACGAGTTTGCTCATCAACTCGATCAGAAGGATGGATCTGCGGACGGTGCTCCGTTATTGGGATTTACCGATGAGCACAGGGACTGGGCCAAATCATTCGAGGCGGCATATGAGCGTCATGGCGAGAGATACCGTCGAGGAAAAAAATTAGTAATTGATGCGTACGGAGCAACGAACCCTGCCGAATTTTTTGCTGTTTCTACGGAAACATTTTTTGAAAAGCCAAAGAAACTTAAGGAGCGTTATCCTAAGGTTTATGAGCATTTAAAAAGCTTTTATTCAATGGATCCGCTTTCCTGGTAATTGATCTTTTCGGGACAGTCATTGACGGCCCAATTGTCTCTTCGTTTCATTGTTCATTTACTGTTCCTGAATTTCAGGTAATAAAAAACTTTTTTAAAATACTCTATAGGTAACCTCGATATTTGCATGAAATTCTCACAAATGAGAGGAATCTAGAGGTCATATTTAATAAATTTATAAAATATGATTTGATTTATCTAAATAATTAATTAATTTAAATTATCACA
>MDTE01061968.1_pt1 | contig 13779 bp, 12 predicted proteins | sample 811231 | NCBI WGS metagenome assembly MDTE01 (sample SAMN05326651, study PRJNA326480) | marine metagenome | isolation source: seawater | place: Indian Ocean: Red Sea | collected 2010
TCCAGCTCATCAACCTTTTTCGGGATTGTCTGCTCATGGGGGCGGAGTAATTCCATCGGGACCAATTCAACCTTCACGAGGCCCGCAGGAGCCGTGACTCAATATATCTGCTCCTCGGGCAGTATTACCGGCGGAGCCGGGTATTGTGGCAGTAGACTTGTCTAAACTTACAGATGGGGATCGCTTTGTCCTTGAAAGATTGAGGGAAAATGGTGAGGCATGGATCGTAGGGGGCTGGGTGAGAGATCATCTTGCCGGACTAGATCCCAAGGAGCTCGATATAGCGACTGATTTGACACCCGAACAAGTGAAATCGATTTTCCCCCGTTCTATAATGGTCGGAGAGAAATATGGCACGGCAAGAGTCCGAATTGACGATTCTATTGATGGAAAATCGATCTGGGAAGTTACCACGCTGAGGGAAGATGGGGGCTATGGGGACGGAAGGAGGCCCGACAACGTGAGTTTTGGTTCAAACATAGAAATTGACCTATCCAGGAGGGATTTCACAATCAATTCAATGGCAATCGACGATAACGGATGTGTGATTGACCCACATGGGGGCCAGGAGGACCTCGAGGTAGGCATCGTGAGATCTGTTGGCGATGCCGGAGAAAGAATCGCTGAAGACGGCCTCAGGTTGATTCGAGCATTCAGATTCTTGGAACAGGGGAGAAATGGGCTTAGGGAGCTAGATGAGGGGCTAAGTGATGCCATTTCTTCCAATATCGGGATGCTCGAGAAAATCTCGAAGGAGAGGGTCTGGTCCGAACTGAAGCTTATCCTGTCTGGACACAACTCTTCTAAGATAGTTCAAATTATGCATGAACACAGAGTATTGGATGCGGTCCTGGATGGATTATCTTTCAATGGGGAGGTTGAGCTATCCGAGAATTACTGCGTAAACCTGGCTCTGATATGCAGCGATAATCACATGAGCGGGAGTGAGCTCTCTATGTTGATTTCAGAGAGGTTGAGGCTTTCCAGGGACGAGCAGTCGACAGTATCTTTCCTTCATGATTGCAGGAAGTTAGAGCTGGACCATTCCTATGGAAGTGTCAGGAGGTTTAGGGCAGCATTACCAGAATTCAGGCAGATTGAGGTTCTTGAGTACCTTTCTGGTCTAGGGAGGGATGTCGCACATTTCCAACGGGTAATGATGAATCTGGATGGCCTTCGGGCTGGAAACTCCCCCCTAGTGGATGGGATTGCGCTTTCCGAAAGAACCGGCCTGGAACCGGGAAGAAGGCTGGGGAGGCTAAAGGGGTGGCTTCATAGGATCCAAATTGAGGATGACATCTCAGATTCTGACGAAGTCTTGTCGCGATTGGGCTCGATGGACTGGGAGGCTTCGGATCCAGAAACATGGCCAATACTGTCTTGGCCATAGTTAGATTTCGTTCAGGTACTCGATGTACTCTTGTTCGTTCAGGTGCATGTCATCGTCCCACTCATGAGGCTTGACAATCATGCACCATCCGTCACCATAAGCTTCCTCGTTCACCAAGTCTGGGTTGTCCTCTACATCCCCATTCAGTTCGATAATCTTACAAGGAAATGGGGCATTAATTAGAATTCGATCATTCGTAGTCCTAATTGTTACCATCAAATCATCAGTATCCAACTCGTCGCCCCTTGAGAGTAGGGCTGTTGATGAGTCATCGTCGTTCTCCGATTCCCCCTCTTCCAATTCGACCTGGAATTCGCTGTCATCCTCTGGCTTTGAGAGGACCACGCGCACAATGTCGCCGTACTCTGCCCTGATGAACTCGCTAATACCTAACTTGACTGTCATATCATCTTCGTCGTCGTCTAGGACCTGGACCCATAGATGGTCAAGCGAATATTTCCTATCATGAGCAATGCTGAATTCGAAGTAATCGCCGCCATTCATCTTGATACCGACCGGCCGCCCGATAGTTTCCAATTTGAACTATTCGATTAAACTGTACAAATTTTCGATTCAAGAGAGATTAACAACATCGTCTTCTTCGGCTTTGTCGAGCAATATGGAGTTTGGGGAGACAGAGGAGCAAACCATGATTCGCGAGATGGTCAGAGGGTTCGCCGAAGAGTGGCTGGCACCTACATGCTTAGAGAGGGACAAGGAACAGAGGGCCCCTCTCGAAGAGTGGAGGTTGTTCTGCGAAAAGACGGGACTTCAGGGGATCACCGTACCGGAGGATTTCGGAGGTAGCCCCATAGACGACGTCTCAGAGGCAATTATCATCGAAGAGCTGGCGAGGGTCGATCCATCATTCTCGGTAATGTTCTGCGTTCATGTGGGCCTTTGCTCGATGACCATAGCACTTCACGGGAGCGAGGGGCAGAAGGCAGAGTACCTTCCCAGACTGGCCGGGGAAGAGATTGGGGCCTATTCACTATCAGAGGCCGGGGCTGGGACTGATGCTGGTGCTCTAGGGTGCAAGGCCAAAATCAGCGAGGACGGGAGCCACTACATCCTGAACGGCGAGAAGATGTGGGTCACGAACGGGTCTAGCGCGGACATCTACGTCCTATTCGCCAAGGATGTGGATCACCCGGAGTTCGGGCAAAAGAAGCATGGGGGCACGACAGCCTTCATTGTCGAAAAAGCATTCGAAGGATCTTCTGTGGGAAAGAAAGAGGACAAATTGGGAATCAGATCGAGCGACACATGCTCTCTGGTTTTGGAAGATTGCATCGTGCCGGTGAAAAACGTCCTGAAGAAACCCGGAGAGGGTTTTCCAATAGCGATGAACGCCCTAGATAACTCAAGGATTGGAATAGCTGCACAGGCTCTTGGAATAGCCCAGGGTTCCTACGAAGCCGCACTAAGCTACTCACATGAGAGGGAGGCTTTCGGAAAGCCTATTGCCCATCACCAGAGTGTTGGTAACTACCTGGCAGACATGGCTACTAGGACGGAAGCAGCTAGGATGATGGTATACAAGGCAGCATGGGCCAAGCAGAGGCATTACGAGGAGAATACCCATAGGCACACTAAGGAGGCTAGCATGGCTAAACTGTTCGCGGGGGACACCGCAATGTGGGTATCGGAAAGAGCTGTTCAGGTTCTGGGGGGCTTTGGTTACACGACGGACTTCCCCGTTGAGAGGTTCTTCAGGGACGCTAAAATCACGCAAATCTATGAAGGGACTCAAGAGGTGCAGAGAATCGTGATCAATCGGTCAATTTCGCCCTAACGAGGTGACTAATTGAGAGAATACCCAATCAACCAGATTAGGGGGGCCTTTCCCGGGCTAGAGAGAACGTTAGGGGGTGTTCGGGCAATCTTCTTTGATGGTCCGGGTGGAAGCCAGGTGCCTAGTTCTGTAGCGGAAGCTGTAAGCGAATACCTTCTTCACAAGAATGCGAATACTGGGATGTCGTTCGCTACTTCTGTTGAGACTGATCAGGTAATTTCCGAGGCTTTGCAGGCATGTGCTGACTTCATCGGATGCTCTGACCCCTCGGAAGTCGTCTTCGGCCAGAACATGACTAGCCTGAACATTCAGCTCGCTGGCGCCCTTAGCAGGACTTGGAGTTCCGAAGACGAAGTTGTGGTTACTAGGCTAGATCACGATGGCAACGTCAGACCTTGGGTTCTAGCTGCAAAATGGTCAGGAGCAAGCATCAGGAAAATTGACGTCGACCCGTCAGACTGCACACTAGACATGGACTCGGTAATCGAGTCGATTTGCGATAGAACAGCCCTGGTAGCAGTTGGGGCGGCTTCAAACCTCTCTGGAACAATAAACGACGTGAGAAGAATTGTAGAAATCGCCCATGACTTCGGAGCAGAGGTTGTAGTTGACGCAGTTCACTATGCCCCTCACTCATTAATCGACGTGGAAGAGTGGGGTTGCGACTACCTACTCTGCTCACCGTACAAGTTCTTCGGACCGCACCAGGGACTGTTGTGGGGCAGGGGCGATCGGATGTCTGAACTTCCTGTTGCAAAACTCAGAGTTTCATCTGAAAAAATACCATTCAGGTGGATGACAGGAACTCAGAGCCACGAAGGAATCGCTGGAACAATGGCAGCAATAGAACACATTGCTTGGATTGGGAGGCAGTATACGGGAGATAATTCCCTATCTAGGAGAGATGCGCTAAAGCAGGCCTATTCGGCTATCGAAACTCACGAGAGGGGGCTTTGCCTCAAGATGTTGGAGGGATTAGGAGAAATCGATGGCCTGAAAGTCTGGGGAATTACGGATCCAAGCAGAATATCCGAGAGATCGCCTACAGTCTCATTCACCCACCCAAAAATGGATGCTAGCGAGATTGGAGATAGGCTAGCAGACAGGGGGATATTCGTTTGGGCGGGGAACTTCTATGCCCTAGAACTGACTGAAGCACTAGAATTGGAGCCAGAAGGAGTACTAAGGGCCGGAGTTCTACAATACAACACCATGGGGGAAGTTGAAGAATTCGTTTCCTCGGTGGCGGAAATTCTAGAGTAACGGGTCATTCTACCCACTGGTATCTTCTTTGACCCTCAAGGTCGCCTTCTGCGCCAATCGCTACCAATGCGAACTCAGATTGGGGCCTCACGACTGACCTCTTCCTCTTGCCCTTGTGCAATGCCTCGTAGACTGTCTTATTGATGGAGTGTCGAGTGGAAAGCCTTTCGAAAAGGTGGAATCTGGACGCTATTTCTCTCCATTTCGGCTGAACTATTCCCTCGAAGACCTTGGCCTTAGCCCCGGAACCGTACCCACAAAGCCCTATTCTCCTAGATTCCATCTCGGTATTGTCAAGGTAGTCCGACTCCATAGCAGACATCAATGCTAGGAAAATGGATCCTGTGTACTGATTTCCAATTAGGCTAGAAGCCCTCTGAGTCTTCTCTATTCTCTCTTCCACGAAGGTTCGGAACTCATCGGTCTTTGAGATAAGCCTACGGTATGAATCGTTAGCCTTCTCGAATTCCTCCAACCCATCTATCGTATCGGGATAATCGCTTGGTAATGGTTCGCGTCCAATCTCCTCGGTGATCTCATCCCAAACAGGGAGGTGCCGCCTGTCGTGGCGGAAAACGTCAGGAAACATCCTCTTACCTTGGAATGCATATGGCAAGTGGACAATAATTCTGCTCCATTGGTTGGTCAGAATCTCATCATCCTCTGGATTGTACCTTCCCTCCTGGATTGCCTTCGAACGGAAGTCGATGAAAGCCTGCTTAACAGACTCGGAATAACAACGATTGGAGAACTGCCCATCGAAAACCGGTGTGTCCTTGTGAATCATTAGCTTCTCGTTCTCGAACAAAACGTCATTCTTCTTGCTTGAACGGGGAAGTAGCTTCAATATTTTCTCAGCAAGGTTTGACGTTATCCTGGCACCAGACTCCTCGGCTAGTTCGAGTACATTCTCAACAACTGTTCTGGTCTCAACCTCCCTTCGTGGCTTGAAGAAGTCGTGAACCGGCATGGTGGAGACTCCCCAAATGTCTGGAATAGCAAGAAGCCTTGGGTTGTGGCGAATCAGGATGGCCCCCCCTCCAGCCCCCTGGGTGTACTCCCCTGATGATCCTAGATCGTACTTTGCGTTGTCAGCGAAGACTACAATGCCCACTCTTTTCCTAGATTCCCCCCCTCTAGCAACCCAATCTAGGGTGTTGTGCATCGCATCTACGGCCCCGATGCATGCGAACGTCATGTCCACAACGTCGCAGTTCCTGAAGCAGTTATCTCCGTGCTTCGGGGAATACCTCTGCTCAAGCATGTCCATGATGTATGTTGCAGTTGGCTTAGCTCCGTCGAGTGCTGATTCAGTCCCTAGGTATATCCGCCCTATTGATGATGGTTCTATTGAGTTTCTGTCAATGAGGCGAGAGACCGCATTTGCACCCATTGTGGCAGTATCCTCGTGAACGTCGGGGATTGCCATGGCCTCCAGACCAAGTCCCTTGCTGAGTTTCCCGTAGTCAGCCCCCCTGAAAGCTGCGAAGTCCTGCATGGCGAAGTACAGCCTGGGAAAATGTAAGGCTATGTCGTCGATACCCACCACAGACATTGAGTTCCCTCGCTTGCCCGGAATTGGACTACATTATCATCCCTATGCAAACGATAATTGACAATTGCTCATATTGTGAGGAGTCTATTCTGACCCGGTTAATTGGTTCATGGCTTCCAGGAGTTCTGGTTTTGAAGAAAGATGTCGAGAAACGTGTTCCAAGACCTCAGATAAGCAGTCTGCTACAGCATTCTTAGCGTCTAGCGGGTGGATTATGCCATCGGATACTGCATCGGAGAAACTCTGAAGGTCGTCCCATTCAGACGGTTTGCCATACTTTGGGTCAGGAGTTACAGTAATCGAACCACGTTTGGGGAGGACGACATGCTGGGCAATCTCGAATACCGCGGAATGAGGGTTTCCGACCTCTAGGAACGCCTGTCTCATCTTCGACCTAATCGAGTCAGGATCGTCATCTAGCAATATCGCGTTTCCCGGATCGGACTTTGACATCTTGTGGTCGAAAGAGTCCATCCTCTCCCCTGGCCCCTTTAGTCCGGACATCATCGGTGTGTGGATGCAGGTTGCCTTTGTCCAGTCAAACCTGTCTGCAACCTCCCTCATGTACATGTGTGCCTTTCGCTGGTCCATTCCTCCGAATGCGATGTCTACCTCGAGCTCGAAGACGTCGGCTGCTTGTAGTGCCGGGTAGAAGAACGCAGATAGGTCGTGGTCCGATGAGTCCTCGTCTCGGCCCATGATGCTGAAAGTCCTGCGGACTCTTGAGAGGCTCATGTTCTTGGAGCACCTTAGGACCCTCTCCCAGTATTTCCCAGAGTCCATCAGTTCAGACGCGCTTATGAATCTGAGATTTCCCGCCCCCTCCCCTTCATCAGGATTACCAAGAAGAGCACGGAAAATCTCAGCGAGGTACTCTCCCGAGATTCCGATCTTTTCCATGTCACGATCGAATTTGTCATTGACCCATGCATGCCAGTCAGCTAGAAGGATGATCACGTTCACACCCTCGTCGAGCATGTTTCGGATTGTGTCAGCAAGTAGAACGTATGCCAAGTGTGCCTTCCCACTAGGTTCGAGACCGATGTAGGCGACCAATTGGCCATCGCCCGAGTGAGACTGGCCGCCGGCCAATACAGAGGCTATATGGTCAACGCCAATTACCTCTTGGCAACCGGAAAACATCCTCTCAATCTTTTCTCGAGACTTCTTGTCTAGTCCAGAAAGTGGATCCTCTGCGGACATTTACACACCTAGTTGAACAGTTTGTTCAGTTTTTCTCCGCGTCCAGCCGCCTTGGTGTTTTCATTGGCTTCCAAGAGTGCCTCGATCTCCGCTATCAGAGCATTGGCTTGAGACTTCTGGTCCTCAGATATACTATCAGACATCTCCATGAAATGATTGGCGGCTGAAATTGCTGATTTTGCCTTTGAAGCCTTCTTTGCCCATTCCTTGGCCTTATCACCACGCTGCTTGGAATTGTATCCAGTAGCCCTGTCAAGGAAGGAAGTCCAACGCTTCCTGTCCTCCATTGCGGACTTTACGGAATCAGGGTTATCGAAGTCAGGGGGAACATTGGTTACGTCCACTATCATTGCCCCGTTCTCATAACTTGCTTCGATTTCGGTCATCACCCCATGAGAGCCTTTGAACGAGCTTGCTGAAGTCTCCTCAACTTTGTCGAAAAACTCCTTTGCCAGTACTGGCAGTCCTCCATTTGCATCAACTTCTTTGATTAGTCCCCTTCGAACGTCAAATCTCTCCATCGTCCCTCCGGATGAAGAGGGTCACTTCAATACTGCCGACCAGTTTGGCTCAGTTTGCCACTACAACTGCTAAACGGTATTTGTTGGTCCGGTGACTGTGGGCAGGGCACCGGCACTAGCTATTTTGGCCGTCTACTCTGTACTGATGTGCCCGGTGGCAATGGCTCAGTCTACTGTAGGTTTGGAAACCGTTGTTAGTGTGGGAGAGGGTGATCAGGGTTTGGAAGGCGCGTCAATATCCCCTGATGGCGAGGTTGTAATTGCTCATGGTGCGGATTCTAAAGTTTTCCTTATTGATCCAGAATCTCCCGAAAACCATAGCAAGTTGGACCACACAGGGGAATTAACGATGCACGACTCCGCATTCCACCCAGGGTCCAATACCGCACTAGTTGTGGGGGATGGGGGAGGGGTGCTCAGATTCGTTAGGTCAAACAATTCCCTCCAGGAAGTAGGAGGAGGTTTGTTGTTCGGGGACACAGATCTATCTGCTGTATCCTGGAATAGCGATGGTACCTGGGCATATATCGGTGGGGAGTTGGGTTGGCTTTGGAGGGTCAGAAGTATGGAAAACGGGCAATTGGAGGCGTTTTCACTAGAAGGTAGAGGGAGTAGCGATGTCAGTGGCATTTCGTGTGTTCCTGGTTCGAATGTCTGCGTGTTATCGTCTAGCGTAGATGGGATTGGGGTTATCGACGGAGACCACGGTGTGCATTGGATCGGTGGTTTTGGGCTACCCTGGGTAGGCGTTGTTTGTCCCTCCGGAAGCGAAATGCAGTGCGTTGCTGTTTCGACCGACTTGACGATCGCAATTGTCAGCATCAATCCGGGCGATCCATCGAAATCCATGATCTTCGATAACGACGTATTCACGCTTCAGGATGCTGAGGGTCTGATCAACGGGATTGAGGTGCAATCCGAAGGCATATCTCTGATTTCGACGGCGCCATTCGGTATTATCGAGCACGATCTACATGCTAGGGCATCTTTCAAGTGGCTGGAGAATTCTGACGCAGTTAACTTCAGTGCCCAAGTTTCTGACGAAAGGATTGTTTCGACGTGGAGTACCGGATCTTTCGAAGGATGGCTTATTACTAGCGAGGGGTCTATAATCTCCTATTCGCCTATTGGGGAAAGCAGTAGTGGGGGCCTTCTTGAGATATGGATCGGGATTGTAATATTGGGCGGTGCGACTTTGCTTGTTATTAGCCTAATAACCAGCTCCTCCCCTAGGCTCTCCAGATGGATAGCGATAAGGATAGGTAGTGAAGAGGAGCGCAAGAGGGCAATTAGAGAAGAAAGGCTGCTTTCAAAGAAAAAATAACGAGCATAGATTCATGAGGGCGTTACCTCGCGAAAGGTCGAGGAATATGGCATACGAGGCCTTGGACTTCTACGACATCGATTCTCTGCTAACTGAGGAAGAGAGGATGGTCAGGGACATGGTCAGGGACTGGGTCGAAGACAGGGTACTACCGAACATAGAGGAGGCTTGCAGAGATGGAGTGTTTCCCGATGAGTGGAGAGCTGAGATTGGCGAGATGGGGATTCTTGGGGCCCCCTTGGAGGGGTATGGATGCCCGGGACTCTCCTATGTGGCATATGGGCTAATCTGCCAGGAGCTGGAGAGGGGGGATAGCGGTGTTCGTTCATTTGCCAGCGTCCAGGGTTCCTTGGCCATGTACCCGATATGGGACTTCGGTTCTGAAGAGCAGAAAGAGCGCTACCTTCCAAAGATGGCTACCGGCGAGTGGGTGGGCTGCTTCGGACTTACTGAGCCGGACTACGGATCAAATCCTGGAGACATGATAACACGAGCTGAGGACAAGGGGGGTCACTTCTTGGTGAACGGAGCCAAGATGTGGATCACTAACGGAACTATTGCCGATATAGCAGTAGTTTGGGCAAAGCTAGACGGTGAAATTAGGGGCTTCATTGTTGAGAAAGAGGATGAGGGCTTTAGCGCGCCAGAGATGAAGGGAAAACATTCACTGAAGGCCAGCGTAACCAGCGAGCTCGTATTCCAGGACTGCAAAATACCCAAGGACAGGATGCTGCCGAACGTCAAGGGACTAAGGGGGCCTTTCAGTTGCTTGAACAATGCTAGGTATGGGATTTCCTGGGGGGCTGTTGGTGCTGCGCAATCCTGCTTCAACTCTGCTAGGGAGTATTCGCTAAGCAGGATACAGTTCGGACATCCAATAGCCTCTTTCCAGCTGGTTCAGAACAAGCTATCTTGGATGCTCCGAGAGATTACCAAGGGGCAGCTACTGGCATACCATATGGGGAAGAAGAAAGACGACGGTAGCTGGATTCCTGAGCAGATTTCTCTTGCCAAGATGAACAATGTGGACATGGCACTCGAGATCGCAAGGATGTCAAGAGACATCCACGGTGCAAACGGGATCCTTGACGAGTACCCAGTAATGAGGCACATGGCCAACCTGGAGTCTGTAAAGACCTACGAAGGAACCCATGACATTCACAACCTCATACTCGGCAGACACATTACTGGAATTCAATCTTTCACAAGAGAGGCCTGAACATTCAAGATTTGCCTGTACCAATATTGAAAGAGTCTGCGAATACCGAACGGTTCGGGCGGTAAAATGGGAATTGCAGTTCTACTGAAGCAGGTACCCGACACTACAGCAAAAATCAGCGTATCAGGCGGAATGGTTGACGAGTCCGCAGTCAGCAAGTGGTCTATCAGCCCTTATGACGAGTACGCCCTGGAGTGCGCGATCCAATTGAAGGAGGCCGGGTTCGGAGAAGTAGTTGCAATCACTTGTGGTCCTGAAAGGGCTTCAAAGGCCCTAACTGAAGCAGCCGCTGTTGGTGCCGACTCATTGGTCCACGTGCATGTTGACGTCTTCCTGGACAGCGTGCAAGTTCAGTCACTTCTTGCATCAGCAATCAGAAAATCTGGATCCGAAATTGTTCTTTGTGGCAAGCAAGCTGCAGACACGAATAGTGGCTCAACCGGACCGGGGGTGGCAAGTCTTCTTGGATACTCCTTCGTAGGAGTCGTGTCGGAGATTTCGGTTGAAGGGGACGGATTCTCTGCCACTCGTTTGAGTCCTTCAGGGATGGAGGAAATCAATGTCTCTGCACCATGTGTTTTCACATTCGACAAGGGAGAAACCGAGTTAAGGAGGCCTAACGTAAGAGGAATAATGATGGCCAAGAAGAAGCCAATAGAGACTTTGTCATCGGTTGATCTAGGTGTCGACTTGTCAGTCTCCTCACTCAAAGTTGGATCCCACGAGTCACCACCAGAGAAGCCTCCAGGCAAGAAATTCGATGGCGCGGATTCCGTTCCAGCAATTGTTGAGAAGCTGCGTGATGAGGCCAACGTGGTATAGGTGAAAGAATGCAAGTTACTGTGATCTCGGAGTCAAGTGGAGGTTCACTCCACCCAGTCACAGCACAGCTGATTGGTGCCATCTCCCAACTGGGGGGAATCTCTACGGTGCTCTGCCCGGGAGGAATAGGTGCGGCTGAAGCATCAACAATCTCAGGGGTTTCAAAAGTAGTCTCGGTGGAAGGTGACTGCTTTGAGACATACGACTGCATCGCTTGGGCCAAGGCTCTAGCACCCATAGCGGCCACGGACCTGTTGGTAGCATCCGCATCCTCGGTTGGAAGGGAGCTTGCTTCTTCGATTGCAGCGATCAAAGGGATCCCGGTGCTTCAGGACGCGACGGGATTTGGAGACGGATTCTCTGTAACTAGGCCAATTTACTCTGGAAAGGCCATTGAGCAGAGTACCATTAGCCCTCCTTTCGCGATTACCCTCAGGGCCAACTCATTCGAAGCTGCAGCCGGAGGGGGAAGTGCTGAGGTCAGCACTGTAAACCAAAGCGCGGACGTTTCGGTTTCCGTGAAAAAGGCACTAGAAAGGGCTGGTGAGAGGCTAGATGTCTCGGAGGCAGACATCATAATTTCCGGTGGAAGAGGAATGGGGGACCCCTCAAACTTCTCACACCTTTACGATGTAGCGGATGTCATAGGAGCAGCTGTTGGGGCTAGCAGAGCGGCTGTCGACACTTGGGAGGAGATCCCACACAGCATGCAAGTGGGGCAGACAGGCAAGACCGTGACTCCGAACCTGTACATCGCGGTAGGAATCAGCGGGGCGATTCAGCATCTTGCTGGGATGAGAACGAGCAAGTATATCGTGGCAATAAACAAGGATTCCGAGGCACCCATTTTCGGAGTGGCCGACTATGGTATCGTGGCGACCTGGGAAGAAGCACTTCCAATCCTGAAGGACGAGCTCACCAGACTTCTCTCAAACTGAGGCATGCTCCTTGTTTGAGTCTGCCCTAGATCCCTCCACTCTTCTCAGATACTCCTCGGTTACCCCACCAGTAACGTATACTCCGTTGAAGCACGAGCAATCGAAGTTCGCCATAGAAGAGTTGCCTGCTCCCAGGCATGACTCAATTAGATCTTGCAATTCCTGGTAAATGAGCCAGTCGGCCCCGATAGCCTCGCAGATCTCCTCGTTTGTCTTCCCGAAGGCTACGTACTCCTCCCTGGCTGGCATATCGATTCCGTACACGTTGGGGTGAACTATTGGCGGGGAAGATGATGCGAATAGGACCTTGGAGGCTCCTGCCTCCCTGGCCATGCGGACTATTCTCCTGGATGTGTTTCCCCTTACAATACTGTCATCCACAATCAACACGTTCTTTCCATCGAACTCATCATCGATTGTGTTCAGCTTCTTCCTCACAGAGTCCTTCCTGATTCTCTGGCCTGGCATTATGAATGTCCTCCCTATGTATCGATTCTTTACGAATCCCTCCCTGTAAGGAATGCCCAGTTCACTTGCTAGCCCCAACGCAGCGATTCTTCCACTATCTGGTACTGGGATGACTGCGTCTATCGAATGCTCCGGGAGGGTCCTATTTATGCTCCTTGCCAGAGCCTTGCCCATACTTAGCCTGGCACGATGAACAGAGATCCCATCCATCACCGAGTCTGGCCTTGCGAAGTATACGTGCTCAAAGACACAAGGGGTGTGAGGAATCTCCCGGTGACACATCTTTGAGTGGATATTACCGTCCATCCTGACTATCACGGCCTCTCCTGGGGAGACGTCCCTGTCTGGTTCGAATCCGAGCGCCTTGCAAGCTACGCTTTCAGATGCGAATAGCCTCTCAGTGAAACCTTCGACTTCTCTGCCCCCCATAAATAGCGGACGTATTCCGTTGGGATCCCGGAAGGCGACCAGTCCCCATCCCGTAATCAGACAAACTACACTGTAACTTCCTTCCACCCTCAGGTGGGTCCTCTCAATTGCTCGGAAGATATCGTCCTCGACTAGAGCACCCATCCCCCCGGGCCTGCCGTTAACGGATCTCTGGACCTCGGCAGCGAATAGGTTGAGCAGGGCCTCCGAGTCCGAGCTTGTGTTTATTCTCCTGTGGTCGTATTCAAGGAGGCCAGAAATGATGTCGGGCGTGTTGTTTAAGTTCCCGTTGTGGGCAAGACTTACCCCAAAAGGAGTGTTTGTGTAGAACGGCTGAGCCTCGGAGGATGAGTTAGAGCCAGCAGTAGGATACCGTACATGGCCAATTCCCATAGAGCCTTCTAACTTCTTCATATGCCTCTGGCGGAAGACATCTCGGACTAGACCGTTAGCCCTCCTGTGACATATGTTATCTGAGTCGCTAGTTACTATTCCTGCCGCATCCTGCCCCCTGTGCTGAAGAACTAGAAGGGCGTCATATATTGAAGTGGCAACTTGAGTGCCCGGAAAACCGACAATTCCGATGATCCCGCACATCGGAAACCGTTCTTGCCTGCGCAACTAGGACTTAGGGATTTTCGAAAAAGGGTCACTTCTTCTGCCACATGGATCGGTTGCGTTTGCTCCACCTGAACTTCCTCAGCCTGGAAGTTTGGCCGTAGCCACAACTAGCGCACTGTCCCTTCTGCTTGTGGTAGGAGTGGCGTCCGCATCTACTACATCGTATGTGGGTTGACTTCTGCCTCTTCCCCATGCTCGGTGTGCCCTTTGACATGCCATACCCTCCTAGGA
>MDTE01144488.1_pt1 | contig 13778 bp, 16 predicted proteins | sample 811231 | NCBI WGS metagenome assembly MDTE01 (sample SAMN05326651, study PRJNA326480) | marine metagenome | isolation source: seawater | place: Indian Ocean: Red Sea | collected 2010
ATTTTAAAGATGCATTATTTGATTCAATCAAGCAATGTAATAATAGATGTCCATTTTGTTTTATAGATCAACAGCCAAGTGGCAAAAGAAAAAGCTTATATGTAAAAGATGATGATTACAGATTAAGTTTTTTATATGGTTCTTATTTAACGCTTACAAATTTAAAAAAAGAGGACTGGGAAAGAATATCCTCTCAGAGATTATCACCACTTTTTATATCGGTTCATGCAACAGATTCCCAAACTCGACAAAAATTACTTAAAAACAAAAAAGCAGGAGAAATCCTTAAGCAAATTTCATGGTTTGCAGAAAACTCAATTCAAATACATGCTCAAATTGTTGTTTGCCCAGATATAAATGATGGAGAAATTTTAAAAAAATCTATTTTTGAACTCGCAGAATTTCATAAGAAAAACTCTAAAACAGTTTTATCTACAGCAATAGTTCCTGTAGGACTTACAAAATTTAGACCCGAAAATGATGGTTTGAAAGCCGTAAGTAAAGAATACGCAATAAAAACAATTAAACAAATCGAACCAATACAAAGATATTTTCAAAAAGTTCTTGGAACGAGATTTTGCTGGCTAGCTGATGAGTGGTACTTAATAGCGGGAATAAGTTTACCTAGTTACAAAACCTATGAACATATGCCCCAAGAATCTAACGGTGTGGGTTCAATCAGAAGCTTTTTGAAAACATTAACCTTAAAAACTAAATACCTCCCCAAAAAATTAGAAAAGCAAAGAAAAGTAAGCTGGATTGTTGGCAAATTAGTTTATGAAGCGCTTCTTCCAACAGTTAAAAAGTTAAATAAAATTAATGGACTAACTATTAATTTATATGGTTTACCAAGTATTTATTGGGGGCAAGAGCATGTTGTCACTGGAATATTAACTGGAGAAGATTTAATTAATGGTCTTAAAAATAAAGATTTGGGGGAGGGCATATTCATACCATCAATAATGTTAAAAATTAATAGTGACTTATTTCTAGATGATAAAAATATTAGCGAAGTGGAGGACCAACTAAAAACAAAAATTCACGTTCTTGATGATGCAGATGATATTATAAGAAATCTAATTGGAATATCTAATAGCAACAAAATCGCAAATTATGCTTAGAAAAATAATAAAACCAATTATATTTTTACCACTTTTACTGTTTAATGTTTCTCAACAAGCGATATCTAAAGAAACAAACAATCTAAGTAATGAAATTTTAGGAGAAAAAGATAATAAGATTTTTTTAGACTATGAAGCTATAGAAAAAATCATAATTAATAATCAAGAACTTAAATCTTTAGAAGCATTAGTAAATTCCTCAAGATTTAATCTTTCTAGTAAAGTATCTAAAAAATTCCCAACACTAAATTTGCAAGCTAATGGATTACCAAAATATGTTGCAGGTAAAAATTTCAATAGCAATACTCAAAAAACAAAAACTTCTCAATTCTCTGCGAATCCATCTTTGAATATTAGATTGGATTTAATTGATCCTCTAAGAGATTCTGAAATCAAAATAGCTAGGGAAAGCTATAAAATTGCAAAAAATAATTTCGAGATAAAAAGAAAAGATTTAATTCAAGAAGCCAGGGCTAGATATCATAAATACCAAAAGTCTTATCAAGATATTGAAAATAAAAAATTAACACTTGAAGCATCTATTACAAGTTTCAAGAATGCTGAAGCGAAACTAAAGGCAGGAATTGGTACAAAATTTGAAGTTCTTGAGGCAGATGCCCAACTATCAAGAGATGAGCAAATACTTAATGAAAAAAAAATTCAACATGAAATTAACAAAATATCATTAAGAGAAATCCTAGACATTAAAGACGAATTCGAAATAAAAAAATCCCAAAAATTAACAGGTTTTTGGAATTACAAATTAAATAAAAATCTAAGAGAGGGTTTACAAAACAACCTTTCGTTGCAAAACCTCTCTTTGCAGAAAGAAATTAAAAAGAATCAATCAATAAACTACTCTAATGCTTACAAGCCAAGCGTATATATTAGCAATTCATTCTCGAGCGGATTTACTAAAGGTGACGCGGCATCAATTTCTTTAGACTCTAGTGAATATGGATCCTCATACACTAATACTATAAGCTTAAACTTCTCATGGACAATTTTTGATGGAGGAGAAAATAAGAATTCCTACAAATCAAGTAAAGCCGAGGCAGAAGCAGAAGAATTTTCTTTTAATAATCTAAAAAATATTTTAAAAACAAATATAAGCACTGCTTACTTAAATTTAAAATTAAATGAGGAAAAAATCTTGTCTTCTTTGAAAGAGATATCCTCCACAAGTGAGTCTTTAAGATTAGCTAGACTAAGATATGATGTCGGAATATCAACATTAAAGGACGTTTTAGTAAGGCAAAAAGAACTTAGTAATGCCAAGTCAAAAAATATCAATGCGATTTACAACTATAATTTAACTTTGGATGAATTAGAAAGACTTACATTTCTTGAAAAAAACAAGGATTGCATTGAAAAAGACAATAACAAAAACAAATCAATTTGTAATATGAAAAAATGAACAATTTATCATTAACAAATAAACAACTAAAAGAATTAGATTCTTTATTTGAGATTGTAAGTAAACGACAAATTAAAGACTTTGGAAATATAACTGCCAGTAATAAATCAGATGGATCTTTAATAACAACATGTGATTTATGGAGTGATAAAACAATTGTAGATGGTCTCAATTCAATTGCTCCAAATGAAGGTGTCCTAAGCGAAGAAGGAGGAAAAATTATTCCTTCTACAGAATCGTATTGGATTGTAGATCCTCTTGACGGCACAACAAATTTTGCCGCAGGTATTCCATATTGGTCTATATCAGTAGCAAGATTTGTAAACGGAAAACCTCAATCTTCTTTTTTAATAATCCCCACATTGAAAAAAAAATTCGTTGCTATCAAAGGTAATGGAGTTTGGTTAAATAATAAGAAACTTGACCCACTGCAATACAATCAAAGAAGTGAGTGCGTATCTCTATGTAGTAGATCAATCAAAATTTTACAAAAAAACCCAAACTCAAATTTTCCTGGAAAAATAAGACTGCTAGGAGTATCAAGTTTAAATTTAACTAGTGTAGCCTTGGGGCAAACCTTTGGAGCTATAGAATCAACTCCTAAGATATGGGATATAGCAGCTGCCTGGTTATTACTTGATGAACTCAATTGCGACATAGACTGGTTAGAAACCAATCCTCTAAATTTGGTAAAAGGACAAGACCTAACAGATGTTAACTTTCCATTAATTGCAGGTCAAACAAAAGAAAAGATAAGAATCTTAAGGCCTTGGGGTAATTTATTACTCGATAATTAGTTTTATCATCAATATATTATTGCTTGAAAAATATCAATATTAGATAGAATAAATAAGATTTTGAAAAATATTTGAAGAAAATCAATATGCAACGTAGCTCAACCTGGATTCTTAAAAGTTTATGGGGAGCATGTGAAAGGTGGAGTAAATCAGATTGTATTGATTTAAGTGCTGCTTTTGCGTACTATACCCTCCAATCTTTTTTCCCTATACTTCTTATCTCTCTCTCAATAGCATCATGGTTTTTAGGAAAACAAGAGGGATTAGATCAACAAATAATTTCAGTTGCTGCTCAAATATTACCTCCATCAGTAGTGGAATTAGTGGAAACTACTTTATTCAAACTAATTGATCAAGGTTTTGGAGCAGGTATATTAGGCGCCATGTTTTTACTTTTTACAGCAGGCAATGCATATCTATCTCTTCAAAGAGGTGCAGACAGACTTTGGGAGGATGAACTACCCTCAAAAAAAGTAACCTCCGCTTGGCGAGAACAAGCTTCAAGATTTCTAAGAAATAGAGTGGAAGCTTTTTTAATAGTATTTTTTATAGGTTTCTTAATGGTACTAGACCAAATCAGTGCAAACTTAAGAATGATTCCAAGGACAGTTTTAGAAAGTCTTTCAGAATCAAATAACTTTATTTTTGATCTATTTCTAAAATTACCTTTATTACAAGTTGGTCAATTCATTATCCCATTAATTGGCTTTACTCTTATGGCGTTGTTACTGCAAGCTCTATTACCAAGCAGAAAGGTTCCTTTAAAGCCATTATTACCGGGTTCTGTTCTAATAGGTATTGGATTAACCACACTCAACCTTGCAGTGAGCAAAAGTATTCTTTCGCTTGGGGTGAGATTCCAAGCATATGGCTTTATAGGCGGTTTTTTAGTACTCACCTTATGGGTATGGCTCCTTGGAGTGATTTTGTACTTTGGACAATGTTGGAGCGTAGTAATTGCTAGTATGTCTTTAGTTAATAGAAGAAGGAATAAGGGTTAATATCTACTATGATTTTATTTTTTAAAAATAATAGAAAATTAATTACATATTCATTAATCTTCTTAATGATTATTCCGGTTTTCGGGCTTAATTTTTTAATGAGCTTTATAGGAAATATATTAATACTTATATTCTTAATCCCTCTTTTGCTATTATTTCTTATATTTTTGAGTTTTAATTCATTTAAATCAAAAATAAACACATGTAATAAATGTGGATCAATTTCAATTGGATCAAATATATGTATAAACTGCGGTCTAGATATGAAAGATATCAATATTGAAAATAAGGGAGTTTTTAATAAGCCTAATGAAAGCACCATTGAAATAAAGGCAGAGGAAATCAAGTAAATAATTCTTCAACAAAAAATTTTTAACCAATTCCAATTTGTCGAAGAATACTTTGTCCAGTAATTAATTCAGTTCCCAAGCCAATTAAAATTCCCATCATTGCCATGCGACCATTCCAAGTCTCTGCGAAGTTTACAAATCCAAATCTCGGTTGATTTTCGTCGTTCATAATTAAACACATAAAGATATTGCTTATCTTAGCGTTTTGAGATGTATTTTATGATAATTGATTTAGTAATTATTTAATATGTCTTATACCATCAACTGTTCTATATTCTTCTCCAGTAAGCTCTTCATAGATAATTGCAGGTAATCCTGTCTCAAACATCGTTTGCAAAGCCTCTTTAAGCATAGGATTCCATCCACCAGTACTTACTTTTCCATGTCTTACTGTCCAGTCCCATGTACCTTGGAGATCTCTTGGGATTCTACCTTCCCTATCTCGTCTAGCAACTAAATCTAAAGATTCTACTAAACCAACTATTACAGGATTTTTACCATAAGAAGGAGTCAGACTCAATTCAAGTCTAACTGGATCTTCTTTTACAATTTTCAAACGGAATCTAGGGGGTAATTTGAGAGATCTTATCACTGCCGAGACAATTTTTGTTCTTAGTTCCAATTTTTTTTTCCTTTGTTTTGGTTAAATAATTAATCGGTTGTAGTACCCTTTTCTTCTAAACTTGAATCATTATCATTGGAAAATCTCACTGTAAGAAGCTCTTCTTCTGTAATATTTCCTGATTTATCTAATAGTTCTGGGTGAATAGTATATTGTTTTTGTTTTAAATTTGTTTTATAAAAACGATTATTATCCTTTTCCGATATTCGCCATCCAGTAGACATAACTTTGAAAGCTTTCCAGACAAGATAAGTAAGCGCAGCTGAATATATAATCGGAAATAAAATAGACATTGGGTTTATAAATAAAATAGGATTTATAGAATCTATAATAGCCCGAAAAAAAGAAAATTAGTTATCTTAACTTAATCAATTCTTCTCATTGTAAAATGAGTTTGTCTTCAAAGTAGTTATTATAATTTTATAAAAGAATATCACTTGAGAATGTTTCCCAGTCGTATAAAACAATCAAAAATAAAAAAAAATATTTGCAGGAAATTATTATTTGCTTCAGCATTAACTCTTGGATTAACATATCACCCTAATTTGAATGCAAAGGATTTAATTTTCGCAAATATCAATAATAAGTTTAGATATGCTGATCAATCTTTTATTTCGAAGGCAGTTGAAAAAACAGGTGGTTCTGTAGTAACAATAGAAACACAAAGATTTATCAAGCAAAGAAAATTTTCAAGAAATTCTAGAATATACATAGATCCTAATTTTGAAAGATTTTTTGGTTTGCAGTTACCTTATGAGAGTCAACCAAGGATTGAACAAAGTCAAGGCAGTGGATTTATATTTCAAGACGGCCTAGTAATGACAAATGCCCATGTTATAAAAGGATCTGACAGAGTAATTGTTGGTTTAACTAACGGAAAAAAACTAAAGGCTCAAGTTTTAGGACAGGATCCTTTTACTGATTTAGCTGTTCTTAAGATTGAAGGTGATGGTCCCTGGCAAAAAGCAAAATTAGGTGACTCTACAAAAGTAAAAGTTGGAGATTGGGCAATTGCTGTTGGGAATCCATTCGGACTGGAAAACACTGTAACTCTTGGAATAATTAGTAACTTAAAACGAAACGTAACCCAGTTGGGCATATACGACAAAAAACTCGAGCTTATTCAAACAGATGCAGCTATTAATCCTGGCAATTCTGGGGGGCCACTATTAAATAGTAATGGAGAAGTCATTGGAATCAATACCTTAATAAGATCAGGTCCTGGAGCTGGTTTAAGTTTTGCAATTCCAATTAATAAGGCTAAATTAGTAGCCTCTCAACTTATCAATAACGGGAAAGCAATTCATCCAATGATAGGAGTTAGCCTCATAGATGAAACAAACTTTGAAAGTAATAAAAATATCGTAAAAGTTGGTTATGTAGTTCCAAAGAGTCCCGCTGATAAGGTTGGAATTATCATTGAAGACATTATCTTAAAAGTTGGGAATAAAAATATAGAAAATTCTTCAGACGTTATACGAAGTATAAGTGAAAATGGAATAAACAAATTTATAAATATCTCTTTAAAAAGAGGAAATCAAATAATCAAAACAAAAATAAAACCTATTGATATAAGCAATCTTTCAAACATGAAATGACTTTAATTATCATTATCTCTTAGTATTGCAACACATTGAGATATGCAACTACCATCAGAGACATCACAACAAGATATACACTCAAAATAACTTTCAATAGGATCATAAATTTGTAAATCCTTTTCTCTGTAATCGTATTTTTTCATGTAAAGCTGAAAAAGTTCATTTGTATTATCAAGGTTAAACAAGTTCAAGTAACTATGTAAAGATAAATAAGTGATCTTGCCTATTGATATGTAAAGTTTTCTAAATCAAATTATTTATTTTTCCTACGGCTAAGTTTTTGCTTTTCTAAAAAATATTCATAATTTCCATTATAAGATATTAATTTAGAGTCTTTAATTTCAACAATTCTATTTGCGACCTTGGATATAAAATATCTGTCATGCGAAACAATAAATGCTGTGCCTTTATAGTTTTTAATCGCTAATTCTAAGTTTTCTTTTGATTGCAAATCTAAGTGATTAGTTGGTTCATCCAAAAGAAGAAAATTACTTGGACTCATTATAATAAGAGCCAATGCAAGCTTTGCTTTTTCACCTCCGCTTAGTTGTTTCACGTATTTAAAAACAGCCTCATTATGAAAGCCAAAACCCCCCAAAAATGTTCTTACTTTCTTTTGAGACCAATCTGGAGCCTTATCGAATATTAACTCAATAACCTTTTTTTCAAGAGCAAGTGCCTCAGCTTGATTCTGCTCATAGTAAGTTGTAATTATATTATGTTTACCCAAATTAATTTCACCTATCTCAGGGTCTATTTTTTTCATAATAAGTTTAAGCAACGTAGACTTACCAGATCCATTAGGACCTAAAATAGCTATTTTTTCTCCTGTAGAAACTTTTAAATTAACATCCAATAAAAGTATTTGATCCGCAAAACTATGGGATAAATTTTTAATATGCAAAACTGTTTTTCCAGATCTAGGACATTCTGGAAATTGAAAAGAAGGACTTTTTAATTTTGATGTTGGAGCATCAATTTTAGAAATTTTCTTTAATTGTTTTTCTCGACTTTTGGCTTGAGTACTTCTTGTAGCACTAGCTCTAAATCTTTCAATATATCTTTTTTGAACTGCAATTTCTTTTTGCTGCAACTGAAACGCTCTATTTTGAGATTCCTCATTTAAAGATTTTTGTTCAACAAAAAACGAATAATTACCATTGTAGATTTCAGAAATTCCGCGATCAATAAAAACAATCTTCTTGCATAATTTATCTAGGAAATATCTATCATGACTTATTAAAATAATCGCTATTTTTAATGAAGATAAATATTCTTCAAGCCAAAAAATAGTTTCTAAATCCAAATGATTAGTCGGTTCATCAAGTAATAGCAAATCAGGTTTTTGTAGTATGATTTTTCCTAACGCAACTTTCATTTGCATACCACCGGAGAAATCTCCAACCAACTTATCAGCTTCATCAATACTAAAACCTAATTTCGGTAAAATTTTATCAACTTCTGCTTGCATTTTATAGCCACCTAAAGCTTCAAATTCTCCTTGATATTTTGATAATTGAGAAACTAAAATTTCAAGTTCCTTAGAATCCTCATTGAAATCTAAAGATTTCATCTTATTTTCAACCTCTGAGAGTTTCGTTGAAGATATTTGTATCTCTTTAAAAGAACTCTCTAATTCATCTCTAACAGTTCTATTAGGATTAAAGTCTAGTTCCTGTTTTAAGTGAGCAATTTTGGGATTACCTTCTTTGATAATCATGCCACTTGTTTGATCTTCCTCACCAATTAAAATTTTAAATTGAGTAGATTTACCCGCACCATTAGAACCAACTAACCCTATCTTTTCTCCTTTTTTAATCTCCCAATTAACACTTTTTAAAACTACATCTGTAGAATAAATTTTGCTTATATTATCAAATCTAATCACTTTTTTTTAGAATAGAATTTACAAAATAAAGGAGTGATTTACCAAAAAATATTTTGTGGAATAAAATTATCTTATGAAAAGAATAGAACAAATCTTTGTAATTTTCATAGCGGCAGCTCTTGCAATTCCAAGTTATTGGTTTTTTTGGACTCTAGCTGGTGGTGGTGGTTACGACAAAAGGACAAAACCACTCACTATTAAAGATAACCCTTCAAAGGGTATTACTATAGACCTCCTCGAGCCTTAATTAACCACATTTTAGTTGCCTCATCGTCAATTGTACTTAGATATTCAATAACTTCCTCTTTAGTCACTGACAACTCAAGCTCTTCTCCAATTGCACAAATCTTATCCAAAGCTGATTTTGGATTTGTTAAAGCAGTCAAAAATAAACTTTGTTTCTTTCGAGAATCATTTGATATTAATTCATAGAGTTTTTGAGCATTACTAGGCATAATTTATAAATTACTACTTATAGATTATTCCTTCAGGCTACATTTTGTTGATTATATTTATGAATAGATAAATCATTATCATTTTCTTTTATCTCTTTGGCCGATGCGTCGGCCATACTTCTTGCATCTAAACATAAAACCTTTCTTAACTTGGCAAAATTGGCCGCATGGGACTTTCTTCCATCTTTTTGAGCATAGTACTCAGACTGTTGCAAAATTTGGTGAAGATGAGTTAATAAATATGGACTTATAACTGCAGAAACCAAAACATCGCTATTGTCATGTCCGTAAGAATCAGAATTTACTAATTTTTTTTTCTTTTTGTCAATTATCAATCTTTTGGATGAATCAAGTTTTCTTGAATTTTTCATAATGTAAATAAACAATTAACTGATCAAGGCGTATATTTCCTTAATAAGATTATACACAAAGATAGTATCCTTGACTAACTGTGTATACTATTAAGTAACAGTTATCCATTTTGACTCATGGCAACCCGTCAAAATTCTACTAATGGGAAGCCAAAATCCCCTAGAATCCAGGTTGTGCTTCCAGAATTAATTTGTGAACAACTCACCATATTAGCTTCAAAAGAATCGAGGACAGTTAGTAATATGGCAAAAGTTTTAATACAAGAAGGAATTAAGAATTACTGTGAAGATAAGGGAAAACCATTTATTTCAGAAGTCAATCAAGACACAAATAATTTTAGAGAAGCATTAGAAAAACAGAGCATTAAAAGGTTAAAAGGAGCACCTCAAAGAATTAAATACTTCAAAAAAAACGAAAATGAATAATCAACTTTGAGGCAACTGCTGCAAGTCAGCAGTTTTTCCCATAACAACTAAAATATTCCCTCTTTCCAATATGTATTTTGCTGGAGGATTAACTGTTAATTGCTCAGCTGGACCTGCAGCTAGAACATTCACTAAATAGTTCTTTCTCAAATTTAAATCTCGCAAAGATCTACCTATAAACTCTTCAGGAACTGTAATTTCATCAATACCTGTTTGATGATCTAATTCTAATCTTTCAATAAGATTAGGTCTAACAAGTTCTAACCCAAGTCTCTCGCCTTGCATTCGGGAAGGAAAAACAACTTTATCAGCGCCTACTCTTTTTAACATTTTTTCATGCAAATCACTTGTAGCTCTAGCGATTACTCTTTTAACTTTGCTCCCTTCACTATCCTTTGCAATAAGAGTTGTTGTAATACTTGCTTCAATAGGCTCGCTTATACCAACTACAACGGTATTCATTTCTAAAATTCCAGATTCTTTCATAGATTCTTCATCAGTACAATCTATCACTCTTGCTTCTATAGAGGGTTCCAGTTGTCTTAAATCATCAATTGCTTTTTCTGAATAGTCTGCTGCTAAAACATCTGCACCATTATTTATCAGCTCTCTACAAACAGCTGTGCCAAATCTACCAACACCTACCACTGCAAAAGAAAGGAGTTCCTTTCCTTTCTTGGGAGACCATTGCCACCAATCAGCCATAATTAAAAACTTAGTTAGTCTTAAACATAAAGATCAGCTTTAGGATAGCCAATTCTTTTTTGTCTTTCTATTCTACTCTTATAAAGAGCCTGCCATAACGCGCTTAAAAGTAAAAGAATGCCAAGGCGTCCAACAAACATACCAATAATTAAAATAAATTGTCCAAAATGATTTAATTTAGCTGTTAAACCAATATCGAAACCAACTGTCGCAAATGCAGAAATACATGTGAAAAGTATTTCTAGAAATGTAAAAGATTCTTTTTTAACAAAAGTATTAGTTGTACTTAGCAGCATTGCCATCAATATCACAAAAAGCAAAGATCCTACAGTAATCCCAACTGCCTTGAGAATTACCTTATCCGAAATTAGTCGATTACCAATTATTACGTCTTTTTGCCCTCTTAAAGTTGATCTAGTCGCTGCCATTAAAGCAATAAATGTAGTGGTTTTTATTCCTCCACCTGTTCCTCCAGTGCTCGCTCCAATAAACATTAATGTCATTAATAGCAAGAGTCCAGTATCAGATACTGAATTTAGGGATATAGGATAATTTGTAAAACCCGCTGTCCTGGCACTAACAGTTTCAAAAACAGAGGACAATAATTTTTCGAAAAAGTTCAGATTATTAAAAAATTGACTACTTAATAGACTCTCTATACAGAAGAATCCAAGGGATCCAAATAATATCAAAGAAAAAGTAGTCCTTATAACAAGTTTGGAATGAAGGCTTAATTTTTTATATGAAAAATTATTTTTATTTCTCCAGATATCATCAATCACTCGCCAACCTAAACCTCCCATAACAATGAGAAAAATAAATACGAAATTTACAATAAAGTTACTGCGATAATCTTGAAGACTATTAGACCATAAAGAAAAACCTGCGTTGTTATACGCAGATATACTATGAAACAATGCAGTCCAAAGTCTCTCCCATTTGTTTTGAATATCTAGAAATCCAAAACAATATAAAATTATTGCTCCAAATGAAATAATACAAGTTGCAGTAATTAATATGCTTTGAAAAGTCCTACCTATTCCACCAACTCCAAATTCATCCAAAGTCTTACCTTTATCTAATCTAGTTCTTAATTGCGTACCTTTTACAACAAATCCCTGCAAAAAAGTTGTAATTGCCATTAAACCTAAACCACCCGATAAAAGCATTAAAGCTAAAAATATTTGGCCAAAGATATTTAAATCAACACCAACATCAATAATAGTTAAACCAGTTACTGTTATTGCAGAAGTAGATGTAAAAAATGCTTCCCATAATCCAACTTTTTCCGATGAACATAAAGGAGAACTTAAAATTAATGTTCCAAAGAAAATAATAATTAACCCAGTAACAATAGTGAATTGAGGAACAGATAACCTTCTGTAAACTTCTTTAAAATTATTAAATAAAGTCTTCAATTTCACTTTGATTTATTTGAAATTTAAAATTATCAAGGCAGGAACTGTAAATGACATTATAAGTGTTAACCCAGCTCCATATTTTGCAATATCAAAAAATCTATATCTCCCGGGACCATAAACCATTAAATTTGTTTGATAACCCATTGGTGTTAAAAAAGATTGACTTGCCCCAAATAAAACAAGCATTATTAAAGCGCTGGGTGAAATTTCTAAAATATTTGAAAACTCAATAGCGACTGGCAAAATCAAAGCAACCGAAGCAGCATTACTAATAAATTGTGTAAGGAAAACGGTCGATACAAAAATCACGACTAGTGCAAAATACAAAGGGAGTCCATTAAGAGCAAAATTAAGATTTACTGCTATTAAATCTGCTAATCCTGTTACTTGCATAGCTACACTGAAACATGATAGAGATCCCAGCAATAAAATAACATCTAACCTTATTGATTTTTGTATTTCTGCAGGTCTTAAACATCCAAAAGCAACCATTGCAATAACTGCTAGAAGAACTGACCCAACTAATGGAATATCAGTAATTGAAGGCAAAACAACCATACCGATTGCAATTGCAATCGAAATGGGTTTTTTTATCAAAACAGGTAAATCATCCTCGAATTGATCTAAAATCAGCAAATCATTACTGGCCTGCAAACCCCTGATTGAATCTAACGGCGCTTGCAATAACAAGACATCGCCTGCTCTTAAAACAGCTTCGCCCAATCTTTCTTGAACAGTTTGCTGACCTCTTCTAAGTGCCAAAACTGTTGCATTATGACGCTGCCTGAATCTTAATTCTCTTAAACTTGCACCAGCAATAGTTGAGCCAGCTGGCAACAAAGCTTCAAAAGTTTTGGTACCTTCATCATCTGATACAGCATTAGGACCTCCGAATGATCTTTTATTCTCTCCTAGTAAAATTGTATGTTCCTGTTGCAGCCTAAATAAGTCTGATCTTGTAACACGGATTATTAACCTATCATCAGGTTCAATCTTTCTATCTGCCAAAGGGGGAAGAATAACTTTTCCATTTCGTTGCAACTCCAGAACATCAACATCAAATCGTCTCTGCAATCTACTATTTCTGACAGATTGTCCAACTAATTCTGATTCAGATGGAATAGTAACTTCAGAAAAGTAAATATTCATATCCCCATTTTTAATAAAATTTTTATCTCTTCCTCTATCTGGCAACAGGATATCAGAAACTAGAATCATATAGGTTGTACCTATCAGCCAAACAGGAATTCCAATTGAAGTCAAACTAAATAATTCCAAAGCTCCATAACCTAATTGCTGACTAATATCACTTACAAGGAGATTTACTGAGCTTCCAAGTAATGTCAGAGTACCACCTAGTAAAGTAGCAAAAGAAAGAGGTAATAAAACTTTAGATGGTGATATGTTTCTCCGTTCGCACCAACCCTCAATTAAAGGTAATAAGGAGGCTACTACTGGAGTATTAGGTACAATTCCAGATATTGGAGCAATCAAAAAAGTAATTAGTGAAATTAATTTCCTTGGCGTTCTAATACTTTCAGAAGAAATCAATTCTCTTACTCTGTCTAAGGCGCCACTTTTAAATAATGCAGAAGAAACTGCA
>MDTE01066995.1_pt1 | contig 13776 bp, 9 predicted proteins | sample 811231 | NCBI WGS metagenome assembly MDTE01 (sample SAMN05326651, study PRJNA326480) | marine metagenome | isolation source: seawater | place: Indian Ocean: Red Sea | collected 2010
AGTACTCTCTCTCTCTCTCTCTCTCTCTCTCTCTCTCTCTCTTTCTCGCGTTCCCACCACCTCTCCCACTTTCCACGAACGCGACCACCCCCGCGTGGTCGGAAGAGGCTCGCACACACGCGAAGCAGCGCCGGCGCGTGCTCTCTCTCTTTTCTTTTTTGGGTGCGTAAATAAAGAGAAAAGCGTACCTACGTACTCCATCATTATCCATCGGAGTGTTTCCTCTCTCTCTCTCTCTCGCGCGCGCGAAAAGAGAAGGGCAGAGAGTGACGCGCGCGGCGAAGAAGAAGAAGAAGAAGAAGAAGAAGAAGTAGACGCGAAAACGACGGAGGAAAAAAGATGGCGCGAGCGATGCGGTTGCTGACGCAAATGAATTACTTCCCAGACTCGGACGAGGAGCGCGAAAACGGGAACATCGCGGGTGGGTATTTAGTCGCTCGCACGAAGAAGAAGAAGAAGAAGAAGAAGACGGGGTCGAGGAAAGAAGAGCCGGAAGACTTGGTTGACGACGACGAGGACAAAAGAGACGAAGGAAAAGACACGGACGACACGGACGGAGAGAGGACAGACGAAGACGCGCCGAAAATCGATCGACCTTTAGTTGGAACGCCACCGGAAAGCGCGAAGTCTCCTTTACAACTGAGAAGGGCTAAAAAGCAGCAAGAAGGAGGAGGAGGAGGAGGAGGAGAGAACGATCAACCGTCGTCGCCGTCTTTACCCTCGTCTTCTTCATTCGACGCTACCGTGGGTGCAGTCGTTGTGGATTCACCGACGGCAACACAACCGCGAATGAAATCGACGTTGCAAAGACACGATTCGGTGGCGAATTTTAGTTATCGCGTGCCGTCGGACGACGAGTTGAGCGCAGACGATAAAGCAGCGGAAGAGACGTGTTCGTTGTCGGAATTTGCGGTGTTGCTGAACGTGGCGTTTTGGGACGAAAATGCAGACGGGAGGATCACGGAAAGAGAAGTAAGGTTTAACGTGGGGAGGTTACGGTCGATTGGGGTGGACACGACAGCTATTGAAGCTTTACTCAATAAAGCGAGGCTAGAAAACGCAGACGTGTCTGTGGGGACACTCTCGAAAGTATTGCACAACGCACACGCGAACGTGGCGCAAGCGATGACAGTGTTTGCACACTTTGATCAGCACGCGGTACTACATGCGACGCATATTTTAGACGAGATGGATACCGGGTATGTTACTGTAGAGAGTGTGAAGAGAGTGATGAAAAGGCTGGGCGTGAAGAGTTCGGAGGCGGATATTGTCGCGATGATGGCGCAAGCGGATACGAGCGGGAACGGGCAAGTGAAAACAAAAGAGTTTACTAGATTGTTAGCGACCGAATTGAAAATATTAAGGGAGCAGCAAACAAAAGTGATGGCGAGTGAATTGGGTTTAGATGACTCTGAGGACAGTTCCGTGCATTCATTCTCGTCCTCGGATACGATTGAACTCGCCGAGAGAGTTTTGTTGAAGAACGCTTTGAAAATGCAGAAAGATGCGCAGGAAAAGCTCAAGCAACGAGGACAAAAAGGTGGTAAAAATAACACCAACGACAACAATAGAGATAACAACAACCAAAACGCAGAAACAGGCTCTCCAGCTGAAGAGACGTATGAACTTAGCATTGAAGATTATAAAATAGAACGACATGGCTCTGTCTTGGCAGCTAAACGCGAAACGCTACGAGAACCGTCCTTTGGCGTCTTGAAGAATTATCCAAGCTCTCGAAAGGATCGGGACATTTCGGTGAAGAAAGGAGAAGTCACGATGAAGAAAAACATAACATGGGGCGATGTGGATACTTTAGAGACTTATTGCTTGTACAACAGACAGACAGGTGATATGATGTTTGTGAGCGAGGACGGCGAACGAACGTCTTTACCCATGCGAGACGATTATTTCACCGGTCGGACGCGTTCCATAGCCGCGGCGAAAGCCGCACGCGAGGCTGACCGAAATCCATCTTGTTGTAGCATAATGTAACGGAATTCTATTTCAAAGCGCGCAAATATTTATACAAACTTAAGTCTACTTCTTCATACTACTCGGAATCGCCACAAATACGAGGTGTCGAAGCGTCGCTTACTCAACAAAGCTTCGTTTTCATCGCTAACGACTGGTTTTACAAATCCAAAATCCGGTGTCGACCAGTTTTCGTGATTGAGGCACCTCAAGTAGCCTCCGCGACCGCAATGTTTGAGCAAAAATGCATCGTTGGTCTTCACCGGTGGATGTTGTTCTTCTCCCATTGTGAAAGCGCTACTTGTACTTTTGTTGTTGCCAACGCTCTGCCACGAAACGATTTCAAACTCATTCTCTCTCGCTAAATTCGATTCGCGGAAAACCGTGAACGTTTTTCTAGCCGCATTCTTTCGTCCTCCGTAGAGATACTCATTGTATTCCTTCGAAACTGTCGAACAAACTAAATCTTTAATCGAATACGTGGGAGGCGTTTCTTCTTCTTCATCATTTTGTACCTTTTCGAAGAGCATCGGGTTCGCGCTCAAAATAATCCGGTCTCCATATTTCACTACTGCTTCATCGCTGCTATCTCTACTATTACTGCTATCCTTTCTATTCGCTCTCTTTCTCACGAAAAACGTGTTCTTCGCGTTCGGTATCTCATCCGCCTGTTTTGCTGCTACCGTGCACTCGTGTTCCGTCTTCTCCAATCCCGTCTTCTTCTTCGCAAAATCGCAATCGGCCGGGTAGAATTCCATCAGCTCCTCGAAATTCGAGCTGCCGTTCGCTAACTGAATCATCGACCCGTATTCAATCGTTTTTGCGACCCGTTCCTCGTCTCGTTCTGTATCTTTTGAAAAGGAAGAAGAACCCCGCAACTCTCGCAAACATTGTTCTCGTCTTCGAAGCAGCACGTCTACGTGTCGAGTGCCATTTCTTTTAGCCTCGACGTACGCTTCAAGTTTCGCCTGTCGTTGCAGAACATCGCGGGTACACAGAGACCACGCGCGGAGAGAGTGGCGAGTGAGCGATCCCGTTTCGCGCGACGCGCACACCGTGTTAAACGCGCAAAAACTTGAACGGGGAACACATTCAAAAAAAAAATCCCCTAACGCTTTTGTACACGACGACAAAAAAAAGACCGCCGCCGCACCAGTTCCAAAGCCTCGTCTTCTCGCCAGTTTCCTATTCGGACGATTGGATTCGAGTACGTTCGTTTCGTCGTCATCGTGTGCACGAACGTCCGTCGGCTTAAACGCGGGGGACGACGACGACGACCCTCTCTCTTCCGTCTTGGACGATGATGATGATGCGAGATGCGATGTTTTTTTTTTCTTGTTTTGACTTTTTTTTTCTCCTCCCGCTTTTTTTTTTTTTTTGGGAATTTCTTTTTGACTTTGGACTGTGGTTAAAAGGACGTTGGATTTTTCTTCTTCTTTTTTTTGTTGCCGAAAAAAGAAGGAAAAAGGAAGAGCAAAAGTCGCGCGACTTTTTCGTTATTATTACCCAAGAGAGAGAGAGAGAGTTGGACACCGCGAAAGAAGAAGCGCCGACTTTGGGTCGAGCCGTTTACGTCGTTTAGGTCGTCGAGGAGGAGGGGGTGGGAAAGGCGCCGAGAACAACGCTCGGATGAGACCAGTCGAGAAATATGCACCACCAAAACCAACGACGACGACGACGACGACGACGACGACGCGGATGAATTTCTCCCTGTCCGATTTCATCACCTTGAAACACCTAGGGGATGGGAGTTACGGCGAAGTTCGAATGGTGAAGTTTGATTCGATGCGATTGAAGAGCGAGAAGAGGGAACGACTGCGGGGAGAGTTTTTAGAACGACCGGTAGCGTTGAAAGTTATGGATAAAAAGTACATCGCGAAGGAAGAGAAGATGGGATACGTGACGAATGAGAGAGACGTGATGAACAGAGCAGATTTCGAAGGCATTTGTAAACTGTATTTTACGTTTCAAGATTATTATTCGCTCTATTTAGCCATGGAATGTTTAGAGCAAGGGGATTTAGCGATGCTGATGAAACGAACGCGAGATGTCGAAAAGAAGAGTCGTGGGAGGTTGAACTTGAATCAAGTAACGTTTTACGTGAAGGAAACCACGGAGGCGTTGCGATATTGTCACGAGACGCTACGAGTGGCGCATCGAGACGTGAAACCGGAAAATATCATATTAGGGTCGGATGGACACGTAAAATTGTGCGATTTCGGCTCTTGCTTAGATTTAGATTTAGAATATAAGGAGGAGTTCGTAAAGAGACGAATTATGAACGAAGAAACTGGAGAGATTGAAGATAAGATGGTGAAAAAGAAGGAAAGAGGGTATTCTTTTGTCGGGTCAGCGGAATATTGCGCACCCGAGATTTTACAGGCGAAAGCGAAGGCAACGTACGCGTGCGACGTATGGTCATTAGGTCTGACCGCATATAAACTAATTAGCGGGAAGAATCCGTTTCGTAGAGAAACGGAGTATTTGACCATGCAAGCGATTGAGAAAGAACCCGAGGTGTTGAAGTACGAGATTGTCGATGATGAAGGAGAAAGTAGAAGGTTCGATATAAAACTTGAGGATTTTTGTAGACAGTGCATCGCGTACGATTGGACCGAACGACCGACATGCGAGAGGTTGTTGAAAGAGTGCGCTTTGTTCAGAGGGTTACCAGATGGCGAAGCTCTATGGAAAGCGGACGCGCCAGAGTTTCTACCTATAGCGAAGGAGGAGGAGGTAAATCTAGATGAGTCGGAGGAAGAAGCAGACGACGACGGTGGGTATTACGAAAGTGCGGAATGGAAGGCTAAAGTTGCTGCGGCGTTACAAAGGAAACTAGATAAAGTAGATATTAGTGGGAAAGAAGAATAATCGAATAATTACGCTTCTTTTTGAACCTCTGGCACGTATCCACCACCGTATTTCTCAAACAAGTATGCGACAATTTCTTCACTCTCTCCAATCTTCACATCTCCATCGATTAGAAACGGCACCGATTTTCCACCGGCTTCGGTCAATGTCTCTCTCTTTGGGGAGCCAGCGCCAACATTTCGCAACGTATAAGGCAATTCTAACTCGCACAACGCCTCTCTGCATAATCTTGCAAACTGATTGTTTTCGTAATTGAACAACTCAATGTTCCCAGATGGTACTTGTGGCTTTACAAAGCCTTCCTTTCTCGGTTCGTATTTCGTCATTCCTCTTCCCGCGCGGAACAAAGTTGGCATCCATCCAGTAATGAGCGTGCTCGCAAAGTAATTCTCCGGTAAATCCGCGCCGTTCCCGTACGTTTTGTACAAATAGTTGACAATATCCGCGCTCTCGTACATTTCTTTACCAGTTGTCTCGTCCACGAAATACGGAAACGTCTCCTTCCCACCTCTTTCCAACACTTCTTTTCTAAACGTCCCATCTTTTGGGCACGGTCTTATCTCGCAATCTAAGTCTAACATCGATAGTGTCTCTCGTACTCGTCGGCAAAATGGACACGCTTCGAATTCGTATAAAATCAGTTTTGGTGGTGGTTCCATCTGTGTTCTCTCTGTGGCTTCTTGTAAAACATTTTTCCCGTACTGAATTCTCGCCATGGAGGCGAACCCGGAAGTGGCCACTTCAAACGTCCGGTTTCGTGGTTTGGCAGCATCGCCGCCACTCACTAGTTTCAATAGTGGACACAGGAAAGAGAGCACATCTTTGGCTTCTATCTTATTATTGTTGGTATTATTCTTCGCATCAAAATCAGCATCGTTTGAGATACGCTGTCGTGTCACAAAAGAAGTGCGACGACGACGAAGAGACGACGACAAATTTTTCGTCCGAAGAAGACGGGAATGGTCCTTACTCGTGCTTACTCTCGACCAACTCAACGGCCGGTATACGAATAAAGCGTTGCTCATGGTAGTGTTTGCGTGTGCGCGAGCGTTGTTATCTCTAAAGTTACAAAATTGGATTTTTTTATAAATACCTACACCCGGAAAAACAAAGCCGCGCACATTTCTTGCAACCTCCCAAAGGACCAAGAAGAGTAAGTCTCAGAAATGAACACAGTCATCCTCAAAATATCAAAGATATTAATCGGTTCTAGTAGCTGGTGATTGGAATCCTCACTGACTGACTCTTTTGGTATAAGAAAATATGGTTAGGAAAAATGAAACGCACGCGTGTCCGAGTATCTCTACACGTCTCCTTCAGCTACAACATCGCCTTGATGATTGTTATTATTCCTAATAAACGGAATCGTCCCAGCTCTTATAGAACAACTCCGTCTTGTATTCAACACGTATACGTACAACATAAACCACCCGACTAACGCGCCGTACAAACCCAACAACAAGTGCAAGAACGCTCTTAACATTCCGAACACAAATGCTACCACCAACGCGACGCACACTGGCCCAAACGTTCGATACATCGCATTCACATCCACAAAACTCCCTCCATTCCCTTTGATCCCCCAAACTAAAAATGCCACGTCTATCAAATTCCAATTGTCTTTGCCTTCATATTCCGAGAGGTTCAAGAGAATACCGACAAAATCGTGGCAATTTTGTCCGAACAAGTTGTATCGTTCGTTTGTCCTTGTGTAATGCATCATCACCCTTCGTAAACTCTCATCGATAGGATGTTTACACTTAGATTCATCCAATGGGATCACTCGCATCACTCGATTGAACGATAAATTATTGCTCGCACTTTGGTGGATGGTCCCATCCCCGATGAAATCGTATATCCATCCCGAGGAGTTGGTCACGCCGACGTGACCAACGAGAGGAAACACATCCGAGAGGATTGGAATGGTGCACCAAACTATGGAAGAAGGGAATACCGTTTCATGCCGATCAGATTTATCGTCGCTACTCGTTGGCGGCGCGAGATCTTCTTCTCCCTCTTCTCGGGAGAGATTCAGCTCGGCGACTGTGCCCATTTTAATCGCACGCTTTCGATATCGGGAAGGGAGCCTTTTGTGTTGTCTTTGTGAATTTGGTTTTTTCGTAAAAAGTGCTCGAGTGAAACGACACAAAAAGTTCAAATCCAAAACGCGCTTTTTTTAATATAAACACACGCAAGTCAGACGACGACAGCGAATAAAGAACCCACCGCACCATGAGCAATAACGACGACGACGACGACAACGACGAGGAATCGATAACCATCACGACGGAAGAAAATCCAATGGACGTTTCGTTCCGAGATCCATCCGGAAATTCCTTTGCTATTGGTTTAATAACCGGCGGCGTCGAGATGTGGCGGCGAACGAGTAATAATAAAAAAGCGAAGAAACAAACGACGATCCAAGCGCATTCGGAATCGGTCAGAGCGTTATCGTACATGAAAAATGGAGATGCGCTAGTCACTGGCTCTGGAGATTGTTCGGTGATGTTGATTGATTCGAATACTGAGCAAGCGATTGGGCGAATTGCAGAGGCTCACGAGCAAGCGATAACGAGACTGACGGTTTTGGACAATGCGAATGTTATAGCGACGGGATGCGACGAAGGCGTGGTGAAAATTTGGGACATACGAGAAGAGCGATGCGTGCATTCGTTCAAAAAAGACGAAATATTTGTAGATTTTGTTTCGGAGATGTACCACGAGACGACAAACGAGCGAAATGCGTTGATGGTAACCTCGGGTGATGGAACGTTAGCATGTCTCGATTTGCACACGATGAAGGTGCTTGGGCAGAGCGATAACATGGAGGACGAGTTGTTGTCGTGTTGCGTGGTGAAGAATGGGACAAAAGTTGTCGCCGGATCTCAAGGTGGGAACTTGAACATTTGGAATTACGGGGATTGGATCGATGCAAATGATAGGTTTCCCGGTCACCCCTCGAGCGTGGACGCGATGGTGAAAGTGAGCGAAGATATCGTTTTAACTGGAAGTTCAGACGGGTTAATTCGCGTGATTACGATATTTCCAAACCAAATGTTAGGTTTAGTCGGCGAACACGGAGAGTATCCCATCGAACGTATGCGATTGACTGAGGATTTGAACACCTTAGTGAGCGCCAGTCACGACCACACGGTGAAAATTTGGGATGTGTGCTTCTTACACGAAGAAGATGCAAAAGGAGGAGGAGACGCCATGGATACAGAAAACAACGGAGAAGATAGCGACATGGACGAGAGCGATAGCGAAGAGGAGAACAAAAAGAAGAAACGAAGGAGGAAAAAAGGCAAAGGTAAGAACCGGCAACTTCCAGGACGTGGTGAGTTGCACAAGAATGTCGCGAAAAAGAAAGCGGCCAAATTCTTCGACGGTTTGTGAGAGAGCCAGATGAGAGATGACATAAAATATAGTTAATAGCCACATTAATATATGCGTATATTAGATGAGATGCTGCGTGTATGATACATGTTAACAACATCGCGTTTCCGTATTGAAATTGCCCTCGAAAGAGATTTTTCCGTATGAAGGAAGAAAAGTGAGAAAAAAGGTGTCTCATTCGAAAAATTATCCATTTCTTTCGCGCCATCTCCAGCGGCACTTGTTGTAAAGCCGAAACAAATGTTCACCTCCATCCAAAACAGAGAGCAGATATAACATGACCTCATCGTATGCTCGCATTCAAGTCTACCCGTTCGTGTTCGTTTGTATCGCTCTGTTTGTGCTCTTTTTAGCGCACGTTCAAAGTTCAAAGAATGAGCGATTGTATCTTTTGGAAGATATCGAGAGAGATGATAGTTTGATAACAAATGAGTTGGAGGGGATCGAAGATGATGGGAATACATTTACTGGTGAGCAAACCAATGGGAATGACGATTACGAGGATAATACTTTGGAGGAGACTAATAGTAATAGTAATAATGGTATTGCGACTGATTATGAAATCAATAGTCCTTGGTCCTTAGGTGATGGTCATGGCATAGGTGTGGATGGTCAATTGGATGAAGAAAATTTGAGCAGTACTGGTATTAGTAATAGTTTAGGTGAATTCTTGTGTCCACCAGGAAAATTAATGTCTCCATCGATGAAATGTGTGACGATGAGTGCCGTTCCATTGTATACGCCTCCCATTGAACGCTTGAACATGAAAATCTTCCCAGATTTGACGGATATCTTTGACGCGCACAAAGCGAAAGGGTGCGGGAGAGTGGTGGCGCACAAAATGCCGAAGACTGGATTTGGGGCTATTGTAAATTACGCCATTTACGAGTATGCGCAAGCCGTGAAGAGTGGGAATACACAGTTTGATTTTGCGTCGCACTCACTGCCTGGATTTAGTAGTAAGACATGCGGCGACCAGAGTTTGGCATGTTATTTAGAACCACTCTCAAAATGCAAAAGAACAAAGGTTGATGAGAATCAAAAAGATTTTCAAAAAGCTGAAAATCGTGCAATTATAATGCCAATTCGAGCGTCGCCATCGTTTTTTTATTACCACGCGGCGGTGGCTGGGAGACTTTGGAGGCCGAATGCCAATTTTGCAAAGAAAGTAATGGAATTGAAGGGGAAGATGGGTTGGCCTGCACCGACGAATGCGGGTGGTGAGACATATGGTACTAATAAAGTTATATCTGTTCACGTTCGTAAAGGCGATAGTTGCGTGGCGGAAGGACGTGTGAAGAAATACGGCTCATGTGCAAATTTTGGAAGGTACGCGAAAGAGATTCAACGCCTACGAAACGCCTACGGGGATGACGTTTTTAATTTCGTGTTCTTGGCTACCGACGACGATAGCACGGTGAAAGAAGCGCGCAAAGATGCCAAAAAAAATGGCTATAGTCTTTTGTTCGCCCCAGTCGACCGCAAATGGTACTCTTTGAAAACTTGGGAGAAGAACAGAGTCAAATACTCCAAGGGCATGGTCAAAGCGCGACGTGAATCGGAGCATTTCAAAGTAGGATTTATCGAGCGACGACTGGGAGCTGGGGACGGCGATCCAGGTCGCGTCGGTACTGAAACTGCTACAGATGTCGAACTCTTAGCTAGCGGTGATGCCTTTATCGGCACGTTTACCTCCAACCTGGGCCGACTCGCATTTGAAGTCATGAGCGCTCGATTACAAAAAGTCCCACCATTTGCCTCCGTCGACGGCAAAGGATGGTATTACGGTCAGTCCAAATGTCGAGAGAAGAACAGCAAGAAACCGTGCCCTGTGGCAACTTGGATGCATTCGCGCGACTCGTCCCACTCGACGAAGAAAAAAGCCGTGAGCGCCACCTCGGCGGCAAAAAATTCCAAAACGACGACGAAAGTAAGCAAAACCATCCTGGCGGCTAGCAAAAGAGCCTCGAACGCAAAGATGGGCGTGAACGCGAAAACGATGACCCCTACCAGGTCGAAACGAACCAGTAGCAACACTAATAAAGGCAAATAATAATAGTGTAATAATAGTAGAGCACACGTACGTAAGTAGGTAGCCTCGCGAGCATTTTTATTCTTCATCCGAGACGCTCTTCATTTTTGGTTTTTCACTGAAACTAATGCGTTATTTTTTTTAAAAATATTCCCCGCCTCGCCCTCGCGCGAGAAAAAGAGAGAGAGAGAGAAAGCTTTTCCAACGACGAATGTAGAAACATGAGCGGGGAAGAGGATACCATCACCACCAATTTCGCGATCGACGACGACAAAAGAGACGGAGGCGGCGGCGGCGGCGAAGACGACGACGGCGACCCGCTTCGTTCGTACGTTGAAATGCTCACTCTCGAGGAAAATACGAAGAAGAAAAACGCTCCTCCTTTCGGTGAGAATTTTTCCTTACCGCCGTGCATGGACCATTACTTGGACATGTTGCTCAGAAACAGCTCTAGTGACGAAGATGAAGAGGACACGTGTCGTGGAAGAGATGGAGATGTGAACTCGCCTTTTTCACCATGTTCAGAGGAGCCGGAAAAACGAAAGAAAAAGCGTTTGAAAACTTGCATCGAGCTGATCATGAACCACGAGGAGCAACATCTGCCTTTGTCTCCTGGCGAGGAGCAAAATTTAGACTACATGTTAATGCACGACGAAAAGCAAGAAGGGATATTGAGGTTTATGACGAGAGATAAAGACATGGACGTGTGGGGATTGTGCATGTCTGATGTGCACGCGAATCCGAAACGTAGAACTAATCTCAACTTTGACGACGACGACGACGACGATGATGACAACAAGTTGATTCCGAGCAGAAATTTTTTCTCGAGCGATGACGGGACAGTATCTGTAAACATTCCGGAGCAAACGGAATTTCCATCGAAAAAGGATGCATCGTTATTAGTGCCACCAACTCCACCGAAGACAGAACCTGTAGTTGCCATGAAAGAGGTAAAAAAAAGGCGGTCTTTGCATGCTGTACCAAAATCTAATCGAACCGCGAAACCTCAGAATCCATCAAGGAGTTCTCAAATGCGAGGTGTAACAAAACATAGATTAACGGGAAAATATGAAGCACATTTGTGGGACTCTTCTTCGGCACGGGTGATGCCAAAGCCTGGTGGCAGAACGAGAGGAAGGCAGGTTTATTTGGGTGGGTATTCGACAGAGATCGAGGCTGCCAAAAGTTACGACAAGGCTGCGATCAAGCTCTGGGGGAGGAAAGCCAACTTGAATTTCGACTACAAAACGTACGCGAAAGATATCGAAAACATGAAATCCTATGATTTTGCCAGTTACATTGCAGCGTTGCGACGAGAATCCAGCGGATTTACTCGAGGCGTCTCGAAATATCGCGGCGTGACAAAACATGTTAAAAGCACAACCGACAAAAACAACAAGACGACGACGAAACCTTTGTGGGAATCGCGGCTTGGTCGCGTGAAAGGGTCCAAGTACGTGTATCTCGGAACGTATCAAACCGAAGTTGAAGCCGCGCGAGGATATGATTTGGCGAGCTTGAAATATCGAGGCGACAAAGCCGTGACAAATTTTGATAAAAGTAACTATTCCAAGAAAGAAATAGAAACATTCAAGTTCCCACATCGAGCCCATGTTCGCGACGATACGAATAACAACAGCCAGGAGGACGACAACAACGAAGATGAAGAGGACAATGATGATGGTACCAAAACCATGCCGCCAGGTATGCAAAAGAAGTCGACATCATTAACATTAACATCAACGACAACAGCTAGAAAGAAGGAGAAAAAATGGAAGCCATGAAAACTCTATTTGTATTTTTCATTTTTACAAAGGATAAAATTTGTTTGGTACCAGTATATAGACGCGATTGCGATACTGCCACGCGATCTAATTCTGAACTCTAGCGCACTTTTTTCATAAAGAGAGAAACTATATTGATGGAAAAGAATTATCGGGACCCCCTGCGTTTCTTCTTTCGGTTGCCTCTTCGACTGCCTTTTCGACTGCCTCGGCTATCACCCCCATCATCTTCTTGAACTTTCGCCGGTCCATCTTCAAAATCCCCGAACTCGCTCTCTAACGCACTCTTAACTTTTGCGGGCCCGTCGTCAAAATCGGTAAACTCCGCAGAAATAGCGTTGGAGACGTCAACTTTCGGAGCCGCTACTTTTGGTATGGTTGCGCCCGATCTTCTCTCTCTTTTCGGAACGTAATCCACTCGCACAGGTTGCGAGGACGCCGCACCACCATTACCAGCCGTACCATTACCACCAACGTTGACGAGTGGTTTCGTAGTCTTTCGCAAATACACCGTCTGCGTGGTCGTGATGATGTTGTTAAAGAACCAATACAGCGTCAACCCAGCCGGCACATTCAAGGAGAAGTAGCCAATCATAAACGGCAAAAATTTCAAAATAGCTTGCGATTGTTGCTGCGATGGATCCGTCGATTTCGCCGAGTCAGGTTGCATGATCTTTTGAGATATCGTTTGAGAAATGACCAACAAAACCGGCAAGACCATGTAAGACAATGCGTCGTGCCAACCAATCGGCGGCGCGCCGTCCACGAGAGGGAACAACCACGAAAATCCATTGCCGTCGTTTCGCATTTCAATCGTTGCCGGTCCACCTAAACTTGGGATCCAATAAAACCCATCTTTCAACAACCCCTCCACCGAGGCATTGGATAGCGCTCGATACAGACCAATAAACACCGGCAACGTCGCGAAGGTCGGCAAACATCCCGCCAACGGGTTAAAGTTCGCCTCCTTATATAGTCTCGCCGTTTCCATCTGTAACTTCTCCGGGTCGTTTGCGTACATCGCTTGTAACTCTTTCACTTTTGGTTGTAACGCTTGCATGTTCACCGAACCTTCAATCTGTTTCTTCGTTAACGGAAACGTGACAAATTTCACCAATAAAGTTAACACGAGAATAGAATAGCCGTATGAATTCGTCCCCGTGATGGGTGCTAAAAGGCCATCGATGCATTCTAAAGTCCATTCTAAGCCGTCCGTGATTGGTCCAAGCCACCCTCCTTTTTGCAAGGCGGGTCTCTTCCCCTTCGCTGGTTTCGCGGCTTCCACCGTCGGCGCTTGTTCCACCGTCATCTCTGGTTCCGCGGTTTCCACCGCCGGCACGTCTTGCGCTTCCATTCCCATTTCCATTGCTGGCGCTTCCACCGCCGGGGCCGGCGCTTCCATCGCCGGGGCCGGCGCTTCCATCGCCGGCGCTTGTTCCATCGTCATCTCTGCGGCGTCTGCGACTTCAAACACTCTTTGCACCTCTATTTGATGCGTTCGATTAAGCGAGGAAGACGACTCGTACGCATTCGCGATTCTATCGGTGTCTATCGAACCAATCGCTACGGGCGTCATCATCGGGAGCAAAACCGCGTTCGTGCGCACGGAAATAATCTTCTTTCTTTGGTGTCTGGAGACCATCGTCGTCGACGGATTCGATTGCTTCCGCACCAAAGCGTTCGTCGCGGAACGTCGAGAACACGAACACGCGGACGGTTTCA
>MDTE01180386.1_pt1 | contig 13775 bp, 11 predicted proteins | sample 811231 | NCBI WGS metagenome assembly MDTE01 (sample SAMN05326651, study PRJNA326480) | marine metagenome | isolation source: seawater | place: Indian Ocean: Red Sea | collected 2010
AAAGCATCACTAATAGAGTTACTCATTGAAAAATTAAGACTTAGTATGAATAATATTATTTTAGTATAAAATTTTGTAGTCATTCTTAAATGATTCCTTTATTGATTTTGTTAATATTACAACTATAAGAAAATTTAGTTCCAAAATTAATTATTATAAGATAACTTTTTAGTAATAAAACATACATTTTAAATAATTTGGAGATAGGATGAATAGAATAGTTATTTTTTTATTAGGGGGTGCATATTTATTTACTCAAGATTTAGATACTAATTTAATTAATGAAACAGATAGTCTTAAGGTTCAAAAAGAAGACCCTATTTTAGTATCTCCAGCTGAAGATTCCAATGAAAGCGTAGTTCCTGAAGAAGTTAAAGGAATAGAAGAATCTGAGAATAAAGAAGAAGTAGAAGAAATTAAAGCTGCAGAAAGTGACAAAAAAGATGAAAATCAGCCAAAGATTTCCGGATTGACTTATTATGACTTTACTTATTCAGATGATAAGGGTGTGTTTGATGTTAAAAGAACGTACTTGAAATACTCTAGAAAATTATCTGATAAACATTACTTTAATTTTATTCTTGATGTAGGCAGAGATAATTCAGGTCTAGATACAGATCAAAGGTTATCTGCATACCTGAAAAAAGCTCAATTTACAATGAAATTAAAAGAGAAGTCATTTCTATACTTTGGTCTTATTGGTATGAATATGTTTAATATTCAAGAAAAAACCTGGGGTTATCGATATATTAATAAATCAGCCATGGATCAATATGGTTTTTCTTCAAGTGCTGACTTTGGATTGGGATACAAACAAAAGTTTGGAAAATTTAGCTTAAGTACATTTCTTACAAATGGAGAAGGGTATAAATCATCAGGAAATGATGAATTCCAGAAACTTTCAATTCAGCTGCTTTACGGTAATCCTAATTTAAGATCTGTAGCTTCTGGTGTTGCATTTAATGGAGGCTTGGTTCTTAGTGTTGAACCTTATGAATCAAATTATGCAACAGTAGGTGAGGTTTTGCCTGATGATGGACAGCAATATTTAGAGCCTGCTTCATTTGAGGTGTCAGATGGGGTAAAGTCAGTTGTTGGTTTATTTGGAGGATTCACTCAGCAAGCAGTTCTTGGGGGGTTTGAATATAATCAATCTAGTAGCTTTGATGATGCTTATACAGCAACTGATGGAGGAGATGGGTTGTTTGGAACTGATGATACAGTGTCTGGTTTATATAGCACATATGGAGATATGAAAACTTCAAGTTTAGTATCTACATATTTAAGTATTGGAATAACTCCAAAGTTTAATATGCTATTTAGGGCTGATATCTATGATGAAAATACGGCTGAAGATGCAATTGAAGATTCTCATACAAAAGTATTCATGGGGATGCATTTTCCTCTCTCATCATACATGGCTTTAGCTCCTGTTATAGTTCATACAAAATTAGAATCACGTGAAAATGATCCTGATTTTGAAACAGCTTCAACTGATTTCAGACTCAATTTTAAATTTAAATTTTAATGGATTCTGTTGTAATAACTGGTGTTAGTACAGGCATTGGTTTGTCTGCAGCAGAAATTCTGTGTGAATCTGGATATAAAGTATTTGGAAGTGTTCGAAAGATTGAGGATGCAAAATACTTATCTTCAAAATACTCAAATTTCAAACCACTTATATTTGATGTTAGAGATGAAAGTGCTATTGAAGATAGTGTAGATTACGTTAAGAGTGAATTATCAAATGAAGATAAATTGGTTGGTCTTGTTAATAACTCTGGTATAGCATTAGGCGGACCATTTAAATATTTAAATACAGATATATTTAGAAAACAATTAGAAGTTAATGTTTTAGGCGTTGTATCGGTAACTTTGAAATTTCTTGATCTCTTGGGAGCTTATAAAGGTTCAAAGCATCAAGGTAAAATTATAATGATTAGCTCTGTTAGTGGGCATAGAGCTTATCCATATATGGCTCCTTACTCAGCATCAAAATTTGCACTTGAAGGAATGTCTGATTCTTTACGTAGAGAGCTTATGATGTATGGAGTAGATGTGGTATTAATTGAGCCTGGTCCTGTTCAATCAGAAATTTGGAATAAGGCTCCTAAAAAAGAGGATAATCCATTTATTGGCACTGATTATGAAGAATCTTTAAAAACATTTTATGAACAGGTAATTGAAAAAGCTAAGGACCCCTTGCCTGCAAGTGTTATTGGAAATGCAATTAAAGATATTATTGAAAACCCGACTCCCAAAACACGATATGTATATACAAAAGATAAATTTAAGGAATTCACAATTCCAGGGATTTTACCAGATAGAACTCTTGATAGGCTTATGGCAAAGAGATTGAAAATTAAGAAAGATTAATTTTCAAGAATAATACTTACAATAAGAATAATATCCAGGATATCTAATATTCCATCTTGATTAACATCACCATTTATAAATTCAATTTCAGTTGGATATGAATCTTCAATAACGAGGCTAATAAGAATAGTTATATCTAATATATTCCATAAACCATCTTGATTTATATCTGTATTAACTTCAAATGACATTGAATAAGAGCCTGGCGATATATTAACATAAATAATATTTTCTTGTTGATAAAGATTATCCCAAATAGAATCATTTGTGAATGGATTAAATTCAATATTTGAGATTGTAGGAATTAAAGGAGATTCCCCAGTAACACCAATAGTTATAATTTCTGTTTGCTGATTATTATAAAATTGAATACTATCAGGGATTATATCATTTAGAATATGAAAAACAAGAGTGTCAGAATTATTAAAATTATCAATGCAATATCCATTTTCATAGCATCTGCGACACTGCAACCTAATAAAATTATCATCAATTAATTGATTAGATGCTTCTACCCAATATGCTCGCGAAGGTTCGTCAAGATTAACATTAATAATATCTGGATTATCAATTAGCTGATATTGATTTAGCCAATCACACGCATGACTTTCATCAATCACAGAATATCCATGACTTCCAGTTGGCTCCATGTCAATCCACATGTTTTGGTTATAGTCTAGTAATAGATTGTATAAATCTTCTGCATGAGTTCGATGAGGTTCTGTAACACCAAAATCTAAATACAGTGGAGTATATTTTAGATTATAATGCATACTTTGCGTTGAGTCTGCAAAATAAACGGCACTATTTCGATGATATTCAAAAGGGACTTCATCCCAATTTCCTCCAAACCATTCTATCATTGAATTGTTTCCATCCATTTCGATAGCTCTTCTTTCACAATCAAGTATTCCAGAAGCTGATGCAGTAGCTGCAACCATAGGTTCTTTAGGATTTAGATGATTATTGGCATATATAGATCCTGCGGCTCCCCCCATAGATCCTCCTACCATATATATTCTTGATTGATCTATTGAATAGTTTTCAGATAACCAAATGATAGCTTGCTTGGTATAATCTTGAGCTTCTTGATGATTATAATTATTAGAAGAACCCCCATGAGGTGATAAAAAAACCCAATTTCTCATTTCAGCTTCTTCATCAAATGTTGTGTTATAGGGCGTATTTTGATTCCCACCCCATTGATGAAATGCAACAAGGAGAGGATGCTCCCTATCATCAGAGTATAAAGAGGGAACTTGATATGAAAAAATATCTAGTGTATCTCCATCATTCACAATGTATTCTGTAAATATATTTTGCGAAATACATACTACGATAAGATGTGTTATTATGAAAAATTTATTATACATATCTAGCGAAAATTATTAAATAGTAAAAAAAAAAGCCAGTTTTCACTGGCTTTTTGTAATTAAATTTGGAGGAGGAGTAAATCTAATTACTGCTATAATTTATACTTATTCCAACCCAATTCCCGACTAAATATATGTAAATAAATGTAACTTAAGATTTAATCGGACTTAATTTCTGATTTTGTTTCATTATTAAGTACATCCAGAATAATCCTGAAATTGCTGCAACAATAGAAGATAGTAAAACAGACCACCAAACCCATTCAGTCGTTTTATCTAGATATTTTACTCCTATCCAGGCCATAGGTACGGCAATTAAAATAACTCTTAAGAGAGTAAGAAAAAGAAATGGAGCAGGTCTATCCATTGCCTGCATTACTCTACATGTAATCATGCCTATTGCTACAAATGGATATGTGAAGGCACAAATATTAAAATATTTTACTCCTTCATAAATAGTTTTATTATCATTTGTAAAACCTGATAGAATAATCTCTGAAAACAGAAAAAATATAAAAGTAGAAATAACTGATAATATTACGCCCCATCTCAATCCATAATTTGTTACTTTACGTATTAAATCATTTCTTCTTGACCCGTAAAACATTCCAACCATAGTAACAAGGCTGCTTGATAGTGCTATAATTGGAATCATAAATAAATTTTCTAATCTAGAGGCAGTTTGGTATCCTCCAATAACACCTCCTTCAGAATAAGAGCAATGATTTTGTTCTTTATCCCACTTACAGTCCAATAATTCAGTACATTCTGTATATGCTAAATTTTTATTTGTACAGCTATTTTCTTCTGCTTGTATTATATTTTGATCTGCTAAAGATAAGATTGAATTATTGGCAAACATACCTAAAGACATTATTGCAAATGAAAGAGAGGCTGGGATTCCAAGCCTAAACAATTTCCTTATTATATCTAAATCAAATTTAAACACATCTTTTCTAAATGAAATCTTGATGTAAGATCTGTGTTTAAAAATTAAAAAATACATAAATGTTAATGCAACAACACCATTGCTAATAACAGTAGCAATAGCGGCACCCATTACTTCAAGTTTAAATACTATAATAAATAATGGATCTAATAAAATATTTAAAATAGTGCCAATGCCTAAGATTTTCATAGGTAGTACAGTCTCGCCTTCTCCAGATAATATGGATCTAAAAAAAATAGCTAAAATCATAAACACTGAGCCAAAAGCCATAACCTGAAAATATTCCGTAGCATATTTTATAGTCATTGCGCTGTCATTCATTCTTAGCTGTGATCCTATAATTAAATCTCCCAAAAGGAGAACTATTGTAACAATGATTACAGGCAATATAATCCCAATTAGTATGGTGTGTGAAGCAACGCTATCAGCAGCTTTTTTGTTGTTTGCACCAATAAATTGCGCGATTAAAGTGGTAACTCCGCTACCCAGACCAAATGTTAATCCCATTATAATAAACATTAAAGGAAAGATTACCCCCATAGCATCTAATGCTGATTTTGAATCTGGAACAAATTTTCCAACAAACATTGTATCCATTAGCATATAGATAGATTGGACAGTTAGTCCTAGTAGAAAAGGGAGTGTCATTTTCCATAATCCTTTTTTAGGATTATCCATAAACTCTTGTAATTTTGATTGGCTGTGTTTTGGAGTTTCCATGTCTATATATTATAAAATTCAAAAGACTTTGTTCAGAATTAAAATCAATATAAATTAAATATTATGATAAAGTATAATTTTGTGAAACAGTAATTCAGATAAATGCACTCCATTGGGGTGCATTTTTTTTAATAAAAGGAATATATTAATGTCAGCTATAGCAAACTTCATTTCATTATCAAAAATTGATGAAAAAATTCAGGAAATCGAATCGTCTAAAGGTAATTTACCTGCAAGGTTAAAAAAATTAGAATCAAACTACAATAGTCTTAATGAAAATAAATCAAGTTTAAGTGAAAAAATTGTAGAATTAGATAAGAGCAAAACATCTTTATTGAATCAAAAAGAAGATTGTAGTGTGAAGTTAGAAAAATATAAAGACCAACTATATCTTGTTAAAAACAATAAAGAATATGATGCTTTGAATTCAGAAATGGATGTTATTAAAAGTGAATTGGCTGAAATAACAAAAGAGCTATCATCTATTGATATAGACAAAGTTAATTTTGAAGAGCAAGATAAAACAATAGGACTTGAAATAGAAGAGTGTAGTGAAAGATTAGAAAAAGTCCAATCTCAACTTGAAGAGTCTACAGTGAATACTAAAAGCGAATATGATAATTTAGTAAAAGAAAGAGGCCAGTTAATGCCTAACTTAGATTCAGATTCGCTTCAAATTTATGATCGAATGTTAAAGGCAAAAGGTCATGGAATGGTTCCAGTTTCAACAAGTAATGCATGTGGTAATTGTTTTACAGTTTTACCTACCCAGTTAATAACTGAGATTAAACCTAACTTAGAGATTAAGCATTGTCCATCCTGTAACATATTATTATATTACGACCAAGAATAGAATAAATATGGGCTGGCTGGTTGATCGCTTTTTTTAAAGAGGAAAGTCCGAACTCCGCAGGATAGAGTGCCTCATAATCAGAGGATCTTTTAATTAAGAATGGAAAGTGCCACAGAAAATATACCGCCTTTTATAAGGTAAGGGTGAAAAAGTAGTGTAAGAGACTACTATTATTTTTTGAAAAAAAAATAATTGGAAAACCCCACTTGGAGCAAGATCAAGTAGCCCTTTGTGATCCGCAATTAAGGGCGGGTAGATCGCATGAGTATGTTAGTGATAATATACCTAGATAAATGATCAACACTTATAATAGTACAGAATTCGGCTTATAGGCCAGTCCATACTACTACAAAATGAATACTCTAGAAAAATATTTAAAAAAATTCCCTAATTTTTTTATTAATAGAAATATTAATAATGTAGAGTCTATTAATAATTTTATTTCACCTTCTGAAAAATGGTTAGAAGATCCATTCTTATTTAAGTCAATGAATATTTCAGTAGATCGAATATTATCTAATCCAAAAAGTAAGCCTATTTTGATCCATGGAGATTGTGATGCTGATGGAGTATCTGCATGTGCTGTTCTTAATAAATATTTAACTAGTATAGGATATAATGTCCATTATTATATTCCAAACAGATCATCTGAAGGTCACTCAATGTCTTTGAAAGCAATTGATTTTGCTAAGAGTATTGGTTCTGATTTGATTATAACATGCGACTTAGGCATGAGTTGTTTTGACCAAATCGAATATGCTAATAATCAAGGCTTAGATGTTATTATTACAGATCATCATAAAGCGTCAGATCGTATTCCAGAGGCATATTCAATTATTAATCCTTGGTTAGATTCAAATATAAATTTACCATTTAAAGAATATTCAGGAAGTGGCGTTGCTTTTAAATTATGTCATGCAATAAATATAAAGCTATCACTGGATTTAAGTTTTTTATATGAATTAATGGAGATTACAATGATTGGCATTATATCTGATAAAGTTCCAATCTTAAGAGAAAATAGACTGATTACTTATAATGGTCATTTAATGATGCTTAAGGGAAATAATTTAGGATTGAAGGTCTTAAATAAAGCTATTTCTCCAAAATCAACTAATGTAAACAAAATTATTAAAATTATTAATATGCTGACAAAAATTGAAGATTCTAGTATAGGTGTCAAACTATTATCTACTAATAATATGGTTCAGGCTAATAAATATGTTAATAGGGCACTTAAAAGTTTTTATAAGAATAACTCTGAATTTAATAACAGTATTCAAAATGCAATTAGGCAAGTACATACTCAAGAATATTTAGATAATAAGTTTATTTTTATTATATCTGAATTTGATAGCGCTTATAATGGAGCAATAGCAAACATACTTTCAATAAAATTTAGAGTCCCAGTGATTGTTATTTCAGATAATGACGATTATTATAAAGGTTCATGTCGTAGTGTTGAAGGTGCTGATATTCTTTCATTTATAGAATCTCACAATAAGTTATTTTTTAGTTATGGAGGACACCCAATGGCTTCGGGCTTTGTTATACCTAAAGATAAAATTGAAGAATTAAAATCAGCTCTTATTGATTTTATGTCAAATATTAATCTCTCTAGCTCAACTAATAATAAAAATTATGATGGGATTATTTATTTTAAAGATATTGATGATGATTTTATCAGCTTTTTTAATAATTTTTTACCTTATGGTAAAGGAAATGAATCTCCTGAGTTTATATCTAAAGGAGTCAGGACAATAGGCAAACCTAATATTTTTGGAAAGAATAATGATTCTATAAAATTCAAGTTAGTTCAAAATAATATTGAGTTTAATGCCATTGGCTTTGGCCTTATAAATCAGTTTGAAAAGTTAATTACAAAAGATAAATTTGATATCAAGTTTAGAATTTCTAAGGACATGAATAATAAGGTATTATTAGATATAGGTGATATTAAATAAATGATTAAACAATCGTATATATCAGGGATAGGTTATAATCTTCCAGATAAAATCATGAAGAATGATGAGCTTTCTAATTATATGGATACTTCAGATCAGTGGATTCAAGAAAGAAGTGGTATAAAAGAAAGAAGAGTTGTTGAGCGTAATGAGTTTGATGGTGTTGGTCCTGCAGATTTAGCTATTCCTGCAGTTGAACAAGCCTTAAAAATGGCAAATTTAGATAAAGAAGATATTGATTTAATTATATTTTCAACTGCTATGCCAGATTATTTCTTACCAGGCTCAGGATGTCTTCTTCAAGAAAAAATGGGGTTTCCTACAATTGGAGCTTTAGATATTAGAGTGCAATGTGCGGGCTTTATATATGGATTAGATGTAGCTGATCAATATATTAAAAGTGGTCGGCATAATAATATTTTATTAGTTTGTTCTGAGGTTCAATCTACTACTATTGATTATAGTAATAGAGGTAGGGATGTTGCGGTTCTATTTGGGGATGGTTGCGGAGCTGTTATTTTAAGTTCAACAGAAGAAAAAAAAGGCGTGTTATCAACCCACTTACATTCTGAGGGTAAATATGCTAAAGAATTATGGATAGAAACACCCTCTGCTAAAATGTATCCTCGATTGACTGATAAATTAGTTGATGAAGGCAGGCACCATTTAAAAATGAATGGAAGGGAGGTCTTTAAGCAGGCTGTAAGAAGATTTCCTGAAGTTATTCTAGAATGTTTAGAGCATAATAAAGTTGATGTGAATGACATTAGACTGTTTTTACCTCATCAAGCAAATATTCGAATAAATAATATGGTTAAAGAAAAGTTAGGGCTTAAAGATAACCAAGTATTTAATAATATTCATAAATATGGAAATACAACATCTGCAACAATTCCTATTTTATTAGCAGAAGCTTATGAAAATAAAATGATAAAAAAAGACGACCTTGTCTTAATGGCTGCTTTCGGTTCTGGATTTACTTGGGGCGCATCTTTGATTAAATGGTGATTAATGGATAAATTATATTTTTCAGAAGAACATTTAATGTTAAGGCAAATGGTAAGAGAGTTTGCTATTAATGAAGTTAGACCCATTAGTCCTATCATAGATAAAGAATCTAAATTCCCGGAAGAAAATATCAAAAAAATGGCTGAATTAGGGTTGATGGGGATTCCTTGGGATCAAAAATACTCAGGAACAGGAATGGATACGAGAGCTCTTGTCATTGCAATCGAAGAAATAGGAAAGGAGTGCGCTTCTACTGCAGCTACAATGATGGCTCATACTAGTCTAGGTACCGCACCAATTGCAATTTTTGGGAATGATGAACAAAAATCAAAATATCTACCATCTTTATGTACGGGAAAGATGATTGGAGCTTTTGGTCTAACTGAACCAGAGGCTGGTAGTGATGCTGGCAATACTCAGACTAAAGCAATAAAATATGATGATGAATATATTATTAATGGTCAAAAAGTTTTTTGTACAAATGCAGGTAAAGCTGGAACTATTATTATAACAGCCTCTATTGAAGAAAATGGTGAAGATAAAGGTATTGGAGCATTTATTGTTGAAACTGACAATGATGGTTTAAAAGTTGGAGAGCCTGAAAATAAAATGGGCTGGAAAGGATCAGACACTAGAAGTGTTTATTTTGAAGATATGAAGGTGTCAAAAAAAGCATTGCTTGGTTCTCCTTCAAAAGGGTTTAGGCAGTTTTTACAAACTCTAACTGGTGGGAGAATTACAATTGGAGCTCTTTCTTTAGGTACTGCTCAAGGTGCATATGAAAGGGCTGTTAAATATTCATTTGAGAGAGAAGCTTTTAATAAACCTATAAATAAGTTCCAAGGTGTAAGCTTTAAACTTTCAGATATGGCGTTAAAAATTGAAGCATCAAAACATCTTGTGTATCATGCTGCTTGGAAAAAAGATAAAAATATGTCAGTTATAAAAGAAGCGGCGATGGCCAAACTTTTTTCAAGTGAAGCAGCTATGAATATATGTACAGAGGCTATTCAAGTTTTAGGAGGCTTTGGATATATTCATGATTATGATGTTGAGAGATTTTTTAGAGATTCTAAAATATTAGAGATAGGGGAAGGCACTAGTGAGATTCAAAGAATCATTATATCTCGTGAAATATTAAAAGAATACCAACCTAATGAATGATATAAATTTATTTTTTGATAAACCCGAACACTCCTTAATAAAAAAAAATCTAAAATTGTTTTGTAAAGAGATTCTTGATTATAAAGGATATTCAAATTATTTAATTTCTTTAATTTTTATTGATGAAGAAAAATTAAAGGAGATGAAATATGAATTTTTTGATCAAGATTTATATACAGATGTTATTGCGTTTAATTTGAATAATAAAAAAGAAGATTTAGAGGGTGAGGTTTACCTTAGTTTTAATACTATAAAAGATAATGCTAAGTTATATGATACAGGTTTAGAAAATGAAGTGAAAAGAGTTATTGCTCATGGACTTTTACATTTAATGGGATATGAAGATGATAATGAAAATAAAAAAGAAGAAATGACGCAATTAGAAGATTTATTTATTAAATTATTTAATCACATTGAATTAACATGCTAGATTATATAATATTAATTTTACTCTTATTTTTATCTGCTTTCTTTTCGGGTTCAGAGACAGCGTTTATGAGTCTCAAACTGCATAGAAAAAATGTCCCTAATCGTATAAGGTTAATATTAGAAGATTCTAAGATGTTTTTAACCTCTGTTTTAAGTGCAAATACAATTGTAAATATCTCTATCGCAGTATTTTCAACATATTTAACTCGTCATCTTTTTGAACAATCTGGATTTGTTGATTCGGTATATTTGTGGATTATAGAAGTATTAATTGTTGGTTTAATTATTTTATTATTTGGGGAAATTTTACCTAAAAGAATAGCCGTTAAAAATCCACTTCTTTTTGCACAGGGAGCTTATTATCCATTAAAGATATTCTTATTATTAATCGCTCCATTTACTTTAATTGTAAATGGAATTATTAAAAGTATTATGTTTTTATTCCCTTTTATAAAAAAAGAAAAAGTTTTTGATACTGAAGAAGAACTTAAAATTGTAACTGAATTAGGAGAAGAAGAGGGAACCATTCAAGAAGATGAATCTGAAATGATTCAATCAGTTCTTGAATTTGATGATAAAATGGTTCGAGAGATTATGACTCCTAGAGTTGATATAACATCTATATCTTCAGATTCTACTATCGATGATTTAATGGATACTATTAAAGAAAAAAAATACTCAAAAATCCCTTTCTATGATGAGAATATTGATAAAATAAAAGGGATTGTATATGCAAAAGATATCTTGCCATATTTATTAGGCTCTCGATCTGAAAAAATCAAATTATCCGATTTTTGTAAAGAACCATATTTTGTGCCTGAAAATAAACCTATAGATGATTTATTAGAAGATTTTAGGAATAAGAAAACTCAGATCGCTATTGTTGTTGATGAATGGGGAGGAACGGCCGGATTAGTTACAGTTGAAGATATAGTAGAAGAAGTTTTTGGTGAAATCAGAGATCCTTATGATATAGAAAAAGACTTAGTTGTTAAGCAAAAAGAAGGTGGGTATTTATTTGATGCAAGGATTGGAATTTATGATATTGAAGAAGAATTAGATATTGAATTTCCTGAAGATAGAGATTATGATACTTTAGGTGGGTATATATTTTCTGAATTAGAAAAAATTCCAGATAAAGGTGAGTCTGTTACATTTAATAATTGGAATTTTAAAGTTATAACATTATTAGAAAATAGGATTCAAAAGGTTGAGGCGCAAAAAATAAATAATGACGAATAAATCTGATAAATTTTTAAAGTTAATTCAAATATTAAAAGATTTACGTTCTCCTGATGGATGTGATTGGGATAAAGAGCAAACACATAAATCATTAGTTCCTTATTTAATTGAGGAAACGTATGAAGTCATTGAAGCAATAGAAAATAACGATAGTAAGGCATTAAAAGAAGAGTTAGGGGATCTCCTTTTACATGTTTTATTTCAAGCTGAACTATCTTCTGAAAAAAAAGAATTTGATATTTTTGATTCATTAGACTCTATTAATAATAAATTAGTTCGTAGACATCCGCATGTATTTGATAAAGATTCAAAAAATGATAGCTGGAATCAAAAAGGTAGTTGGGAAGAATCTAAGAAAAAAGAAAAAAAGAGAGATAGTGTCCTTGAAGGTGTTCCTAAAAGTTTACCGGGGCTATTAAGGTCTAGAAGAATTCAAGAAAGGGCTGCGAGTGTAGGGTTTGACTGGAAGGAAGTAGATCCTATTATTGATAAAGTAGAAGAAGAGTTAAATGAAGTTAGAGAGTCTATAGATGAAAATGATAAAGAGCAAATTGAATTAGAATTAGGAGATCTTCTATTTTCTATTGTTAACTTATCTCGATTTTATAATATTGATCCTGAGAATGCATTAAAACGAAGTACCAATAAGTTTATTAACAGATTTAATAAAATAGAAAAAAGAATTTCTGAAAGCGGGAAATCAATGGAAGATTCAGATTTAGAAACAATGGATAAAATTTGGAATGAAGTTAAAATAGATGAGGGGAATAGTTAATATGACGGATAAGTTAAATAGAAAATTAACTGCTATTATGTTTGCTGATATTGTTAGCTACTCAAGAATGATGGGTGCTAATGAGGAAGAGGCTCTTAAAATTCTATCGGATTTTGATTCATTATCCATCCCTATCGTAGAAAAATTTAATGGAACTTTGATAAAAAAGAATGGTGATGAAATTTTCTGTGAATTTTTATCAGCTAAGAATGCTGTAGATGCATCTGTAGAAATACAAAATGAATTAGCAACATATAATGATAGTAGGCCAAAGGATTTTAAGTTAGAAGTTAGAATAGGTGTTCATATTGGTGATGTTGTTAAAAAGGGTGAAGATATATTTGGTGACGGTGTTAATGTCGCAGCTAGAATTCAACCATTAGCTTCACCTGGAGGAATATGTATTTCTGGTGCTGTAAGTGAAGCATTATCTAGCCACCCTGGATATGATATAGTATCTAAAGGTAAACAAGAGCTAAAGCATATCGTTCAACAACATTCAATTTTTGATCTCAAAACGGGTCATGAAAGAAAAATAAATACCCAAGCAAACAGGACTACTTTTATAAGTAAAATTAAAAAACCAATCTATTTAATTCCATTTTTAGTTGCAGTCAGTGCAATTTTATATTTTGGCTATAATATTCTATCTTCAGAAAAAGGTGAAAGAGAAATAAAAAATATATATTTTGATATAACTAGCTCAGAAAATTATTTAAATAATTATTATGTGGATTATGGCTATGGAAGTCATCATTTCTATCAAAGTGAAAAACATGATGTTAAATCAATTTCAGACTCACTTCGAATACATATCTTAGAATCATTATACTCCAAGTTGACTTCTGAATATATAGCAAGGGGAGTTTATATTGAAAGTAGCTTTGATGATAAAGAGTATGCTTTATTAAATAATTTATAC
>MDTE01189773.1_pt1 | contig 13773 bp, 12 predicted proteins | sample 811231 | NCBI WGS metagenome assembly MDTE01 (sample SAMN05326651, study PRJNA326480) | marine metagenome | isolation source: seawater | place: Indian Ocean: Red Sea | collected 2010
AACTGTAAATGGTGAAAGATCTGCAGGTGCCTGTTGGTTCCACAATCCAATACTGGAACTTCCTACTAGTAAAATCGCATTATTGGGTGGGGGACTAAGAAAATCCTGATCTTCGAATGCAAGAATTGAAGATTCGTAACGAGTAGGATCTGGCTGAGTTTGAGCAATTCCCTGCGTTGGACCTATCACAAGGAACACAGAAATAAATAAGGAAAGAGAAAAATCTCTGTTCATCTTCGTTAAAGATTAAAACATAGAATTAAGAAACTTAGGCTACACCTGCTCCTCTTACACCGACGTAAACCGAATAAAGTGACTGGCTAGCAGTCATAAACAATCGATTGCGTTTAGCACCTCCGAAGCAGATGTTTGCGCAAACTTCCGGTAAGCGTATGACACCGATGGTTTCGCCGTCAGGAGCAACAATTTGCACACCTGGTCTAGCGCCTGCCCAAACATTGCCATCCTCATCGCAACGAATGCCATCGGCAGAAGTTCGATTGCCAGTGGTTGGGTCAACCAGTTCGGCGAAGATGCGGCCATTACGTAAGCGATTACCATCAACTTCCCAAACTTTTATGTCCCTACCGGCACCGGTATTCGCGACATAAAGGAGGGAGTAATCCGGTGAGAAACACAGCCCATTAGGAGCATCAATATCATCGGTAACCCGGTTAATCCGACTATTGCTAGGATCAACGCGATAAACTGAGAGCGGTTGTTCCTGTTCAGCGCGGTTACCTTCGTAATTGCCTCGAATGCCATACGGAGGATCGGTAAACCAAATGCTACCGTCAGGATGCACTGTTGCATCGTTTGGTGAATTGAGCGGTCGACCTTCATAACTGTCAGCAATTACCGTAACCGTTCCGTCGTATTCATACCGTGCCACGCGCCGATTTCCATGTTCACAGGAAATTTGTCGACCTTGAAAATCAAAAGTATTACCGTTGCTATTGCCGGAAGGATTTCTGAATTCAGTCACGCGATCGTCATCTTCGATCCAGCGTAATTGTCGATTATTAGGAATATCACTCCAAACCACATACCGGCCGACTCCATTCCAGGCTGGCCCTTCTGCCCACATTGTGCCTACATGGTGACGTTGCATGGGTGTATTAAAAAGTATGTAGCGTTGGAAGCGATTATCAAGCGCGACTATATCAGGATCGGGATAACGTAAAGGAGTATTGCCACTCCAATCTCTAGGTTGAGCTGGTGCCAAGTCTTGAGCTTGAGTAATTTTTGGCAAAAAGGCCGCAGCAGCTGCGGAGGCAGCAAGGAAAGAACGACGTTTCATATCAACCTCGATAATGTCATGAAGGGTATCTACCGACATCTTTGTTGTTGGTTTTTCTTGAACGATGCTAAAGCATGGTAGTGGTCTTGTCGAGGCACCTCTACGTTGAAGCGTAGCTGGTTATTATCGTTTTCCCTTGGATAAATCAATTATGTGACTCGGCACTTAGCAATTTGTTATTTGTACAATTCAACTGTTACCAACTGGATAACCTTTAATATACTGTTATTCGTTTCTTATGTTGGATTTGGAACGTTTGCACTAAAACGAGGGAAGACAAAGCAAATTTGTACCAGCTTTACTCTGAACTGGTGGAATATTTGTGCTAGCGTTAAGCAAGTCGTTGCTTTAAGCACCAGCATCGGCTGCATCTAAAAAAGGCCCATCTACGCAGAGGCGTCTTCCGTCTGGCGCATCGCAGGCACCACAAATTCCAACACCGCACTTAGTAAGGTAATCGATCGCGTTATAAATTCTTTCCGGAGGAGAATATTTCCGCTCAATTTTTTCTGCCGCATGAACCATTGGAGCTGGGCCACAGTTGTAGAAAACCAGTGAATCCAATTCGTCCTCTGGCAACTCGCTCAAGTATTCTTCAAGAAGTTCAGTAATTACACCATGGTGTCCTCTGCTGCCGTCATCAGTGGCGATATGCAGATTACTGACTTTTGCCGACTCTTTTTCAAAATAAAGCCGTTCGGCACTGCGTGCTCCAAAGAAGATTTCAGTATTGCCAAAATCTCGAGCCACCTGATACACCGCTGCAAGTCCAGTACCACCCGCCACAGCAATAATTTTCGTGTTTTCTGGTGGAGTAATTGGATTGCCGTAAGGTCCTCTAATATAAGCTTCAGTTCCTGGTCCGACTGTCATTAAGTCTTCAGTAAAAACACCGAGATTTATGACGGCCAGTTTAAAAGGATCATCCACTAGAGCAGAAAACGGCTTTTCTCCTAAACCAGGAATCCATATAAAAACAAACTGACCAGCTTGGATGTCGATCTTTCGGTCGAATGTAAGAATGCATATGTCATCAGTTATGCGCTTATTGTCAACTAGGGTTACCGATCGGAAATCCATATCAATATCGTAGCGAACTAGTTCTTCCGCGTTCTCTGTTCCTTCTTCCAAGTCTTGTGTCAAAACCTGAAAGTAATTTGCGATCTCATTAGTATTCATGCCTATGACTGCAGAACCAACTCCAATTATGGAAGCGCCAGCTTGTTGAAATTGACGAACGTTTTCAGCGCTGCTAATACCACCGCAAGCAATTATTGGACAATCTACTAATGCGTGAATTTGTTCGACGCATCTTAATGCGGTAGGAAGAATGACTTTGCCTGAAACGCCACCCTGCTCATTACTCAGAATTGGGTGGTTGTGTGCTTCATAGCACTCAGGGCCCATGGTGTTAATAGCGCAGATTGCATCAGCTCCACCGGCTGCGGCAGCTAGGGCAATCTCTTCTATATTGGGCACATTGGGGGTGAGCTTTGGGACTACTGGAATATCGACAGCTGCTTTTACTGCCCTGGTGATTTCTTCTACTAATTCTGGATCCTGGCCCATAGCCATGCCATAACCTTTGGCATGAGGACAGGAAAGATTTAGCTCCAGACCATCTCCATAAGGAGCAAGTTTTTTAGCCACCTCAACATATTCTTCGACACTACCGCCAAAAATTGAGATAAGTAAAAGCCTGTCTTCGGGAATTTCCAATTCACTAAGCAATTCTTTGGAACGATCGGCACCGGGATTTGTCAATCCAACGGCGTTTGTAAAACTGCCTGGTTCAAATTGAGTAAGAATAGGCTCGCGATATCCAAGTCGCAGTTCTGGGCCTATGCTCTTAGTGGTAAGTACACCAACTTCCGGAATCTGATTGAAAAAGCGCTGAATGATGTTTGCTGAACAAGTAACGATGCCGGAAGGGATAGTGAAGGGACCAGAAAGTGTTTTACCTAAAAAATCTATTTTCAAAGGGGAAAAATACTCAGCGCCATATTAACATTAGCTGCGTATTTTATAGCTTGTTGGCTGCGAACGCACTAGCTCACAGCAAGATAAAATCTTTGAATCCGGGTAAGTGGTTAGATAAGTGTGAAAATACAGGGGAGCTAAAGGAGCTCCCTTGATCAAGAATAAAATTAAAGCATTTCTTTTAGTGCGGGCTTAGTTACTTTGCCCATTGCGTTCCGCGGCAGGGATTCAACGATTATTATGCTTTTAGGAATCTTATAGGACGACATTCTGCCATCACACCAATCCTTTAATGCATCGTATTCTAGCGTTGACCCATCTTTTATACCGACAAATGCAGTTACCGCTTCGCCCCAGGTATCGTCTTCGACGCCAATAACTGCTGCTTCAGTTATGTCGTCATGGGTAAGTAATACACCTTCGATTTCTAATGCGGAGAGCTTATAGCCTCCTGACTTAATAATGTCGACTGAAGAGCGTCCCATAATGCGGTAATAACCGTCTTCAACCACTGCCACGTCGCCGGTGCAAAACCATCCATCTTTAAATGATTCTCTGGTTGCGGCTTCGTTATCCCAATACTCTAGAAAGACATTGTCGCCCTTAATGCGAATCTCACCAGCGATAGCTTCTTCGGTGATAGGAGTGTCATCCTCATCGAATAGCTGGCATTCAACTCCTGGTAAGGGTTGTCCAACGGCACCGGCTCGCTTTTCACCGTCATAAGGGTTTGAAATTCCCATACCAATTTCTGTCATGCCATATCGCTCTAGTAAGACCTGGCCGGTTAAGTCCTTCCACTGATTAAATAGTTTCACTGGACAGGCGGCGGAACCAGAAATGTTCAGTCGCATGTCTTTAAACCCATCGCAGATTGTTTGTATTTCTGCAGGATCGATAGTGTCGAAATATTGGATGAGCTTCACATAGATAGTCGGAACTGCCATAAATACGTTATAGGTGCCAGCGACAATTTGTGCACAGATTTTTGGAATATCGAACTTCGCAAACAAATGTACAGTCGCTCCGGCCCAAAGACCACAACTAAGAATATTGATAATGCCGTGGATGTGATGAAGAGGTAAAAACAAAGGAATGACATCCTCTTCTGTCCAGGCCCAAGCATCGATCAAGGTTGTAATTTGTGCGCGAATTGTTTTATGAGTGCTAACTACACCTTTAGGTTTATTGGTTGTTCCGGAGGTGAACAACATCATTGCTCTTCGTTCAGCAGCAATCTCTGGTAATCTTCCTGCTTCTTCCGCGAGCAGATCTTCAACTGATAGCAACTGAATGTTAAGAGAATCACAAAGCTCTCTCAGTAGATCTTGATACTCGGCATTGGCAATCATGCGGGTTACGCTGGCACAGGTTAGATAGTGATCTAGTTCAGAAACTGCAGAGGCTACATTTAACGGAACTGCAATTCCTCCTGCACGCCAAACACCGTGCATGGTCGTTACATAGTCGAGACTTGCCGGCATGAAAAATGCGATGCGTTCTTCTTGTAAATCTTCTTGGTCGCCTAACAAACCAGTGGCGAATCGGTTGATTCGGCTATTAACTTCGCTGTAGTTGTAGCTATTGTGGCCTTCAACCAAGGCAACTCGATCACTGCCGTTCTGTAAATAGGGGAAAGGCATCTCTGACATGTTTAATTCCTTCTTTCTTTCTTCTGTAAATATTTAATTTTGATTAGTAAATGGCGCTGACAATAAAGAATAGGATGGAAGGACCCAACAGGCATCCTACGCCAGTGTAAAAAGTTGCAGTCATGGCTCCGTATGGAACGAGCTTAGGGTCCGTAGCCGCTAGGCCAGCAGCAACACCGCTCGTAGTCCCCATTAAGCCTCCAAATACCATAGCTGATTGTGGATTATTTAATCCGATGTATTTTGCGACTAGAGGCGTACCAATCATAACCAGGATAGATTTAACCAATCCGGCGGCAACACTTAATGTTATAACCGCGTCGGTTGCACCAATCGCTTCACCGGTAACTGGACCGACTATATAAGTAACCGCGCCAGCTCCTATCGTAGTGATTGCAGCAGCATCGGTATAGCCAAAAAGTATTGCGATTATTGCGCCAACAATAAAAGAAACTATTACGCCAGCAAATATTGAAATCACACCTGCTACACCGGCCTTTTTTAGCTCACTAAGATGAACTCCGAATGCAGTAGCAACAATTGCGAAGTCTCGCATCATGCCGCCACCCATCAAACCGATACCGCCGAGTATAGCGATATCGGCAACACCAGTATTACCTCCAGTAGCAACTCCGCCGAAGTAGGCAGCGACTAGGCCTAGTGCAATGGCAATAGCTGATCCATGTATACGACCGTTAGTGAGTTTGTCTGCGAGAAGGTACGAAAACCAGATCGTTACCCCGATAACTGCGAAGGCGACGATTAAGTTATTTCGAACAAAGACGGTTTCGATAATGTCCATTATGCCGCTCCCTGTTCTTCGTTTTCTTCAGCTACGGGCGTGGTACTGATCTTGCTCAGTACGGGTACCAAGGCGAAACTGACTACGACTGCGGCTATACCGGCAAGCAGAGCAAGCATTCCACCGTCTACTGCGGCCGCAACATTCTGACGCGCAGCCATTGCAACAACGATTGGAATGTACATGGCGCTCCAGAACTTGATTCCGCCGCCGGCGGTATCTTCCGTGAGTGCTTTAAACTTTTCAGAGTTACTGGCAAACACCAGAAACAGCATCGCAATACCAACACCACCGACATTGGCATCGACGTTAAGAGCAACACCAAGTGCTTCGCCGATAAGCATGCCCAGAATAAGACATACCGAGAGCAGGGCTACGCCGTAAACAATCATTCTTCTTCCCTCTTACTATTCTTCGCGCATGCGCGGGAAGGTCGATGATATGACGCCGTCAGGCTCAGTGCAATTTACGCAGAAACCAGGCTAAAGTGTTGAAACACGGGAGGTTCAGGCTGATTGGTTTGACAGTAGAATGGGTTTATAGCTTAATACGGCTCCGGTTTGGCGAGCGTAAATGATGGATCAGTTAAAGCAGCCAATCAGAAACCATCTACTTAAACACTTGGACTCAACATGATGAAAATTTTCAAAGGCGTTGGTGCTCTCACATTTGCTTTAATTTTTGCGGGTAATAGCGCCGCGCAAAATGTGACCACGGAAATATTGGGAAACGCCCAAGACTATTCTGATCGCTGGGTCACTTATGGAAAGAATTACGGCGCGTGGCGCTATATGCCCGATGATAAAATTAATAGAGATACTGTCGCCGGTTTAAGACCTGTTTGGATAAAACAAACAGGCGTCACAGGTGGGGCGTTCGAAGTCACGGCATTAGTAAATGACGGGAGGATGTATCTAACCACTGCCAACAGCCACTTGATTGTCGTCGATCCTCTAACCGGTGCCGAACTTTGGCGTTATGACCATGAATTCGAAAATGTCGATCTATGCTGCGGTCCTCACAATCGAGGCGTGGGCCTTTATGAAGATAAAGTTTTCTGGGGAACCCTGGATGCACATTTGCTAGCCTTCGATGCTGCAACCGGAATTCAATTGTGGGATGCGGAAGTAGGTGATCACCGCGAATCCTTTTCCGTTACAGGAGCACCTTTAGTTGTTAAAGATATGGTACTCATTGGTGTTGGTGGTGGTGAGTTTGGTATTCGCGGCTATATCGATGCCTACGATGTAAACACTGGTGAAAGACGCTGGCGCTTCTACACCACCGCAGGACCTGGTGATCCAAATAATGACACCTGGGAAGATGATTCCTGGCAAACCGGAGGCGGACCAACCTGGGTAACTGGTACTTATGATCCCGAATCTAATCTTGTGTTTTGGGGAACGGGAAATCCTTGGCCAGACATCAACAACCAGGTACGTGCCGGTGACAACCTTTACACAAACTCTGTGGTTGCACTCGATGCCGACACTGGAGAATTGCGGTGGTATTTCCAGACTTCTCCCCGTGACGAGTTTGACCATGACTCCACCTCTGAGCCTATGATCATTGAGGAAATGGTTAATGGCGAAATGCGCAAGCTAGTAGTTCAGGTTTCACGCAATGGACACGTTTATGCCTTGGACAGATTAACCGGCGATTTTCTCTGGGCTGGTGAGTACACCCGAGTCAATTGGGCAGAACGTGATGAACGTGGAAAGCCTGTGTTAAAGGAAGAACTTTATAATCCTGCCGGCACTGTTATTTTCCCGGGCTTATTTGGTGGAAAGAACTGGCCACCGGCTGCTTATAGTCCCGATACAAGCATGCTTTACATTCCCACAACTGAATGGGGAACTAACTTTATTCGGCGCGAAGGAGAAGGGAGACCTGGCACCATGGATCTGGGCGGTATTCCCGCTTTCGATCAAACCGGAACCGGGTGGGTTGTAGCATTCAATATGCGAACCGGAGAGATTGAATGGCAGCAAGAAACCCCAGGAAATTTTAACTGGGCTGGTACTCTGGCAACTGGAGGCGGGCTAGTATTCGCCGGTGCACCGGATGGTTATCTGCGCGCCTACAACGATGAGACTGGTGAAATTCTGTGGGAATTCCAAACCGGTAGTGGACTATATGCACCACCAACTAGTTTCACTATTAATGGTGAGCAATACATCGGCATTGCTTCGGGCACTCGTGAGCCTATAACACGAGAAGGTGTGGCAACTGGGATTTCAACAGGAAACTATATTCTGTTTAGTTTGTGATTCTTATATAGCTGATTATGAAATTACGAAACATTCTTTGGGTAATAGCGATTGGTTTATTTGCTTCTCCAACTATCGCTGGAGTAGGTGAGGGCAAAGAACTTTACGATGCTTATTGTCAGGTTTGCCACGGAGGACTAGGTGAAGGACAGACGATGGGTAAGCCATTAATCGATAGTGTGACAAACCGACTAAGTGATGATGAATTACTAGATGTCATTAATAATGGTCGCAATGGCACCGGCATGGCAGCTTGGGGCGGATCCTTTTCCGAAACTGAAATCTTGGACATCGCTACTTACGTGAGGGTATTGCAAGGAAAGCCAGGATTAGACCTAGCCGATGATACTGGTGGTCCCAGTGATGATCCCTTGGTTATTGCAGGAGAAAGGCTATTTAACGGAGTAGCTGGCTGCGTGACTTGTCATTCCTACAATGACCAGGGCGGTAGTGTAGGCCCCGCTTTAGATAGTGTTGCCGATCGTCTTGGATACGGGCTGGAGCTAGCACTATTTAACCCTTCGGCTACTATTCTTGCGGGCTACGAAGTCAAAGTTGTTGAGCAGCAAGACGGAACTATTGTCCGAGGGCGTTATCGTAATGACTCCGAATTGGCAGTCCAGATTCAGTCCGAAGATGGAACAAGATGGGTGACTTATTTCAAAGACAGAGTAAAATCTATAGAAGATTCTGATGAATCGCTGATGCCTGAAACCTATGCTACTCTGGGCGCAGTGGAACAAGAACAACTGATGGCGTTTCTTAGATCGCTATAGTTTAGAGGGAAACAGTGATGAAAAAGCTAACCGGTATTCTACTTTGCTTGGCTGCTGGCTTCATGTTGGGTGCCAATGCCGATAAGTCTTTTTCCGTAGACCAAACTTTTGGTGGTGAGGTGCCTGCGGAAGGTAAAGCTGTTAATTTGAAGCAAGCTATTGCAGATCTGGAACAGGGCAAGAAAGGATTTGTAAAGATTCAAGGCCAAATCACTGAAGTATGCCAGGCCAAAGGATGCTGGATGATTCTGGTGGATGGTGATACCTATGCTCGAGTCACTTTTGAAGATTATGGCTTCTTTGTTCCCATTGAAACTAGCATGCAGCGTACGGTGATCTATGGTGAATTAAGCGAACATATTCTCTCCGGTGCTCAGGCTGAACACTTTGCTCAGGACGCAGGGGCACAATCTACTTTGAAACTTGAAGGGGAAGTTCGGGAATATTCGATTCTGGCCCGCGCGGTGCAATTGCAAAATCGAAGCTAATGCGTCTGCTGGCATAATTTTCCTTAGTTAGAGGGCCTGGTAGAGTTAACAGATAGTTCGATAAGCACGACCGTCTAATTCGCAAACTATCTGCAAGAATTCCTGCATGAAATAGACAAAAGGTCGGCAGACCTCCTGATCCTCCTCTCCACATTTATCACAGAAGATTCCTGAGATTTTCTTACTATAATTCAAACTGGAGCCCTCACTGGGAAAGATGGAATCAGTCATGGTCCAACTCTAGGCGTTACCTCTTCAAATACTCCACCAACTTTTGCTACAGATAGAAGCAGCCGTGTCATTAGTGGGAGAATTGGAGTGTATGAACGAGTATCCCTGCCCTCTACGGAAATGGCGATAACCGAATAGAGGGCGGGAAACTCAAGGAGCACCTGGGCACAGATTAATAGGTGTGGAGGGGCTGCGCCACAGGTGAGTGCAATACGACATTAGACCATTATGCTGTGTTGCGTCGAAGACAATACCACTATATATAGTAAACCACAAGTAACAGTGACACTGTCCACAAGGCTTTGTGAAAGCCAAAAATCTACCAATTTTCTTGTTTATTAAGTCCGATTTTTTGTTTTTAGATATATAGTAAAGTAATTACTTTACTATATATTTGATATCCGGCCTTCAGAATTCTGGCAACAATAAAAAGGACAAGAGTAAGCATTGCTCACTCTTCTTTTAATTACAGTTGTCGTAACCAGATATTTCGAAACGAAACTACCTGCCCATGGTCTTGTAGAAGCAAGGGCAGCTTTCCAGTGCAGTCCATTGTTTCGCGTAACTCGTAGGGTTCACAGGTAGCCTTGTACTCAGGAACCCGCGGAAAAGTGCTGCCTATGACTTCAACATGATTTAACACCAATACTCCGTTGTGAAGCAGAGTAATGTAGGCAGGCGATTCGAGATTTCCATCACGGTCATAGTTTGGTGCTTTAAAAATTATGTCGTAGGTTTGCCATTCACCGGGTGGGTTAGAAGCATTCACTAAAGGTGGATACTGATGGTATACAGAACCTGCTTGTCCATTTACATAAGTAGGATTTTCCCAACTGTCTAACATCTGAATCTCAAACAGAGATTGCATAAATATGCCGCTATTTCCACGACTCTGACCCTGGCCTAAAATTTCACCGTTTGGGCGCCATTCGATATGCATTTGCATATCACTGAAAGACTGCTTGCTTACTAATGTTCCAGTGCCATTGTTTACAGTCACGATACCATCTTCGATGTGCCATTGAGAGGCCTCACCGGTACGCACATGTTCCCAAGCATCCATATTTGTTCCATCAAACAGAACTATCGCATCTGATGGAGGATTACCATCAACTACTCCCGTCACTTTTTCTGGAACTGGTTTCATAGGATCGCCTAGAATCGCAGTTTGTCCAAAGATAAGTGAAGAGCTAAGAACGAGGCCTAGAGTTAATAAAAGTTTTTTCATGATCGCTCGCTTGTGCCAGTCTTAAGTTACTAAATTCATATCATCGTCCCATTCGGCGACGATGTCTCGTGTCGATTGATCGATACATTTACTCAACCAATCCGCATCATAGGATTTTCCGTGTCGCCTCAAAACTGCTTCAGGAACACCGTCCCAAACGTTTGGAGTATTGCCCATATAATCTAAATCTCTAAATCCAAGTTCTGTAGTGTAGTAGCCGGTAAGAGTTAAATTTCGCATTAAGGAGAAAAAGCTAATACCAGCTTGCAGTTTAGGAGCCTGATTATCGGGATAAGCTATTTCATTACATATACTCAGTCGCTGAGCTTCACTTATGTTTATAAAATCTGGGCCGAATTTCTCAATGGAATAACTATCGAGCCAGGCAATACCGCCACGTACTGGAAGCTTATATTGTTCTCTGTCCTTAACCATAAACTCAACAAAGTCGGGCAGACCCGCATCTAGAGCCCCACCATTAGGATGATTGCTGGGCAAGATTATGTCGCAAAGTACCGCGATGGTGACGAGTTCGTGTTCTCGGAAATAAGTTTCTGCAAACAGTCTTTGGTCTGTTAATTTTTCTACATCTGTTCGCCCATAAGAATACTCAGTCGGTAGGCGAGCCCAGGTAATGCGTGAAGCATTATTACTAGCAATAGTTCCGCATCCGCTGGAGGCGATGACTGTGCCTGCCAACGGGGCAAGAAATAAAGACTTAAGAGTTTCTCTACGGTTCATGTGTTTAGCTTTACAAGTTTCTTTGCTTCATTTGGTCAATAATGTAATCCGAAGTACGCCATGCCAACGCTAGTATTGTCCAGGTCGGATTCTTGTCAGCCTGTGATACGAATGTACCGGCATCTGCCACAAAAACATTTTTCACATCATGGAGCTGGCCAAACTCATTGGTAACGCTCGTGCTTGGGTCAGTACCCATACGCGTTGTCCCAACTTCGTGAATAATCTCGCCGGGTTGAGTAAGACCATAATTCTGATCGGCGCCAGGCTTGTTTCCAAGGACAATTCCGCCTGAAGCTTCCAGTAACTCTTCCATAGTGTCTTGCATGTGTCGCGCCTGATTTATCTCATGCTGAGTCCACTTGTAATCAAAGCGAAGAACAGGAATGCCCCACTCATCAACAACAGTTGGATCCAGTTCGCAACGGTTTGTGTATTGCGGGATACTCTCACCGCGACAGGCGATACTGAGCCGCGCTCCGTAAAACTTGCGAATATCATCTCTCAGTTGATTTCCGTAACCACCAACTCGATCACCTAAATACTGATTGTATTGATTTACTGCGAAGCCAAAGCCATAGGAAGGCATACCCATACCTCCGCCGATTTCTAAGTGATAACCACGAGTAAAATCGAGATTTGCTCCTTCCAACCACCAGGGCGAGTAAACATGCATGCCGCCAACCCCGTCTTCGTTATATATGTCTCTGTCCATCAGGTCTGGTAAAAATGCGGCCCGACTAGCTCCGGTGGAATCATGTAAATAGCGTCCAACATTATCACTGTTATTACCTAATCCGCTTTCGTGCTGGCCACTTTTGGAATTCAGTAATATGCGAGCAGTGCTGCAGGCGGACGCGGCAAGGATTACTGTTCTGCCTTTTAGTTCATACTCTCGCTGATTACGTTTATTGACATAGCGAACCCCGGTTGCCATGCCTTCCTCATTCGTTATTACTTCACGCACCATGGAGTTAGTTAATAAATCTACTTGGCCTCCATTAAGCGAAGGATAAATAAGTACTGTACTAGAAGAAAAATCTGCATGGATTCCACAGGCACGACTGCATTGGCCGCAATAAAAACAAATACCGCGATCGTTGTTTATTCGTTTTGTAAGAATGGACTTTCGAGCGGGAATTACCGGTACATTTGATTTACGCGCGCCATCTATATAGTAGAGTTCGTGCAAGCGAGGCTTGGGTGCAGGTAAGAAATAGCCATCAGGATCGTTATACAATCCTTCGTTACTACCAAATATGCCAATAAGCTTGTCGACTTTATCGTAGTAGGGACTAATGTCCTCGTAACCTATCGGCCAATTATCGCCAAGCCCATCTATGTCTTTGCGTTTAAAATCCAAGGGGCCAAAGCGCAGTGATATGCGGCCCCAGTGATTGGTCCGGCCGCCCAGCATGCGCCCTCGCCACCACATAAACTCTGTATCATCTTTCTGAGTATAGGGCTCTCCATCTAGCTCCCAACCCCCGATGCAGGAGTTGTAATCTCCAAACGGCCTTAGCCTTGTGCTGGCACCCCTCCGCGGTGATTCCCAGGGGTAGCGCAACTGAGTTCGTTGCTCTTCGTCTGCTGGATCATAGAAATCACCTGCTTCTATCAGTGCAACTTTTAGACCAGCATTTGCCAACTGATGGGTAGCCATTCCGCCACCGGCTCCTGAGCCAACGATGATCGCATCATAAATTTGTTCGGCCATAAGTGAACTATAATAACTAGAAGCGAATATTATTTACGCTATTAAAGCTATAAGCCACCGAGTTGAGGCCATCGCTTGGAAAATCATGTTCAATAAAGTAATGCTTAATCCCAGCCTTCTCTGAATGGGTAAATATTTCGGCAAAGTCGATTATGCCTCGGCCCACATCAACCATTTGACCAGCAGTATTTTGATCTTTGACATGAACCATAGGGAATCGCCCGGGGTTTTTATTGAAGATTTCGATGGGATTAACATTCGCATTAACTGCCCAATACAAGTCCAGCTCAAACTTAACTAGATCAGGTTCAGTAAAATACAACAAATAGTCGTAGCCTATTTTCTTCCCTTGAAGTTCAAACTCGAAACTATGATTGTGATAGCCGATGGTCATTCCGTGATCTTTGCAGCGCAGTCCATACTCATTTAAAGCTTCAGAATGGCGCTCATAATCGTTGAGAGTTCTCTCATCGGAGGGCAAAGAAGGTATTACAATGTATTGCTGTCCGATTTCTCCAGCAATGTCGATTTGACGATCGATTTCGTCTCGCATCAATCCTAATCCGACGTGAGCCGCTGGCGAGGTCA
>MDTE01032906.1_pt1 | contig 13772 bp, 13 predicted proteins | sample 811231 | NCBI WGS metagenome assembly MDTE01 (sample SAMN05326651, study PRJNA326480) | marine metagenome | isolation source: seawater | place: Indian Ocean: Red Sea | collected 2010
AAATAAAAGAGACAATTATTTTGGTTTTTGGTTAACGGACTGGATGAAACCATTTGAAAATATTATTGAAAAAAAATGGTATCAATGGACTATTGGAAATAAAAATATTAACGTAATTCATACTATTAGTGACAAACCTTATTGTGTAATTAGTTTTAAAAAGTGGAAAAATTTCTGCTTAGAAACTAAAAATAAACTAGAAATTAAAAATAAAAAAGTTGCTAAATACTTTCCTGTACAAAATTATTTCAAAGTAATTACAGATGATAACACTGAATATTATGCTGAAAAAATATATGACTCAAGATCTACAAAAGAAAAAAAAGGTGAGTTACTTCAACATTTCTATGGAATTAATATTACTGTACCAGATAATACTTTTAACAAAAATGAATTAACCTTAATGCACTTTACAGAAGAAGAAAATATTTTACATTTTATATATGTACTTCCATTTAGTCACAATAAAGCACTTGTTGAATCCACAGTATTCTCAAAATATGCTTTTCACAGTTCCTGGTATAAAGAAAAAATAAATGATTATTTGAAGAAAAAAAATATTGCTGAATTTAAAGAACAGAGCTCTGAAGAAGGAATAATACCGATGTTTTTTGCAGAAGAAAAAAGACCAGCAAATTCAAATATTTTCAATATTGGCATCAGAGGGGGTGCTTGTAAACCCTCAACTGGATACGCCTTTTCATTTCTTATAAAACAAATCCAATTGTTAAAAAATTCAAAAAAAAATTATGTAAATATACATAAGTTTTTAGAAAGAAAAATGGACAAAATTTTTATTAATTTTTTAAAAAATAATAGAGAAGATGGAGGGTCATTCATAAAACTTGCATCTAATTTAAATGGAAATGAATTTCAAAGTTTTATGATGGGTGAATCAAATTTACTAACTAAGCTAAAAATCATAATCAGTATGCCTAAGCTAGTTTTTATTAGAGAATTATTAAAATAATATGTTAGGTGATTTAACAATTTTAAATATTATCTCCTTCCTATTAATTTTTTTTATTGGCCTTCCGCATGGTTCATTTGATGGTGCAGTCGCTTCTCTAGTTGGTTTTAAAAATAGAATTCAATTTCTACAATTTATATTTTACTACCTATTCTTATTTTTTTTAGTCATTTTATTTTGGTTATATTTTCCAATTATCGCTCTAACAATTTTTATTATAATGACCATTGCCCATTTTGGATTATGCGATTGGACAAATTTTAAAATAAATAAATATAAGTATTCAATAAGCTTTACTTATGGAATGACTATTATTTTTGGAATAGTCTTTTTCAATGAAGATCAATCTTTTTTGATATTTGAATATTTGACAAATAATAATATTTATTCAATACAAAAATATTTTTTCATTCCATATTTTTTAACATTGGTATCTATAATTTATTTTATTTATCTTTCTTTCTTTGAAAAGAAATTACAAAAAGGAGTTATTGAGATTATATCTCTTTTATTAATTTTTTATTTTTTTGATCCATTATTAAGTTTCGCAATATATTTTTGCTTTTTTCACACTTACAAGCATTTAAAACATTTAATTAAAAATATTTATTTAAATTTGAAAAATAAATACTTTGTTATTTACTCAACAATAATTTTTACAGTAATTTCTTGGATTGGAGGTTTAGCAATTGTTTACTATTTAGTTCAAAATTTGTCATTATATGAGTCGATACTAAAAGTAATTTTCATTGGGCTTGCTGCATTAACGCTTCCTCATATGCTACTTGTTGATATTGTTTACAGAAGAAGATTTCAATAAATCGTTTTCTCAAATATTGACTTATACAATCAAAGTGGTAATTGTGTAAAATAAGCGGGCGTAGCTCAGGGGTAGAGCGCAACCTTGCCAAGGTTGAAGTCGAGGGTTCGAATCCCTTCGCCCGCTCCAAATATTGATTGGGTTTAATCTAAATTATATTGAGTACTAAATGAACTTTGAAATAAACTATGAAATTCTTGAGAAAAACTCAAAACTTAAACCTGATGATGGTTGGGGACATCAATGCTGGTACATAAATGAAATCTTAAATCAAATTAATGTTGATAAAAACTGGTCGGTATTACAAATTGGATCAAATGAACACAATGAAGGCACAAGTTATGAAGATATATTCAAAACTTATGAGCTTAATAACATAACAAAAGTAGATGCGGTATATGGTGATGGGGTTGATATCGAATTAGACTTCCATGATACAAAAAAAATATATGATTTAGGTTTTGAAAATAATTTTGATCTTGTCATATGTACCTCTATGCTTGAACATGATACCAATCCCTTTAAATCATTAGAAAATATTAGTCTTGTCACAAAAAAAAATGGTATAGTAATAATTACTGCACCATGTACCCAGAGATTTCATGGAACAGCCGGCGTATATGGAACATATCAAAATTTTCTTCCCGACTTTTTTTTTAGAAACCTTAAATTTAATAATTTAAAAATTGTAAAAGGATCAATGATATATATGCTTTTTGGAACACAAGAAATTTATAGAGTTGATGGTGTGGGGCATCATGAGTTTAGTTTAAAAGAAAATAATTTAACAGATATATACGAAGAAGACATGGACAAACGAAATATTCCTAGAATTAAAAAACTAACCAGTAATATAAAAAAATTATCATTTTATAAAAAATATCCTGTATTAATTCTAGCCTACTTGATAACTTTTTTTTATCCTAATTTTAGATTTATTCTATCTAGACCTCTTTATTTGGCATCAGATATTGCTCTAGTATCTATAAAAAAATAAACAACTTTTTAATACTACCATAGTTGCAGTCGAAAGTTCAAATGCCTTAATTCACATTATTTTGTTTAAGAAATCTTGAAAAAAATAAAATAAAATATAAAATCTTATAATGAACAGTAAATTTTACTATGTACTCGTATTAGTTTTGCCACTTATTTTATCAGGTTGTAGCAATTTAGGTGCAGCCTGGAATATGGGTTGGTAATTAATATAATAAGTTTTTATAATCTTGCTAAGAATGAAGTCTAGGGCTTGAGTGTATTAACTTTTAAAATTACACCCGTTATTACTATTACTAATATAGTGAAACCTTGTTTCTGTGATCTTGATATTGAGATGGCACGTCTGTCAAATTTGTAGATTAATACCTTAATTGATTAAGAAAAAAGATTGTTTTTAAAAAAAAGACCATGGTTTCTAATGAAATTTTTAGTGATTGTTGAAGATAATCTTATAAGCTTCGTGTCTTCTTCTAGATATTTAAAGTTAAAATTATCAAATTTTTCTTTCCAATAAGCTTCATCTTGAGTATTAACATGGTGGTACCCACCTTTTCCTTTTGGCGCAAATGTGCAAAACACATATTTACATTTTTTAAAAGTATCAAAATAATTATCTGCATACAATGAATCTACATGTTCTAAAAATTCAACACACCAACATAAGTCAAAAGTTAATTCAGTATTAAAATAACCTTTAGTATAATCATGCAAATAAAAATCATCTTCTATATCTCTAATAATTGAATTATCTCCATCTATACCAATAGATTTTATTCCAAGATCTTTGGCGTATTTAACCATACCGCCCGGACCACAACCAACATCTACCATTGACTTGATATCAATTAATTCATTTATTTTTTTAAATGAACCTTCATCAACCCATGTTTTATTTCCATGTCCAGATAAATGATGTCCTAGCCTTTTTGGCTTATAAAAATCAAAATCTATTAATTCAAGTTTATTAATTATAAGGTCAAACATAATAGCTGTATCAGAAAAATTTTTATTTATCTCGTTATACAAATAATCTATGAATGATTGATTTCTTTTTTCTGTAGTCTGAAAAAATATTTTTTTTATATAATTTTCTTTTACTTTTATTTTTTTCCCATATTTGTCTAAAAAAGCCACTTCATTTATTTCAAAGTTATTTTTAATATTGATAAAATTAAAAAAAATCGGATTAAAATTAATAAAACTATAATTTATAAAGCCTGAAAAAGGTAGAATATTAATAAATCTTGTCTCAAAAACTGAAATTCTTATAATCTGGTTGAAGAATTTTAATTGATTTATAAATACACTTGAAAAGAAAATATTAATTATTATTTCAAAACTATCTTTTAGTTCTAAAAAATCTTCAACTTGCTCAACAACTATTATCTTTTTATTATTTGAGATTTTACTCAAATTATCTTTTATCGATATATTTTCAATTGTAGCATTAAATGAATAATAAGGGTCATTAAGGATGAGAACCTTTTTTCCATCTGATGAATTTATATATTTTTCAATATTTTTATAAAAATCAATATACATCTAATATAAATTTAAATTTATTTTAATGCCATTCATAAAACCAATTATTATATAAATTTTGTTTTTTTAATTCCAAAATAATTAAATTATATTCTTTGGTAAAATATTTATTTTTATGTTCACCATTAATTTTTTTTCCATCAGGATTACCATGCATCTCACAAAGCACCTTTTTAATTTTGTTTCTATTATTAATTAATTCAGGTAAAATCTTATATTCAGACCCTTCAATATCGATCTTTATTAAATCAATTACACTAAAGTAATCAATTATTTCTTTAATATTAATTACATTAACTTTAATTTTTTTATTTGTATCAATGTTATCTTTTTCTTTTCTTAATGTTGCTCCTTGAACATACCTAATATCATTATTTCCTTTTGAATTATTATGAAAATATAAGAAATCATATCCACTAAAATTAGAAACCGCATAATTATGTAATCTAACCTTCTTTTTTTTAGCAAATCTTTCCTTCATGTAGTTAAAGCAAGCTATATTGGGTTCATATGCATAAATATTGCAATGGAATTTGTTGTAAACATATTCACTTACATCACCAATATTAGCACCAAAATCTAAAACAATTGAGTTTTCATTTAAATCAAAATAATTATCAAAAAAATTTAGTTTCTTAATATTACTATCTTTCATTTGTAAACTAATTAAAAATTATACAATTGTATTTTTAGACATTGATTTAATTAAAAGGTTATAAAGATATTTTTTGTTTTCACTACTGTCCAGTTCATCACTTTCCCAATGTAGAAAAGAAATTTTTTTTAAAAAATCTTCTCGATCTAGTTCGTTCAGATTTTCTATATCTGAAATTTTATTACTTGCTCCTGAAAAACATGGTTGCTTTCTAGATAGATTAATCACATTTATTCCATTGAATAAAGCCTCTACTGTTGATGAACTGTTGTAACTAATTACACATTTTACATTTTGTAAATCTTCATCTAACATATCTTTTTGAGATAAAAATAATTTATTTGTTTTATTAAAATGGTTTAATAAAAATTTTGCAACAATATCATTATTTTTATTAAGTGGATGACTGCGTAAAATAATTTTTCGATCAGTGTGCTTTAAGATTTCATTGATAGTTTTTATCATGAACATAAGATATCCATCTCCATTAAAATTTAAATCATTAAGTGAGGCATCAGTAGGAATTTGCAATAAAAATAAAATATTATCACCTTGCGTTTGATAGTCTTTAATTGTTAAATTATATTTTTTTTTAATATCAATCCACCTATTATGTCCTGAGTCATAGGGAAAATTTGAATCGTCAGGCAATATACTGTTCCATGTGAATCTGGGGAAAAAATTAACATCTAGGTTTCTAATTTTAGGAATTATTCTAAGATAAGTTACATCTCTTATTAATCGGGGTTTGTTAGATAGTTTAATATTATTATACTTACTAATTAGCTCCTTTTTGAAAGTTATCTTAACATCTCCACATGAAACTAAAAAATCATACTTTACTAACTCACCAATATTATTGTAATCATAAATGATATTAAAATCACTTTTATTATTTGATAAAAAAATTTTCTTTATTTCTTTTAATTGCTTTTCTACTCGCCTACCTTTTTCTCCATCAAAAAAATTTAGACCACAAATATTCACTTAAATATATTAACATTATCGAATATTAATTTAAATTTCTAAATAATTAATTCTTTTTCAAATATGTTTTTTTTGATAGTTTTTATATTGTTTATAAAAATAAACTCATATTTTTATAATTTGTATTAAATTTATGAAATCTAAATACCTTATTATTCAAATAGATATCGGCCAAGGTACACAATGGGGAAATGTTAATACAATAAATCCAATAAGAGAAATTTTTATTCCTTCTGTTAAAGAATATTGTAAAAAATATAAATACGATCATTGTTTGATTGAAGAAAGTAGTTATGAAAAAAAATATGGAAGTTTCGATTTTTTAGAAACAAAATTAAAGCATTTTTCTTTTGAGAGATATTTTCATTTTGAAAATAATTACGATTACACAATTTACTTAGATAACGATGTATTTGTTTATCCAAACGCTAAACCATTACCGAAAATTAATGGTTTAATGAATGTAAGAGAACCAGAGGGCAATTCATCAAATATTTTTAGAACTATAAATAAATTAAATACTAATTTTGGATATTTTAATTCTGGAGTTACACTATGTGATAAAAAAACTGCCCAAAAGTTATCTAAATATATGATTAATAGATTAGAAAATAAATTAATTTCAAAAGGAAAAAACTCTGACAACATGTTATTAAATGAATTTATTTTAGAGAATTCCAAATTATTTACTGAAATAGGTTGTGAGTGGAATTACATGCCTTTTCTTCCTAACTCACAGAAAACAATTAATCCAAACTTTTTTCATTTTGTTGGCATACATGGAAAAATGATTATCAATAAACTACAGGATAGTAATATTGATGTTTTAGATTTTCTCAAAAATTTTACAAAATAAACATATTATTAATTAAATAATAATTTTTATTTTATAAAATAATTCATGATGATAAGATCAATCTATGAAAGCATTAAACTTATTTCCTTTAACTGTAGCGAAAGATGTAATTAATATTGATAACCAGGAAAGAGCCTCATTGATAAAAGAAATCGAAAATATGCAATTACAAACCAATACAGAATCAACTTATGCTTGGACAGGAGATACCAAAGGTCATGAATTCTTGTTTGGCAATAGTTTATTTAAAAACTTAGGTAAAAAAATTTCAAATTCAATTATTAAATATCTACAGCTTTTAGAAATAAATACTAATTTATTGGATATATATTTTCAAAGATCATGGGCAACATATACTAAAACTGAACAAAGTATAAATTTCCATACACATTCTCAATCAAATATAAGTTTTGCATATTACTTACTTAAGCCTAAAGATTCTGGAGGTATAATTTTTAGATCTAATGAATTACAAAATGAGATTGCTAAAAATATATTTACAAGCAGTAAGCTTGAAAAATCACTAATTAATAAACCTAATGCATATAATTCTGACAAATCGGTATTCGATCTTGATCAAGATTCAATAATCATCTTTCCTTCAAAAACCCCTCATGCAACTCTACCAAATAAATCTGGACAAGTTAGAATTTCAATTTCTGGTGATATAACAATAATGTTGAAGGATAGCAGTGGGTTTGAGCACCTAATGCCAAATTTTAATAATTGGACAAAGTTTTAATTTAAATAAAATATAAAAATTAAATAATTTTACAGATTATTTTTAAAAGCAATTCTTATATTGAAACTGATTACAATTCTTTCATCATTAGATAAATTTTCGTTTACAGAATGATCTAGATAGCTTGGAAATAGAACCAGAGCGCCTTCCTTAGGGTTAACCCCATTCACTTGTGCATTTAAAATATTAGGCTTATCTATATTTGGATAAGAATATACTGGAGCTGGTCTTGGGTCATAAAATACAATATCACCAGAATTTTCTGGAGCTCTTACATAGTAGGCTCCACTAATGGTACTATTGCCATGTTGATGTCTTAAATTTGCTGATCCGCCAGTATTTATTATTGCCCACATATTATTTATTTTTGCTGTTTGTTTTTGTTTTTCCCAACTCATATCGTCCATCACTTGTTCAATTGCAGGAAGTATAAATTTTATAAAATTTTGCGGATCTTTATCATTAAGATCAAAATCTTTTGAGTGCCAGCCTTTTATGTTACTTTTACTGATGCCAATGTTATCTTTTTCGTTTAAAAATTTTATATATTTATACATATCTTCATTAATATTCTTGTAATTATCTAATTGAATAGTCCAAACAGGTGTAGAAAAAAGTAGATTCGGCTTAGACATAAATTCTACTTATATCAAAAAATAAACAGAGTAAACAACTCACAAAAAAAGCAGTTAAATAAATTAATTTTTATCTAATCCTAGTTTTAAAATATTTTTTAATTATTTTAACTGTCTCAACAATCCTGAGGTGATGTAAGTTAAAATTTTTTCTACCAGAAGTTATTTTTGGATATTTTTTTATTAAATTCTCAATATATTTTGGTAATTTCTTATTATTCAATGTTTAAACAATCTATTTTTAACAAAATACAATGGTATTTTGTTTTTAGTAGCAAAGGAAATGATTTTTTTATCATTAATTGATCCAGATGGTTGAGCCAAACTTAGACAACCATTATTATAAAGTAGTTTTATACTGTCAGTAAATGGAAAAAATCCATCGGATACGCAAACAAACTTTTTTTCATTAAAAATTAACTTTTTATTTCTAATAGCAAACTTTAAAGCATCAACCCTATTGGTTTGTCCATGACCTAGCCCTAACGTTTGTTTATTTTTTGATATAACTATAGCATTTGATTTTAAGTGTTTAACAACTTTTAGAGAAAAAATAAATCATCAATAGATTTCTTAGATGTTTTTTTTTGCGAAACTAAATTAATAAAATTTCTATTTATTGGTGTCTTATCAATTGTTTGATAAAGTTTTCCAAATATTGTTGATCTAAAATCAAAAGTTTGTATTTTCACTACTGGAATTTTAATTAGAATTAAATTTTTTTTTGTAGTTAATTTTTTTATTGCTTTCTTTTCAAAATCAGGTGCCACAATCATCTCGAAAAAATTTTTAATAATTTTATTCGCTAAGTTTAATTTTACTTTTCTATTTAAAAAAATTAACCCTCCAAATGCGCTCTTTGAATCACTTTTATATGATTTGATAAAAGCTCTATCAATCGATTTAGCTGAAGCCACGCCACAAGGATTTGTGTGCTTTACAATAACTGACGTAGGTTCAGTAAATTCACTAAGACATTTTAATCCACTATCTATGTCGATAATATTATTATAGCTTATTTCTTTTCCACTAATTTGGAAATCAAAAATTGACTTATTATTATTAGAAATTAGATGAGCTTTTTGTTTAGGGTTTTCTCCATATCTAAGTTTTATCTTATTATATTTTTTTTTCATTAAACCAATTTGCAATCATTTTGTCATATTTTGAAATTTCATTAAATATCTTATGTGCCATTTTTTTTCTAAAAATTATATCAGTTTCACCACAATTTTTTTTTAAATTATTTATCAATTTAGGATAGTCCAAAGTATTTATTATGGGGGTTATAAACTTATAATTTTTGCTTGCAGCTCTTAACAAACTAGGACCACCTATATCAATCATCTCAATAACTTTATTACTTTTTTTACTATTTTTAAATTTATTAAATGGATATAGATTTATTACTACAATATTTATTTCAGGAACCTTTAATGATAAAAATTCTTTTTTATGACTTTTATTATTTCTGTCATAAAGTAAAGAAGCATAAATTAGAGGGTTAATTGTCTTAATCCTACCACTAAACATTTCTTTGAATTTAGTTACCTTAGAAACATCTATACATTTAAATCCCATAGACCTGATTGTTTCTCCAGTTGAACCAGTGGAAATTAAACTATAATTATGATTAATTAAATTTGAACAAAGATATTTTAATCTATTTTTATTATAAACAGAAATTAGAGCAAACTTTTTTTTTAAATTTTTTCTATAGACCATTTTTGTGTCGTTTTTTTATCTGTAGTTACGCCTTTTATAACAATTTGCTTAGTAGGTTTTGTAATATTGTTGTCTACTAAAATACTGTCCTCAACAATTAGTTCTGTTTCAGATTTAAAAATCCATATATTATTTAATTTAGTTTTTAAAATTATATTTTTTTTATTATTGGTAAAATTATAGGATATATTATCAGCTAGATGAAATCTAATGTGGTAAATTAACCTATTATTTATGTTTTTTAATGTAATTATTGTGTCTTCACCATCTAGTCTAATTTTATTCTTATTTATTAATAATTTTCTTTTTACTATCTTATTAAATTTTTTTGCATAACCATTGTGAGATCCTTCAAAAATTTGACAATCATGATTATTTTCTTTGTTAAACACAACAGACTGAGGGTATTTTAAGTGAGGATTATTTTCTTTTATCTCACTAATATTTGTATTTTGCAATATCATGCAAGAATGAGCAGCACTATATCTTAAATATTCTGGATTTTTACCAAAACTCTCAGATGCCCCACAATTAGATATTATTTTTTCACCAGAACCACTAAACTCTATAGACAAAGTTCCTGCGCTTAGATTTGAACTTATTAAATCTCTGTTAGGCTGTACAACATCAAAGAAAACTTTCTTATTTTTATCAGAATAAAAAGCAATACCATTTCTTGTATTAGAAAAATCTCTTTTCTTTAAATATATATCCTTATTTAAAGAATCACGTATTGTTTCAGTATAGTTGTTATTAGATCCATTAAATAGCGTTATACTACCGTCATGATGAAAATATTCATTTAAAATTGATGTCATCTTTAGTATTATTTGATTAATATCAGCAACTTCGGTTTGCTTAAAAAAAAGTAAAACATTCTTAATTTCATTTAAATTGTTAATAAATTTTGAGTGTTCTAATAAATTATAACTTTTATGCACCCCCAGTCTATCTATTTGGTTATTGACTATAAATTTTATATACTCAATTTTTTTCTGATTAATTTTTTTTAAAAGAAAAGAAGATAATAAAAAAGCTAGCATATCATAAGAAGAAATTTCCCCTATTTTTTTCTGATTAAAATCAAATATAACTCTATGCATATGGAATTGAATAATAGATCTTAGTTTTTTATTTTCCTCAAAATTTGAAGAAGAATTAATATATTCAAAATTATATATTAAATTGATGAATCTTCTTGAAGCTAAGTCTTCAGACCAAGGATAATTCATTTTATACTTGTTAACTTTGTACCAACTGAATATTGATTCCTTTGATAAGTTTAAGCCAATTTTACCTCCGAGTTTATTTGAAAAATTAAGAAAATCGAAGTTTTGTACATGTTTATTTTTAAATTTATAAAAATTTTTTTTAAAAATAAATAATTTAATTTGTGTATAGTTTGTAAAATCTATTTTTCTGAAGTTTAAATCAATAAATGAGATATTTCTATTTTGTTTAAAATTGATAAATAAATAATTAAAGAAAATTTTTTTTATTATTAGAATCATTTATTTTTTTTTAAAAATGCTGCAAAATAACCATCTATATTATTATTTAAAAAACTAGTTGGTAAAGTTTTCATACATTTATCATTGATTAATTTAGAATATTTAGATTCTCCATTGATAAGTTTGAAATCATATAATTCAAAGTTATTATTCTTTTTAAGAAATTTATTAATTTGATCATCTGTTTCTATTTTTAGAAACGAACAAACCATATAAAGAATTATTCCGTTTGATTTTAATAAATGAGCTCCTTTTAGTAACATTTCCTCTTGAATATGTAATAAATTTCTAAAGTCAGGTTCATTATTTTTGAAAAAAATTTCTGGGTTTTTTCTTATGGTTCCTACTGATGAGCAAGGTGCGTCTAAAATTATTACATCAAATCTCTCCTTAAATTTAAAATTTATAAAATCTTCATTTAATATTTTTGCTTCAAATTTAAGTCTTTTTAAATTTGATTTTAAAATTTTTATTCTTGATGAACTTTTATCATTCAAAGTTATTTTTATTTTCTTTGACAATATTTGAAAAGCTTTACCCCCTGGTGCAGCACATGCGTCAAGATAATTCTCAAATTTATTATTTCCATCAAAATTATATAATGGAAAAAAAGAAGCAAAATCTTGAATCCACCAAACACCTTTATTATAGGATTCTACATCCTTAGGATTTTTTTTTGAAATAAGAAATCCAGATGTATCTGAAGTTTTTATTATTTCCTCTTCAAAGTTATTCATTTCAATATTATTTTTAAAAACTATGTGTAGGCTTGATTCTTGATTAAAATTAATAATAAATTTTTTTTTATCTATCTTTGAAATATTTTTAGTTCTTTCAATGAACCATTTTGGTAAGTCATCATAAAAAATTTTAATTTTAGTTAATTTTTTTTTATTTTTTGATATATTTTTTAAAGTAGCATTTACAAAACCATGGTAAATTTTTAATTTTTTTGCTATTTCTACTGAACAATTAATCACTGCGTAATCTTTGAAATCTAAATAAACTATTTGTGTAATCGCACTAAGAAGCAATATTCTTTCTTGATCTCTTAATTTTCTTTTAACATAAAGATTTATTATTTTAGTAACGTGGTATTGATATCTCATTGAATTTAATGTCACATTATTAATTAAATTTACGTCAGATTGTTTATATTTTGCTATTATTTCTCTTATTGATTTGCTGTTTAAAGTTCTATTAAATTTATAAATGGAAATTAGAATTTTATGAATATCAAATCTAATTTTCTCACCTTTAATCATTTTTCTAAAAAATTTATTATTTTTTATAAATAGTTATATAATATAAATATTATATAAAAATATTTACTTATGAGAGGTAATTTAGAAACTATAGTTGGTGCAATGTTTGCTGGTAAAACAAGTGAATTACTTAAGAGAATCCTATGGGCAAAACATCAAAATAAAAAAATTATAGTTATAAAACCAAGTATTGATAATAGATATTCTAATGAAAAAATAATAACACATAATGATTTAAGTCATGAGTGTTACGCAATGAGTAATTGGAAAACAGTTCTCAAGAAATTTAAATTTGATAAAAATAATGTCGACATGGTTTTTTTAGATGAAATTCAATTTATGGATACACATGATACTCTTAATAATGTCGAAATTATTCTTAATAACGGTATAGATGTTGTTTGTGCTGGTCTTGATCAAGACTCAAGAGGAAAGCCATGGGAAACTTCTTCAATGCTTTTAGGTTTATCAGATAAAATTGTTAAGATTTATGGTTTTTGTAATGTTTGTGGTGTTGAGGCAACAAAAACTTATAGGAAAACAGAAGGCGGTGAAAGGACTCAAGTTGGTGCGGCAAATATTTATGAACCCAGATGTTTAAAACATTGGGAACCAAGGTAAAATTATCTATTTTTTCTGTTAGTAATTAAATCATCTACAACTGAGGGATCTGCAAGAGTTGAGGTGTCTCCCAAATTCTCAAATTCATTTGAAGCAATTTTTCTTAGAATTCTTCTCATAATTTTGCCTGATCTTGTTTTTGGCAAGCCCGATGTAATATGTATAAAGTCAGGTGTAGCGATAGGACCTATTTTTTCTCTAATAGTTTTTTTCAGATCCAATACTAACTCTTCTGAAGAGTCTACGCCAACTTTAAGAGAAACATAGCAATATAAGCCGCTACCTTTTATATCATGAGGATAACCAACAACAGCTGCCTCAGAAACATCTTTATGCGATACAAAAGCACTTTCTATTTCTGCCGTACCTAAATTATGTCCTGACACAATAATTACATCATCTACTCTACCTGTGATCCAATAATATCCATCTTTATCTCTTTTA